>Ga0172382_10004449_pt1 | contig 21446 bp, 20 predicted proteins | sample Leawel138RmetaG_FD_122245 | JGI IMG/M metagenome (GOLD analysis project Ga0172382, IMG submission 122245) | Leachate microbial communities from a municipal landfill in Southern Ontario, Canada - Leachate well 138R metaG | ecosystem: Engineered > Solid waste > Landfill > Unclassified | place... | reverse complement strand
GTTGTTACAAAAGGGTCTTTAACCCTTTTCAGAAACTCCTCACTCATACCGCAGCCATTATCAATTATCTCGATTGTTAACAGGTTGTCTGCGGTGTTCTCATCAATTATTATCTCAATATTTTTAGCATCTGCTTTAATGGAATTCTGAACAATGTCAAGTATATGAAGCGATAATTCTTTCATCAGACCCTCCGATTAAACAGTTCATCAATGCTGTTTTCAGTTAAAAACGCATCTTTTTCGGCAATATCCGCAAGGTAATGAGCGTCTGAATTTCTAAGCACCCTATACCCTTTAAGGTCGGGTCTGTTATCAAGATAAGCCTGAATGTCCTCCACCTTTTTGGAAATTTCTATGCCGTCAATTTTAAGCTCCTCAGGAATAAATCCGAGGTTTGTCAGGATGCTGTAGGAATGTCGGTCGACATGAGCGGGATAAAACAGGCCCCCAACGCTTTTCACAAGCTCCAAGAGCTTTTCTATCGAAAGATTTGTTGGCGAAACGAGAAGTTTCTCTTCTTCGCCCACAATATTGTCGTCCTCATCCATAAGCAGCTGGTTTCCGAAAATCTCCGTCCGGTTTTTTATATTGGGCAGAGCACGGTAAACCTCCTTTGCCGCCTCCTCGGCAGCCTCTATTGTATTAAACAAAGCTATAACGTGTATTTCTTCAGCTGTTTCAATTTCCATTCCCGGAACAACCTTAACACCGACTGCGTCTCCGATTTTCATTGCCGCCCTGACATTGCCTATTGAATTATGGTCTGTAATCGCAATAGCGTCAAGACCGATAATCTGAGCCATGTTGACAATGTTGTTAGGCGTCATGTCCTTATCCGAGCAAGGCGAAAGAGCTGAGTGAATATGAAAATCGTAGTAAATCATATCCCGGTTGCTTTGTGAAACGCCACAGCTGTTTCATAACAGGTTTTTTTGGTCGAGAGAATTATTATCCCCTGCGACTCTGCTTTTTTTATAACATCTTCGGTTACATCAACGCCCTCGGCAAGTATTATACAAGCCATATCAACAAGCGCCGCAACCGCGACAATGTTTATATTGTTCATAATTGTAATCCATGCAGAGTCCTGCTCGGCACGACTCATAACCCAGCTTAGAAGGTCGCCGACAAAACATCCTTTTATTTCTCTGTCATCATAATTTTTATCGGTCAGCACCGAAAGATCAAGTTCCTTTGCGAGCTCACAAATTGTCATAGCTTTCACAGCCTTTCTGCTAAATCTCTCTATCGCTTTTGCTACCGTGCGGACTTGATTCAAGGTCAAAAAGCTCTTTTGCAAGGTTTTGTACCTTTTCACGCATTTTGAAAATGCAGTCATTTTCAGTTGCGAACCCTTTTACTATATCCTCCGCAAGAGCCTTGCAGGAGGGAGCTCCGCATGAGCCGCAATCAAGTTTAGGCATAGTCTCCCAGATTTTATCTATCTGTTCAAGTTTTTCAACTGCTTCCTCAAGATTATCCGCCAGCTGCATTATCTGAACCGGCATAAGCACCTTTTCCCAGAGAATTCCTTCCTCATCAATATTTTCAATGCGTTTGGTCTCAGGGTCAAGATCTATCATGTTTCTGATTCTGTTGGAGCAAACATAACTGTTTTCAACAGTAAGCGGACCGCCGACGCAGCCGCCGTTGCAAGCAAGCAGCTCCACAAAATCTATATCGTCAATCTTCCCGTTTTCTATTTCCTCGAGGATTTTTATTACCTCGTCAATGCCGTCCACGGCAATGTTTATTATAGTGTCGGTTGCTTTACATTCGCCGCCGCTCCTTGCCCACGATACTCCCTCAAGGCCTGCCTGTGCAAGCATCTCAGGTTTATCAATGTTTTTAATAAGATTATGAATTTTCATGTAAATGTCTGCAATGGAAATTGCACCGTTTACATTTGATTTTTCTTTAAGCAGAGGCGATTTTATACTTGTTTCTTTCGCCGGACAGGGTGTTATAAAGAAAATCCCGATTTCCTCATTTTTCAGTCCCGTTTTCAGGACTGCTTCCCTCCTGGCTTCCATTGCCGCTGCCTCCATAGGAGAGCTGACAGGCAATATATGGTTTATAAGTCCCGGAAATCTGACACGGATAAGTCTTAAAACCGCAGGGCAGGCTGAGTTTATAATGGGCTTTACAAGTCCGCCTTTTTCTATCAGGCGCCTTGTTGCCTCTGACACAATTTCTGCTCCGCGGGCCACCTCATAAACATCGTCAAATCCAATAAGCTTTAAAGCTGTAAGAATTTTATTCACATCGGTAACATCCTTGAACTGCCCGTAAAGAGAGGGCGCAGGCATTGCAACTGTGTATTTGTAATCAGATAAGGAGTCCAGCGAGTCTGTATTTGCCAGCTTTGCATGATAAGGGCAAACTCTGATACATTCACCGCAGTCAATACACCGCTCCTTAATTATTTTGGCTTTTCCGCCACGAACTCTTATTGCCTCTGTAGGGCATCTTTTAATGCAGTTCGTGCAGCCGTGGCATTTATTTTTATCTAAAGTTACCGAATGAAAATAAGACAATATCCTCACCTCACAGATTTATGGTTAAGGTAACCGTAGTTCCTTTTCCCGGTTTGGTTTTTATCTGAAGGTCGTCTGCATACTTTTTCATGTTGGGAAGTCCCATTCCCGCACCGAAGCCCAGTTCCCTGACCTTTTCATTAGCGGTGGAGTACCCTTCCCTCATTGCCATTTCGACATCTTGTATACCGGGGCCGTTATCAGTAAAACTTAAAACTATTCTGTCATCTAATATCTGGGCGTCACAAGTGCCGCCCCCACCGTGAATTACGGTGTTGATTTCTGCCTCATACATAGAAATTGCAACCTTTCGCACAACCTCTACAGGCAATCCGAGTTGTTTTAAAACTGTCTTGAAATTGCTGGAAGCTTCACCTGCGGTTGAAAAGTCGCTGCCGGATATTTCATAATGCTTAAGCACCGTCGCGTCCTCCCAACCCGTTTGCATAAAGCCTGCCGCAAGCAATATATAGCGGATGATCAGTAGTCAGCAGTGCAATGTTTTTGGCTTTGGCAAGCTCAATAACATCTTCAGTCGGTTTTTTGCCGCGAACAAAGCATATCGCGATTATGTCCATCATTTCAGCGGTTCTTATAACCTGGGGGTTTATAAGACCTGTAAGAAGCAGTGTCTGGTCTTTCACAAATGCCAGCACGTCGCTCATAAGATCGCATCCGCAAGCTGTGTTGACTTCTATTTCTTCGTCTCCGTTGAGTAGCTGGGCATCCAAAATATTCTGTATTGCAGATAGCTTCATAACTTTATCTCCTTGTAATCAGTTTGTATACTTTGCAAGGATTCCATCAATATCACTTTCTACGAGTCTGCCGTAAACATCCTCATTGATAGTCAATACCGGCGCAAGACCGCAAGCACCGATGCAGCGTGTAGCTTCAAGAGAGAAGTTACCGTCGGGGGTGCATCCGCCAACCTCAATTCCCAGCTGCTTCTGGATCTTTTCAATTATTTTGCCGCTGCCTTTAACATAGCAAGCTGTTCCGAGGCATACCCCTATGTGGTGCTTACCCTTTGGTTCAAGTGTAAATCTTGCGTAGAAGGTAGCAACTCCGTAGATTTCAGCCAATGGCACATCAAGGCCCTCTGAAATAATTTTCTGAACCTCAATCGGAAGGTATCCATAGATGTCCTGAGCTTCATGCATAACCGGAATAAGCGCTCCCTCTTGTCCTTTATGCTCCTCAATTACCTTTAAGAGCTTTTCTTCCTGTTCCTTAGTGCCATTGAAAGGAATGGCAGGTTTTTTATCCATTTTAGTTCCTCCTATTTATAAATCGCTTTTAACTATTGCGTTAACAGGCATGTACTGACATACCTTATATATTATATCACTACTAATCAAAAAAGTCCAGCTTTTTTATGCATCTTTTTTTAGAAATTCGACCTTTTTTTCAGCCATTTTTGGTTAGATTGGACAAAATGCAATTTTTGATTTTAAAACTTGCAAAAGCCGCAGAAAAAACAATGTTTTTCTGCGGCTTTAAAAAATGTATTTTTTATCGTGAAACAGCGCCTCCGGCGGATGTTTGCGGCGGATCAGTCTGCGCCGGCGGAGTTGATGATTCGGGCGGCCGCGCCTCAGGCGGAGTTTGCTCGGTTCCCTCTGCCGGAGGTACCTCGAGCGGCTCAGAATGAAGCGTGCAGGTTTCGAGATTATCCGTTTCCTCCTTGGAAACGGCCCTCTTCGACGGGCAGTTTTCTGTCGCCACAAGTCCCGTTTCTTCGCATAAATAGTACTGTTGCGGTGCAGGCACCGTGTAGTCTATACCGTCAAAATTTTGCACGGGCAAATCGGCGTGAATTTTATTCATAACGCTTTTCCAAAGCTTATGGGGAACCTGTCTTGTCGCATAGTAGGGCAAGGTTTTCGCAATGTCATACCCATACCAGACCCCTGCGGTATAATAGGTTGTATATCCCATATACCACCTGTCCTTATCCTCATTTGTGGACCCCGTTTTGCCTGCCGACTGCCGTCCCGAAAGTGCGGCTGCAACACCAAGCGGTCCTTGCGCTGTCGCTTTTAAAATCCCCGTCATATACTTAGCGGTTTTTTTGGAAAAAACTCTCCTTGTTACTATTTCTTTCTCAAGCAGAACCTTTCCGTCACGGTCGGTAACCTTTGTATAGAAATATGGTTTTGTATATATGCCGTCTGCGGCAAAGGTGTTGTACGCCGCGGTCATCTCAAGCACCGTTACGCCCTTTGTAAGTCCGCCGAGCGCCAGCGGAGCCAGATCCTTGTCATCAGGGTCAACAAGTGTGGAAAGTCCCAGCTTGTTTTTTGCAAAGTCAAAGGACTTTTCCACCCCTACCTTTTCAAGAGTTTTTATTGCGGGAATATTCATGGATTGAACAACCGCTTCCTGAATGCTGACTGCACCCTTGTACCCTTTATACCAGTTTTGCGGGCTCCAGTTTCCCTTTCTGTATGGTTCGTCTATTACAATACTGCCCGGTGTTACAAGCCCGAGCTCAATCGCAGGTCCGTAAACTGCAAGCGGTTTTATCGAAGACCCCGGCTGTCTTGCCGTATCCATAGCCCTGTTTAAAAGCAGATTGGCTTCTTTTTTGCCTGCCTGCCCGTAAATACCCTTTACAGAGCCGTCCTTGACCGAGATAACCACCATGGCCGCCTCAGGCTGAACGTCCCCCGAAAGGGTCGGGAACAGTGAGTCCTTGCCTTCCTGACTGAATATATTATCAATAGTATTCTGAACTTTTGCTTCCAGAGTAGAATAAATTTTGAGGCCGCCTGTATATATAAGCTTCCTTGCCTGCCCTTTTGGGATATTAAGCTTTTTTGCCAACTCGGGAGTAAGCTGTTCCACAACAGCCTCGGCAAAATAAGAGTTTATTCCGCTGGAATAATCATGTCTGCTTTCGTTCTTCTTAAACTCCAGCTTCTCGTTTACAGCCTTATCATATTCATCCTCTGTGATAAGGTTAAGCTCAAGCATTTTCCCAAGAATAAGCTCCTGCTTTTCCTTGTTGTTTCCGGGGTTTTTGAAAGGATCGAAGTAGCTGGGTGACTGCGTTATCCCCACTATTGCCGCGCCCTCTGCAAGAGTAAGGTCGGATGCATCCTTGCTGAAATATGTTTGCGCCGCGGTCTGAATACCGTAGGAACCGTTTGCAAAGAATACCACGTTAAGATAATATTCCAATATTTCGTCCTTTTCAAGCTGAGTTTCCAGCACCAGTGCACGGAAAATCTCCTTCGCTTTTCTGGTGGCGGTTGTATCCTTTTCATTGGTTACATTTTTAATCAACTGCTGGGTAATCGTACTTCCGCCGTAATCCCTTTTGCCTGTAAGATAGCCCGCAAATGCGCCAAACGTTCTTTTAAGGTCAACGCCCTGATGCGAATAAAAACGCTCATCTTCGATGGCAATCGTCGCCTTCTGGACATGAACGGGTATCTTTTCGATTGGAATCCAGACACGTCTTTCGTTTGAAAAGAGCTGTTCATACTCAGTATAATTGCCTTTATCGTCCACCGCATAAATGGTGGACGCCACATCCGTTTTATATAAAGTTATGTCAAAGCCGTAGGCATCAATTATAAGCGCGCCGATATTCCAGATGGCTATTGCCGCTACAATAATGCCGACGAATAACAGCACTGACATTACCGCCTTTGATACTTTCCGACCGGTCACTTTCTTATTTTTTTCTTTTTTCATATCTAAACCTCCATTTTAAATGGATAATTTTATATATTTTTGTCAATAATACGTTTATATGATTTACAAAGGACTGGTTTTTATGTTAGGTAAAACACTCAGGTTGGTTTTATTAACTATTATTGTGGTTTTGGCAATATGCGGTGCGGTTAAAATAAGACCGGCTCCCGAAATCTCTCCGTCCGAATTTAAAAAAACAAGCACGTCCGAGGTTCAGGCCGCCCCTCAGCCCGCTCCCAAAACCTATAAGCTGATTCTGGAAAACGGAGTTATTTGCCTTTATACACTCGATTCTGCCGGTGTGGCAGTCGAACAAAGGACTATTGATTATATTAACATTTACGCTCTTTATGAAGCTCAAATCAATCAGCTTTTAAAAGGTATTACCTTTGACAGCCGCGAGGCCGCCGCCGAATTTATACAGGATTTGGGCTCATAAAACATTATTACCCAAACTAATTATATCATATTTTACTCTTTTTGTATATTACAATTCTGTTAAATATTTACACAATCTGCTAAATATTCCACTTTTTCAAAATGTCTTCCATGGGTACCGAAATTTCCTTCCCGTTAAGATATGAAAGTTTGCCCGATTCGGTCCTAAAGTCAAAGACTATTTTATAAGAAAACAGGGCCTGATATTTAATGCCACAGGTCTGATTTATCTTGGGGTCGCCATATTTCCCGTCGCCCAAAAGAGGATTTCCGACATGGGCAAACTGCGCCCTGACTTGATGTGTTCTGCCTGTAATAAGCTTCACCCTTAAAAGCGTGAAGTCCTTGTATTCCTTAACAGTTTCATACTCTGTAAGTGCAGTCTTTCGCCCTTCGCCGGGACTGTCGAAAACCTTAACCTCTTTTTTTGTGTCGTCCTTTAAAAGCCAGCTTTTAAGCTCGCCCGATTTGCCGGGCGGCCTGCCCCAGACAAGACAGTAGTAATATTTTTCAATCTCCCTGTCCTTTATTTTCTGATTTATTATTTTAAGCGATTCTGCATTTTTTGCCGCAATGACAAGTCCGCCCGTGTTCCGGTCAATACGGTTGCAAAGCGCGGGGGCAAAAGTGTTTTCATCCTCAGGTCTGAACTCGCCCTTGTCATAAAGATATTTTTTTATCGCGGAAATGAGTGTCTTTATTTTTTCCCCTCCGTCATCTTCATGAACAACTACTCCCTGCGGCTTGTTGACAACAATGATATTTTCATCTTCATAAACCACGTCAATCTGCATCTTCGTATGCAAAAATGCGTTTTCTTCCGTTACGTCAAAGAATTCGTCATTGATATACATATCAATAGTGTCCCCATGCGCAAGACGGTAATCAAGCTCGGTCCTCTTTCCGTTTACCTTTATCCGTTTTATTCTGATATATTTATACATAAGCGACGTGGGCAGAGCGGGACATACCTTAGCTGTAAATTTGTCCATTCTCATTCCGACATCGTTTTTGCCGGCTGTAAATGTTCTCATATTGCCTCCAAATGAAAAATATAAGAGCCGCCAAAGGCGGCCCTTTTTTGTTTAAAAATTTATATTCCCCTTTATTGCCGCAGTTACTATAACAGCGATGGAAATCGCATAAAACAGTGCGATGTCAACAATTTTAACCGTTCTGAACACTTTTTTCGTTTTTGGGCTGATTTTAGGGGTTTCATAAGATACCAATACCGCATAGATTATTCCCATAAGAATGGGGGAAAGAATAAGTGCGGGAGTGTAATATATATTGATGCCGAAAACCGTCACCATAATACCCGGAATAAAGGGCACAAGCATAATTGTCGCCACAAGGAGTATTACGATTGCCCAAAGATAAAAAGAATATTTGTCAAATATACTTACTTTTTTGTTTTCCACAAGTGTCACCTCTACGCTTTTTTCTTTTTTTCAGACGGGGGCATAGCAAAACCTGGTGCTTTTTTAAGCACCGTTTTCCCCCTCGTAATTGATATAATATTAATAAAGTCTCGGGAATTTACACCACCTGCATATAAGCATAAAAATTACCTGACCGTATATCTCCCGTACTTTCTGCGCGGTTTGGAATTGTAGCCTGCAATGGTGCCGAAAATACCCACCATTATGCCTGTAATCAGCATAAAAAGGAATTTAAGGCTGAACAGACCGACGCTTCTTGAAAGAAGACCTATGATTAGCATGATAAGGGAAAGCCCTCCTCCGTAGACGCCGCCCGATAAAAGCGGTATCATGGGGCAGAACTTGCCCAGAAGATATGCTATCGAAATCTCAACCGCAACAAAAACAAAACAGGAAACAAACGGGAAGGTGCTTTGCGACAGGGGTGTGATTAAAAATATCAGCGCAACAACCGCAAATATTAAAAATATCAGTATAAAAGACAATACCCAATAAGGAACAAAGTATGCTATAACACTTTTTATCTTATTACCGGCAGTGTCTTTTTCTTTTCCTCTTCCCGACATAACTTTACCTACTTGTCCTCAACGTATTTAATCACGTCTTTGATAGCCCACTTTTCAATTTCCAAAACAGTTTTATCCTGTTTTGAGGATTCAATGAAAAGTCTGTCATCTTTTATTCTTGCAACAGTTCCTCTAATACCGCCTATTGTAAGAATATCGTCGCCAACCTTGACGGCATTGATCATATCTCTGGTCTGTTTTTCCTTTTTCTTCTGCGGTCTTATCATGAAAAAGTAGAAAACCACAAATATAACCGCGAGATATAGAACTGTCATAATAGTATTCTGGTCCATAATATTCCTCCGTTTTTTTCTATAATATCATTATTATACAATTTTTAATTAAAATAATCAAGTCTTTTTTTCATTTTTACCGGTCAGGCTGTCAAAATACGCATTCATCTCCGCTCCGATAATAAATATTACTCCCACAAAGTATATCCATACAAGCGCAACAAAGACCGTTCCGATATACCCGTAAATCGAGGAAGATGACGTCGCATAGCCAAAATACCAGCCGAAAGCCGAGGATAGGGCAATAAAACAGATAAGCGAAAATATCGTTCCCGGAACAACCTCTGCAAAGGTTGTCTTTTTGTTTGGCGTAATCCAGTAAATAAGGGCAAACACCATGAGCATAACAAATATTACAAATGCCCATTTCAAAAATAGTATTACTCCCACCATTTCCGACAGGCTGAGAAAACTAAGCAAAAGCTCCAAAGGTTTTTTGCCGAAAACCACAAACATTACCGCCACAACAACCATAAGTCCTATGCAGATAATAGCAGTTATGGATATGGCAATGCTTTTGAAAAACGGTCTGTCGGTCGGAGTTCCGTAGGCTTTGGAAACGGATAGCTCCATGGAACGGATAACCCTTGATGCAAGATAAATTGTGGAAATAATACCTATTGATAAAACCCCCAGAGAATTCTGCTCTGATACATAGGTCACATAGGAGCTTAAGAGATCTATAATATCATGGGGTACTGCAGGACTCATCAAATCCTTGATATTAACACCCGAAAGATTAAGCTTGTGAAGAATGAAGTTTACAAATACTATGAACGGAAAGATGGACAAAAAACCGAAATAGGCTATCTGCCCTGCCGTCTGTGCCACATCGTGCGTGGCATATCTCTCTACCATGGACTTAAAAAAGGCTCTTATCTTTAAAATGATGTCCACCTCACCAATCTATTTTAGGATTTTTTAAACTGTTTTTCTCATTTATATCACGAATGTGCCGGCGAATTTCTTCCTCGGCGGCATGAAGGTCCCCCAGAAACTGACGGGCATAGATTCTCAGCGCGCCGCCCCCCAGTATAATAGTCTGTTCTATGTTGTCCGAGGTGGCAACGTGGACTCTGTGATTTTTTGAAAGCTCGTGGCTTGTTTTTTCAATATAGGCATCTGCGGTTTCGGCTTCTCTAGTGTAAACCACGCTCACATCATTATGATTTTCAACCTCTCTGAATTTCCCGCTCACCTTATATGCATCAAATACCACAATAATCTCGCAGTCACGCACCGCTTTATAGCTGCACATTCTCGAAACAAGCAGATTTCTTGCAAGCTCAAGACTTTCTTCTGCCTTTTTCTTCATATCATCACTTGCAAAAATTATGTTATATCCGTCAACAAGCAAATATGTTTTATCATATTTTTTGGGTTTTGCAGCCTGATTCGGCGTTTTGGGCGGATTTTTAACCGTTTTCATTTTACTTGGCAGTTTTCGCTCAATCTTGCCGTAAGTATGCTCATAAATCTTTATAAGCTCTTCCTCACTCGCCCACTGACTTTTACTTTTCGGCCGCGGCAGTGGAGAAATTTCCTCATCCTTATTTTTTTCGCTGAGATAAGGCAGATGCATATAATTTTCAACCTCATCCCATTTGACTGAAAATCCCGCTCCGTGACTGCAGAAAACAGAGTCGGCAGTATTCAAAGTATCCGCCTCGGGCCGATAGGCGATTTCTTCAATAACCTTCTCGGCATCCGTGCAATTTTCATATCCGTACAGCCTTAAGGAAATATGTCCCTTCCCTTTAGTATAAGCGGTTATATCCTTTTGATATTCAAACATTTTGGAAACGGGAGCCTTCCCCGTAACAACCGACATTTCCCCCATACTGTCGGGCATTGAGATTTTACCACCCATTTTTTCAATATCGGTCATTGCCCTGCCGAGATATTCTGTCGGCAACTCAAGACTGAAGCTGTACCATGGCTCAAGAAGAACGTTTTTCGCCCGCATAAGTCCGTGACGCACCGCGCGATAGGTAGCCTGTCGGAAGTCGCCTCCCTCGGTGTGTTTTATATGCGCCTTGCCCGAAACAAGCGTCAGCTTTACATCAGTCAGCGGAGAGCCCGTTAAAACTCCTATATGAGTTTTCTCGCCGAGATGAGTTAAAATAAGCCTCTGCCAGTTTTTCGCAAGCTCATCCTCGCTGCAGCTTGATGTAATTTCAACGCCCGAGCCCCTCTCTCCCGGCTCAATTAAAATATGAACCTCCGCATAATGTCTGAGCGGTTCAAAATGTCCCACTCCTTCAACGGGTTCTGCCACCGTTTCTTTATATAAAATGGACCCCTGAACAAAATCTATGTCCATTTCAAACCGTTCTTTTATAATTCTTTTTAAGATTTCACACTGAATTTCGCCCATCAGCTTAAGGTGAATTTCCCCCAGCTGCTTATTCCATAAAACGCAAAGCTGCGGCTCTTCCTCCTCAAGTTTTTTGAGTTTCAAAAGAGCTGCCGCACTGTCAGTATTATCATTTATCTGCACTTTATATAAAAACACCGGTTCAAGAGCAAACTCCTCGGTATTTTTCTCAGTTCCCAGCCCCTGACCTGCATAGGTTTGTGATAATCCCAAGACTGCGCAGACTGTTCCCTGCTCTGCACATTCGGCTGTTTTGAACTTTTCACCCGAGTAAATCCTTATCTGGGTTACCTTTTCTGACCACTTACCACCCGTTTTATCAGTTCCCGAAAAGGTTTCCCTTATCTTTAAACTCCCCCCGCAGATTTTCATGTGTGTAAGTCTGTTTCCCTGTTCGTCCTGCGTTATTTTGTAAACCTTTGCCCCAAATTCCTCCGACTTTTGTGCAGGGAGCGTGAACTCGTCAAACAGCTTTAGAAATTCGTCTACCCCCTCCTGCTTTAAAGCAGACCCGAAAAAGCAGGGAAAAATCTTTCTTTTCTTTATAAGGCTTATGATTTCATCTTTTTCAATTTTGCCTCTTTCAAGAAATGCGTGCATTGCGCCCTCGTCCGATATGGCGACGCTTTCGTAAAAGCTCTCGGAATTTGTTTCTCCGCTGAAATCTATGCAGTTTTCATCAAGCTTTGCTCTTATATTGTGCAGGAGAGCATTTGCATCATAGCTTGAAATGTCCATTTTATTAACAAATATAAACACGGGAATGTTATTATTTTTCAAAATATACCACAGCGTTTCGGTATGGCTCTGAACGCCGTCCGTTCCGCTTATCACAAGCACCGCATAGTCAAGCACCGAAAGAGTTCTTTCCGTTTCTGCGGAAAAATCAACGTGGCCGGGGGTGTCCAGCAGGGTAATTTCACTTTTTTCGGTTTTTAAAACCGCCTGCTTTGCGAAAATGGTTATTCCGCGCTCTCGCTCTATTTGATTTGAGTCAAGAAAGGTATCTCCGTGGTCAACTCTGCCCCGTTTTCTTATCTCGCCCGCCGAAAACAACAGTCCTTCGGACAGGGTGGTTTTTCCCGAGTCAACGTGCGCAAGAATACCCGTTACTATTTTCTTCATATTTTCACCTTAAAAAGAAACTATTTCACATAGTATAACATAAAAAATTCAATTTGTAAAACATAATTGATTTTTTTATCGGGTTATGTTATTATATTAGTAGAATATTTTAAGGGAGGGAAAAAAGTGTCATTTGCGTCAGACGTTAAAAAAGAACTGATTTCGGCAGGCGTTGAAAAGGACTGCTGTGCATCCTCCCTGCTTGCGGGAATGCTGTGCTTCGGCGGAAAAATTTCGGCAGATGACCAGTACACTTTGCACAGCGAAAGCTACCTGTTGCTTGACTTTCTGAGCACTATCTGCGCGGAAAAATTTCTTATTTGTCCCACCCTGTTAAAGCAGAAAGGAAGTTATTCTCTTATACTTCCCGATGCTACTATGCTTATGACGGAGCTTGACATATTAAAATCGGGTGAAGTAAAATTTTCTCTTCCCGGTATGATGGACGATTGCTGCAAACGCGCGTTTATCAGGGGAGCCTTCTTGGGCGGCGGCACAATTTCTGACCCGAACAAGCAAAATCACCTTGAGTTTTCTACCCCCCATTTCGGTCTGAGCGAGCAGTTTGCAAAGCTGCTTGACGAGTTTGACATACCGTCGAAAACACTCAAACGAAAATCCAAATTTGTAACTTATTTTAAAGATAATGATATAATCTGCGATATACTTGCGATAATGGGTGCGGGCAGAGCTGCACTGACATTAAGCGAAATAAGCATTTCAAAGGATATTGCAAACATACACAACAGACTTAACAACTCCGAAACGGCAAATTACGAAAAAACGGTTGCCGCCTCAATAAAACAAATTCTTGCAATAAATTTGGTCGACAGAAAAATCGGCATTGACAACCTTCCTCCCCAGTTGAGGGAGCTGGCACTGCTCCGACTCCAAAACAAGTCCATGTCCCTAACCGAGCTTGCGGCAAAGCTTGAAATAAGCAAGTCGGGAGTAAACCACAGGATGAGAAAAATAATTCAGATTGCAGGAGAATTGAAAAATGACTAATTTTGTTCATCTTCACACCCATACTGAATACAGCCTGCTTGACGGTGCCTGCCGGATACCAAAGCTTATTTCAAGAGTTAAAGAGCTTGGCATGGAGGCTATCGCCATAACCGACCACGGAAATATGTATGCCGTTATTGATTTTTATAAAGAGGCGAAAAAACAGGGCATAAAACCCATTTTAGGCTGTGAGGTTTATACCGCGCCAAGAAGCCGTTTTGAAATGGAAGGGCGTCAGGATGCCGAGCCGGGGTATCTTGTCCTTTTGGCTGAAAATGATATTGGCTGGCACAACCTTATAAAAATCGTGTCCGCCGGTTTTACCGAAGGCTTTTACTATAAACCCCGTGTGGATGCCCGGCTTCTCTCTGAGCATAGCGAGGGAATTATTGCTCTTTCTGCCTGTCTTGCAGGTGATGTCGCAAGAAGCATTTTGGAGCAAAACATAGAAAAGGCAGAAAAATATATTACCACCTACAAAGAAATTTTCGGCAAAGACAATTTCTTTTTAGAGCTTCAGGACCATAATATTCCTGAGCAAAAACAGGTAAACGCCCATCTTATATCCCTTGCCGAAAAACACGGTCTTGGGCTTGTAGTTACAAACGATGTGCATTATGTCAACCAAAATGATGCGAAATTCCATGATATTCTGCTTTGTATTCAGACAAACCGCAAGGTTACCGATGAAAATCGCATGCGTTTTGCCACCGATGAATTTTATGTTAAATCGCCCGACGAAATGGCGGCTCTTTTCCCCGCTATTAAAGAGGCTACTGAAAATACTGTTAAAATTGCCGAGCGTTGTAATGTGGAAATTGAGTTTGGCAACTTCCATTTGCCCAAGTTCGAAATCCCGGGCGGGGAGGATAGCTTCGAGTATTTGAAAAAGCAGTGCGAAATCGGTCTTAAGGAGCGTTATCCAAACGACTATGACTCCCTGTCCGACAGGCTTACATACGAGCTTGAAACCATAAACAATATGGGTTATGTGGACTATTTTCTGATTGTCTGGGACTTTATCCGTTTTGCAAAAGAAAACGGAATAATGGTCGGCCCGGGCAGAGGGTCTGCCGCAGGAAGTCTTGTTTCATACGCACTTAAAATTACTGATATTGACCCTATTAAATACTCGCTCATTTTCGAGAGGTTTTTAAACCCCGAGCGTGTAAGTATGCCCGACATTGACATTGACTTTTGTATTGAGCGCCGTCAGGAAGTTATTAATTATGTTATTGAAAAATACGGTGAAAAAAGCGTTTCACAGATTATAACCTTTGGTACAATGGGTGCAAAACAGGCAATACGCGACTGTGCGCGTGCGCTTGATGTGCCCTATGCCGATGCAGATAAAATTGCAAAGCTCATTCCGAACGAGCTTAAAATGACCATTGACAAAGCCATGGAGGATAATAAAGAGCTGAAAAATCTTTATGACGAGGACGAAACAACTCGAACCGTCATTGACGCGGCAAAAGAGGTTGAGGGTATGGTGCGCCACAGCTCAGTCCATGCGGCCGGCGTGGTAATTTGTGCAGGCGATGTAACAAACTACATTCCCCTTTCCAAAAACGGCGATGTTATCACAACCCAGTTTGTAAAGGATACCGTTGAGGACATGGGCCTTTTAAAGATGGACTTTCTCGGACTCAGAAACCTAACCGTTATCCGCGACGCGCTTATAACCATTAAACGAGACCTTGGCGAGGAAGTTGACCTTGCAAACGTTGACTATAACATTCCCGAGGTTTACGAGATGCTGTCAGCGGGTTATACCGACGGTGTATTTCAGCTTGAATCACGCGGAATGAGAAGCTTTATCCGCGAGCTTAAACCGAAAAATCTTGAAGATATTATTGCAGGCATTTCTCTTTTCCGTCCCGGTCCGATGGATCAGATTCCCGCTTATATTGCAAATAAAAACAATCCCGGGGGCATAACCTACAAACATCCTATGTTAAAGCCGATTCTTGACGTAACCTACGGCTGTATGGTTTATCAGGAACAGGTTATGGAAATTTGCCGTACCCTCGGCGGCTATTCTTACGGCAGAGCCGACCTTGTCCGCCGAGCAATGAGCAAGAAAAAATTTGATGTAATGGAGCGGGAGGCTAAGAATTTCGTCTACGGAATAACCGACGAAAACGGCAACGTTACTCTGTCGGGCGCAATCCGTAACGGTGTGCCCGAAGATGTGGCACTTTCTATATTTGACGAAATGATAGAGTTTGCCAACTACGGATTCAACAAATCTCATGCCGCCTGCTATGCATTTATCGCATATTGGACCGCTTATCTTAAATATAAATACCCCGTTCATTTTATGGCCGCCCTGCTTTCAAGCGTTTTGTCCGATTCTGGCAAGATTTATCAGTATATAACCGAATGTGAACGTATGGGAATTAAGGTGCTGCCCCCTGACATAAACTCCAGCTTTGACGGATTTTCACCTTCAGGCGGAAATATCCGTTTCGGCCTCGGCGCTGTTAAAAACGTCGGCCATAATGTGGTGGCTTCCATTGTGGAAGAGCGAAAATCCGCCCCATTTGCCGACTTTACCGATTTTGCCGAGCGTATGCAGGGAAAGGATATAAATAAACGAACGGTTGAAAGCCTTATCCGTGCAGGAGCCTTTGATACCCTTCCCCACTCCCGCGCACAGCTTCTTGAAGCGTATGAGCGGATTCTTGACAGACTTACAAATGAGAAAAAGGGCAACGCCGCAGGTCAGCTTTCCCTCTTCGGCGACGTTTTAGATGAAAAGCCTAACGATTTCAGGGATATTCCCGAACTTTCGCTGAAAGAAATTCTCCAAATGGAAAAGGAAATGCTCGGTCTTTATGTATCGGGACATCCTCTCCAGAGCTATTCTGAAATTATGTCGAAAATTCCTCACGTCACCTGCGCTGATTTTGCGCTTGCTCAGGCTGAGGATGCCGACGCCCCCGTAAAAGACGGTGACAGAGTTACCTTCATCGGTATACTGTCGTCAAAAAAAGATAAGATTACAAAAACAGGCTCAACAATGGCATTTTTAAATTTGGAGGATGTTTTCGGTTCCGTTGAAACAGTCGTATTTTCAACGCTGTTTGCCAAAACAAAGCATTTGCTTTTAGAAAACACACCCCTAATAATCCGCGGCAGGCTTGATGTTAACGAGCAGGAATATAAAATCATTGCAGACGATATTTCTCTTCTTGAAGAAGCTCCCCTCCCCACTAACAGTCAGAAAAAGCTCTACATAAAGCTTGCGCTGGGGAAAGATTTTATTCTTCCGCAGGTAACGGAAATACTAAAAAAATACAGCGGTGATACTCCCGTCTATATTTATATTGAAGAAAAAAAGCAGACCTATATTGCAGAAAAAGAATTCTTTGTATCGGCAGATGATAAATGCATTGCTCACCTTAAAGATTTTCTGGGCAACGACTGTGTTGTATTAAAATAATAGAAAAATGCCGCTATGAGCGGCATTTTACTTTTATATAATTGTTATCTTATAATGAAATTGTTGCGCTCTCCTCACCATAGGTAATTCTGTCGCCTTTGCGATCGGGAATTGCATTAACCGCTTTCCGGCCGGATTCTACAGCTTTTTCAATTTTTTCTTTCAATGGAAACACATCCTTTTAAACATTTAACGAGTTTTATATTTTATATTGTTGTAGTATACTCATCTCAATAAGTCAACACGAAAACCGTAAAATGGGTAATCAAACCATCTGTTATTCGTGTGTTGCTGCGGCGGCCGCTATTTTTATTTCTTGACTATACCTTAATATTGTAGTATAATTAAATATTATTTGAAAGGGGCGATACCACATGAGTAAAACTATAATTCCTGAAGGATATAAATCCTCTCTTAACCTATTTGATACACAGGTTGCTATCGGAAAATTAAAGAGGACTTTTGAGGATAATCTTGCTCAGGCGCTTAATTTAAAGCGTGTTTCCGCGCCGCTTTTTGTTGACCCGCAAACGGGCATTAACGATAACTTAAACGGGGTTGAAAGACCTGTTTCCTTTGACATACCCGAGATAAAAAGGAATGGTGAAATTGTTCATTCACTCGCAAAGTGGAAAAGACTTGCTCTTAAAAAATACGATTTCAGACCGGGTCTCGGTCTTTATACCGATATGAACGCAATACGCCGTGACGAGGAGCTTTCAAACCTTCATTCTATATATGTTGACCAGTGGGACTGGGAAAAGGTTATAACAAAAGAGGACAGAACGGTAAATTATCTTAAGGATACCGTGCGTAAAATTGTCGGTGCGGTTTGCGACACCCTTGACGTCATAAAGGCCCGTTATCCGCAGATAACAACCGAGCTTTCCCGCGAGGTTTCATTTGTAACGACTCAGGAGCTTTTGGACCTTTACCCGAATATGACGGTAAAAGAGCGTGAAGATGCTTATTTAAAAGAGCATAAGACCGCATTTATAATGCAAATCGGCGGCAAGCTGTCAGACGGCAAGCCGCATGACGGCAGAGCCCCCGACTATGATGATTGGGCGCTTAACGGTGATATAATGTTCTGGAACGACCTTCTGGGCAGAGCCTTTGAAGTTTCCAGCATGGGAATAAGAGTTGATGAAAAATCGCTTGACAGCCAGCTTAGTGAAGCAGGATGTGATGACAGACGCAAGCTGCCCTTCCACAAGATGCTGCTTGCAGGCGAGCTTCCGCTTACAATGGGCGGCGGTATCGGACAGTCAAGACTTTCAATGCTTATTTTAGGTAAAGCCCATATCGGCGAGGTGCAGGTATCACTTTGGGATGACGATACCGCCAAAGCCTGCAGTGATGCAGGAATAATTCTTCTTTAATGAAACCTCTGAGGTGATAATAAATGACAAATATGTCCGCTATACCCGAAATCTTCGGAAGCATGGTATTTAATAACGAAGAAATGAAAAAAAGGTTGCCTGAGGAAGTATATGTTGCTCTGCACAGAACTATCGAAAAGGCAAAGCCTCTTGACAAATCCCTCGCACCTACCATTGCGGCGGCAATGAAGGATTGGGCTATTGAAAAGGGAGCCACTCATTACAGCCACTGGTTCCAGCCTATGACCGGCATTACCGCCGAAAAGCACGACAGTTTTATATCTCCCGATGGTGAAGGCGGAGTTATAATGGATTTTACAGGCAAGGAGCTTGTAAAGGGCGAATCTGACGCATCAAGCTTTCCCTCAGGCGGACTGAGAGCTACATTTGAGGCGCGCGGTTATACCGCTTGGGACCCGTCATCCTATGCGTTTATAAAAGATAAAACCCTGTACATACCCTGTATTTTCTGTTCGCACGGCGGAGACGCGCTTGACAATAAAACGCCCCTTTTGCGTTCAATGGACGCACTTGATAAGCAGGCAAAAAGAGTTCTCAAGCTGTTTGGCAAGGAAACCTCAAGGGTTGTTCCGCAGGTTGGACCCGAGCAGGAATATTTCCTTATAGACAAAGAGCTTTATAAAAAAAGAAAAGACCTTATATACACAGGCAGAACATTGTTCGGCGCAAAACCGCCGAAAGGTCAGGAAATGGGCGACCACTATTTCGGCAGTATCAATACAAGGGTTGCCGAGTTTATGAAGGACCTTGACGAAGAGCTTTGGAATCTTGGCGTATTATCCAAGACAAAGCATAACGAGGCGGCACCCGCTCAGCATGAAATGGCACCGATTTATTCCACCGTAAACATTTCCTCCGACCATAACCAAATTACCATGGAGGTAATGAAAAGAACTGCGGAAAAGCATGGGCTTGTTTGTCTGCTTCACGAAAAACCGTTTGCAGGCGTAAACGGAAGCGGCAAACATAACAACTGGTCGCTTTCGGCAAGAAAAATAGGAAATTTACTTGACCCGGGCGCATCGCCTGAAGAAAATGCACAGTTTTTACTCTTTCTTTGCGCTGTGATAAAAGGCGCTGACGAATATCAGGATTTGCTTCGCACGTCTGTTGCATCGGCGGCAAACGATTTAAGACTGGGTGGCGACGAGGCCCCTCCCGCGATTATTTCAATTTTTCTGGGCGATGAGCTGTCTGAAATAATTGATGCGGTCGAAAAGGGTGTAAAGTGCGAGAAACACGGCAAAAGATATATGGAAATAGGCGTTGACCTGCTTCCGAAATTCCGCATAGACACTACCGACAGAAACAGAACATCCCCCCTGGCATTTACGGGTAATAAGTTTGAGTTCAGAATGCTCGGTTCGTCAAACACCATAGCGGCAGCGAATATTATGATTAACGCCGCAGTGGCAAATTCTTTAAAAGAGTTTGCAGACAGACTTGAAAAAGCGGAAAACTTTTCAAAAGAGCTTGGCGAACTTATCAGGGAAACCATAAAGAAGCATAAACGAATATTCTTCAGCGGCAATAACTACTGCGAAAGCTGGAAAATCGAGGCTGAAAAAAGAGGACTGTTAAACCTTAAAGCCACACCCGATTGCGTGCCCACACTGCTTGATAAAAAGAATGTCGAAATGCTCACCGAGCTTAATATTTTTACCGAAACGGAACTTAAATCAAGATGTGAAATCATGCTTGAAAACTACTGTAAAACCATAAATATTGAAGCGCTCACAATGCTTGAAATGGCAAAAAGAGAGTTCCTGCCCGCAATTCACAAGGCATCCCGTCAGGCCGCAAAGACCGTTAACCTTTACGAGGAAACGGGAATCTCGGCAACTGAAGAAAAGGATTTCCTGCGGAAAATTGCATCACTCGGCAGTAATCTTTCACTAAATATAAAAGAGCTTGAAGGGATCATGGAAAAAACAGAGAAAACAGAAAATTATATTAAGCTCTCAAGATATTTTGCCGACTGCGTTATTCCCTCTATGGATAAATTAAGAAAAACGGTTGACAGCGCGGAACCATTGGTCGGCTCGGAAAACTGGCCGGTTCCCACCTACGGCGAGCTTCTGTTCAGCGTATAAAAAAATCACATCTCTGCAAATTTTTTTGCAGAGATGTTTCTTTTGTCGAAATTAAAATTTTAAAATAGGGTTAAAATTTCTCACCTCCGTCAATAATAATATTAAATTATTTTCGGAGGTGCTGAAGATGAATAAGGTTGAAATATGCGGAGTTAATACGTCAAAGCTTCCCGTTTTGTCACGGGAGAAGAAAAAAGAGCTTTTTAAGCGCATAAAACAAGGTGATACTGCTGCAAGAGAAGAATTTGTCTACGGCAACCTGAGGCTTGTTTTAAGTGTGATGAAACGGTTCTCAATCCGTAATGAAAATGCTGACGATTTGTTTCAGGTAGGATGTATAGGACTTATAAAGGCCATAGATAATTTCGACACCTCGCAGAATGTTCAGTTTTCCACCTATGCAGTTCCTATGATAATAGGCGAAATCCGCCGCTATCTGAGGGATAATAATCCAATCAGGGTAAGCCGCTCCATAAGGGATACCGCCTATAAGGTCTTGCAGACAAAAGAACGGCTTACAAACCAATCGGGTGAGGAGCCGAGTTTAGATGAAATTGCAAAACAGCTTGAAATCACGCGTGAGGAGGTCACCTTCGCACTTGATGCAATTCAGGACCCCGTTTCGCTCTATGAACCTATTTATCATGACGGCGGCGATGCCGTTTATATAATGGACCAGGTCAAAGACGGCAAAAGTACTGATGAAAACTGGATTGAAAATATTGCTCTGCACAACGCGATTGATAAGCTAAGCGACCGTGAAAAACACATTTTAAGTCTGAGATTTTTCAGCGGAAGAACCCAGATGGAGGTTGCTCAGGAAATAGGAATTTCTCAGGCACAGGTCAGCAGGCTTGAAAAGTCGGCACTCAGCCATATGAAAAAATATATATAAAAATTGCCTCCCGCCAATTACTTTGGCGAGAGGCTTTAATCAGCTATAATATGTATAAATAGATTGCAAAAAAATGGAATACGCTCCCTGCAAGAACAAACAAATGCCAGATTG
>Ga0172382_10004448_pt1 | contig 21449 bp, 15 predicted proteins | sample Leawel138RmetaG_FD_122245 | JGI IMG/M metagenome (GOLD analysis project Ga0172382, IMG submission 122245) | Leachate microbial communities from a municipal landfill in Southern Ontario, Canada - Leachate well 138R metaG | ecosystem: Engineered > Solid waste > Landfill > Unclassified | place... | reverse complement strand
GTTCTTGCCGGCGTGGAACTGGGTGCCGCGCTGGCGAACGATGATGTTGCCGGCAGTGGCAGCCTGGCCACCGTACAGCTTCACACCAAGTCGTTTGGCTTCTGAATCGCGACCGTTACGTGTGGAACCGCCTGCTTTTTTGTGTGCCATGAGTCTTTACTCCTCAATACTTAGGCAGAGATGCCGGTAATCTTGATTTCGGTGTACCACTGACGGTGGCCCTGACGCTTCATGTGGTGCTTGCGGCGACGGAACTTGATGATACGAACCTTCTCACCACGACCATGGGCGCTGATTTCAGCAGTCACCTTGGCGCCTTCGACAACCGGAGCACCGATGGTGACGTCATCACCGTTACCGACCAGCAGTACGCGATCGAACTCAATGCTGGCGCCGGTTTCGGCTTCCAGCTTCTCTACTCTCAGGTATTCGCCTTCGGCGACCTTGTACTGCTTGCCACCAGTAACAATTACTGCGTACATGTTGCTTTCTCCGTAATCCTGCTCACCCGGCGCTTGGGTATAGTCGTTAATGGCCGGCATGGCTGCAAGTGAACCCGCCTATCGGGCCCGAGCTTGCCATTGTCAAAACAGGGATGCTGTAAATCGGGTTTTCAGGGGCGGGGATTCTACCGACAAATCGATGCCAGCGCAATGCCGAACAGTGCCGCGCAAAGAAGACGGTAATAGCCGAATGCCGCTGCTTTCTTGACAGTACGCTGGCTGCCGCCTAGCATGCCGCGCAACCCTTCTGAAAGCGTGCTGTAGATGACCACCCTGCCTTTTTACACTGCGGTCACTGATGACTTCGAAGCTGTAAACCAGTTGATCATGCGTCAACTGCACTCGCGCGTGCCTCTGGTCGAGAAGATCGGCAGCTATATCATCAGCGCCGGCGGCAAGCGCTTGCGCCCCCTGGTAGTGCTGCTCGGCGCCCGCGCCTGCGGCCTGACCGATGAGCGTCCGCACACCCTGGCGGCGATCATCGAGTTCATGCATACCTCCACCCTGCTGCACGACGACGTGGTCGACACCTCCGATCTGCGCCGCGGCCGCTCCACCGCCAACGCGCTATGGGGCAATGCAGCCAGTGTACTGGTTGGTGACTTTCTCTATTCGCGCTCGTTCGAGTTGATGGTCGAACTCGACGACATGCGCATCATGCGGGTACTGGCCGGCGCCACCAACGTGATCGCCGAGGGCGAGGTACTGCAGTTGTCCAAGGTGCGTGACGCCAGCACCGATGAAGCCACCTATATGGAAGTCATCCGCAGCAAGACCGCCATGCTGTTCGAAGCCTCCACCCACACCGCCGCCCTGCTCGCCGATGCGCCTGCGCAACAGGTCGAGGCGCTGCGCCGCTACGGCGACGCCCTGGGTATTGCCTTCCAGTTGGTGGATGACCTGCTGGACTACAACGGCGACGCCGAGGCCATGGGCAAGAATGTCGGAGATGATCTGGCCGAGGGCAAACCCACGCTGCCATTGATCTACACCATGCGCGAAGGCACTGCCGAACAGGCCGCCCTGGTGCGCAAGGCGATCCAGAAAGGCGGTATCGAGGATATCAACCCCATCCGCGAGGCCGTGGCAAGCAGTGGTGCGCTGGATTACACCGCGCAACTGGCCCGCCAGCATGCCGACAATGCCATCAGCCTGCTGCAGACTCTGCCGCCGTCAGTCTATCGTGACGCCCTGGAGCAGTTGGCCCGCTTTGCGGTGGATCGCCAGTTCTGACGGGGTGTAGCGCACCTGCGCTACGCCAACCGATCGGCCAGCCTGTGCAACACCGTCGGCGAGCAGGGGCTCACCAACCCCAGCCAGCCCCCGGGGTGCAGCGCGCCTGCGCTACGCCAACCACCGGAGGCGGTATGCTCTTGGTTACAGAACCTTGATCAGCTCGATATCGAAGATCAGCGTGCTGTGCGGCGGAATGCTGCCGGCGGCGCGTTCACCGTAGGCCAGGTTGGACGGGATGTACAGGCGCCACTTGGCACCTTCCTGCATCAGCTGCAGTGCTTCGGTCCAGCCGGCGATGACGCCGCCTACCGGGAACTCGGCAGGCTGGCCACGCTTGTAGGAGCTGTCGAATACTTCACCGCTGATCAGCGTGCCTTCGTAGTGGGTACGCACGGTGGAGCTGGCGGTCGGCGTGGCGCCGCTGCCCTGGCTGACAACCTCATACTGCAGGCCCGACGGCAGTGTCACCACGCCTTCGCGCGCGGCGTTGCGCTCGAGAAACTCGATACCGGCCTTGCCGGCGGCACGGGCGGATTCCTCGGCCAGCGCCTGCATTTTCGACTGCAGCGTCTGGAAAGCGGCCTGCATAGCGGCCTCGTCGACCGGGCTGGGCTGCTGGGTGTAGGCATCACGCAGGCCGGCCATAACCAGGTCGACGGCCAGGTCGGGGATGTTGCTCGACAGCAGTTGGTCGCCCATTTGACGGCCAATGCCGTAGCTGACGCGCTGCTCGTCGGTTTCGAATGTATTGCTCATGGCGGCTCTCCGCAAAAATGGCCGTAAAGCCTGACACAACAACGATAAAAATTCACCCATTCCCTCCAGCCCTACCCGGAGGCCGACGCAGCAACCCATGGTCCACCTGCCCGCTACGCACTGGATGCCCAGCCCCGTGGATTGCCGCGCCCTGCGGGCTCGCAATGACGAGCATAAAGGGACCCGTCATTGCGAGGAGCAAGGGGGCGGCCATCCGCCGACGCGGCAATCCATGCCCCGGACAACCAACCCTGCTGGACTGCCGGCATATGCTGCGTTCGGACGGCAAATAGGCTAGAATGCCGCCCTTTTCGGCCTCCCCACCCCGAGATCCCGCCATGCTGGAAAAGCTGTTCCAACTCAAAGCCCACGGCACCACCGTCCGTACCGAGGTACTGGCCGGCGTGACCATCTTCCTGACGATGGCCTATATCATCTTCGTCAACCCGATGATGATGGCTGATGCCGGCATCGATCCGGGCGCGGCGTTCGTCGCCACCTGTCTGGCGGCAGCGCTCGGTTCGCTGGTAATGGGCCTCTGGGCCAACTACCCGATCGCGCTGGCACCGGGCATGGGCCTCAATGCCTTCTTCAGCTATACCGTGGTCGGCTCCATGGGCTACAGCTGGCAGGTGGCGCTGGGGGCGGTGTTCATTTCCGGCCTGCTGTTCTTCCTGCTGAGCATCTTCAAGATCCGTGAGTGGGTGATCAACAGCATCCCCCTGCCGCTGCGCTCGGCAATTGCCGCCGGTATCGGCCTGTTTCTCGCGCTGATCGCGCTGAAAAGCGCCGGCATCGTGGTGGACCATCCCGCGACGCTGGTCGGTGCCGGGGACATGACCCAGCCCGGCCCGATACTGGCCGCACTCGGCTTTATCGTGATCGTCGCCCTGGCCTACCGCCGGGTGACCGGTGCGGTGATGATCGGCATTCTGCTGGTCACCGGCATCAGTCTGCTCGCTGGCTTCACCCGTACCGACGGTCTGGTCTCGGCACCGCCGAGCCTGGCGCCGACGCTGCTGCAACTGGATATTCGCGGTGCACTGGATGTGGGTCTGGTCAGCGTGATCTTCGCCTTCCTGTTCGTCGACCTGTTCGATACCTCCGGTACGCTGATCGGGGTGGCGCAGAAAGCCGGGCTGGTCGACAAACAGGGCAAGCTGCCACGCCTGGGCCGCGCGCTGATGGCCGACAGCAGCGCCACCATGGCCGGCGCGCTGCTGGGCACCTCGACCACCACCAGCTATGTGGAGTCGGCCGCGGGTACCGCCGTTGGCGGCCGTACCGGCCTGACCGCCTGCGTGGTCGCGGCGCTGTTCCTGCTCAGCCTGTTCCTGTCACCCCTGGCCGGCGCGGTACCGCCCTATGCCACCGCACCGGCGCTGTTCTTCGTCGCGGTACTGATGACCAGCGGCCTGGTTCAGGTCGACTGGGAGGACCTGACCGAGGCGGCGCCGGTGGTGGTCACCGCGCTGGTGATGCCGCTGACCTTCTCCATCGCCAATGGCATTGCCCTGGGCTTCATCTCCTGGACCGCGATCAAGCTGCTGTCCGGGCGCTGGCGGGACCTGAATCCCAGCCTGTACGTGCTGTCGGCCCTGTTCATTATCAAACTCGGGTTCTTCAGCTGATGGCACTGGCATTCGATCCTGCACACTATGACGAACAACTGGAAGCCAAGCGCCAGCGCCTGGTTGACCTGCTGCAACCGTTCGATGCACCCGAGCCTGCGGTCTTCACCTCGCCGCTGGAGCATTTTCGCCTGCGCGCCGAGTTCCGCCTGTGGTACGAGAACGGCCAGCCGCATTATGCGATGTTCGAGCCGGGCGACAACCGCCACCCGATCCTGATCGAGCAACTGCCGATCGCCAGCCGCCGCATCAATGAGTTGATGGTGCCGCTGCTCGACGCCTGCAAGGCCGAGCGGGAGCTGGGCCACAAGCTGTTCCAGGTGGAGTTTCTCACCACCCTGTCCGGTGAGGCGCTGGTCACCCTGTGTTACCACCGGCCGATCGACGAGCAGTGGGATAGCGCCGCCCAGCGCCTGGCAGAGCAACTGGACATCCTGCTGATCGGTCGCAGTCGCGGACGCCGGCGGGTGCTGCAACGCGACCATGTGGTGGAGCAGTTGCAGGTGGATGGGCGCAGCTGGCGTTATCAGCAGATCGAAGGTGGTTTCACTCAGCCCAACGGCCAGGTCAACCAGCACATGCTTGGCTGGGCGCTGGAAGCGGCCGGTCATAACGACGATGATCTGCTGGAGCTGTACTGCGGCAATGGCAACTTCACCCTCCCGCTGTCCACCCGCTTTCGCCGGGTGCTGGCTACCGAGCTGTCGAAGAGTTCGGTGCGTTCGGCGCTGGAGAATATCGCCGACAACCAGGTCGAGAACGTCACCCTGGTGCGCCTGGCCAGCGAGGAAGTCACCCAGGCCCTGACCGGCGTGCGCGAGTTCCGCCGCCTGCAGGGCATCGACCTGAGCGGCTACGAGTTCGGCACCGTGTTCGTCGACCCGCCGCGCGCCGGCCTCGACCCGGCGACCCTCGAGCTGGTCAAGGGCTACCAGCGGATTCTCTATATCTCCTGCAATCCCGAGACCCTGGCGGCCAATATCGCCGAGCTGCAGCACACCCATCGCATCACCCGCTGCGCCCTGTTCGACCAGTTCCCCTATACCCACCACATGGAGTCGGGGGTATTGCTGGAACGCCGCTGAGTCAGCGCTCCAGCAACTCCAGCAGCGGCTGACAGGTCTCGTGACTGACCGGGATGATCCGCACGGCATGCTGCGAACGCAGGAATGCCGTGATCTGCGGTGACGGGGTCCGCATCAGGATGCGGAAGTAGCAGTTTCATCATGCGGAGAGCTTGGCGGCACGGAATTCGTTCTGGAAGTCGACAATCCGATCGGCGAGAATCGGGCGGCTGAAATGGTAGCCCTGAACGATATCGCAGCCGGCCAGGCGCAGATAGACCAGTTGCTCGGGTGTCTCCACTCCTTCGGCGACCACCCGCAGCGACAGACGCTTGGCCAGGGTGATGGTGGAGGACACGATCAGGCTGTCATCGTGGCTGTTGGAGAGCTGGGCGATCAGGCTGCGGTCGATCTTCAGCTTGTTCACCGGCAAGGCGTTGAGGTGGGCGAAGCCGGCATAGCCCTTGCCGAAGTCATCCAGGCTGATACTCAACCCGGCGCTCCTGAGCAGCTTCAGACTGGCGATGGCGATCTGTTCGTGTTCAAGGATGGCGGTTTCGGTGATTTCCAGTTCCAGTCGCCAGGGCTCGACGCCATGCCGTTGCAGTTCCCCGAGCACCATGTCGCTGAACTGCGGCTGGCTCAACTGCAGCGCCGATACGTTCACCGCTACCCGCTCGGCAACGCCCTCGGCGACCCACTCGGCCAGCTGCTGGCAGGCCAGCGAGATCACCTCCAGCCCCAACGGAATGATGAAGCCGCTGCGCTCGGCGATCGGAATGAAGCGATCCGGGTAGATCAGCCCGAACTCGGGATGCTGCCAGCGCACCAGCGCCTCGTAACCGGTGATCGACATCGAGTCCAGGGCGATCTGCGGCTGGTAGTGCAGAACGAACTGATGCTGCTTCAGCGCCTCACCGAAGGCCTGCTCCAGGCGAAACTCCTCCACGTCCGAGACGTTCAGCGACTGGTCGAAGAAGCGGTACTGGCCACGGCCGGCGCGCTTGGCCGAATACATGGCCGCGTCGGCGTAGCGAATCAGGCTGTCCACATCCTGGGTATCCCGCGGGCAGATGCTGATGCCGGTACTGGGGCTGGTGTTCACCTCACTGCCTTCGAGCTGGTAGGCCGCGGACAGGCGCTGGGTCAGGGTATCGACCCAGGCGACGATATCCTGCTCGGTGCGATCCCCGCCCAGCAGCACGACGAACTCGTCACCGCCGAACCGCGCCGCCTCGTCACCGGGCTCGAGCAGACGCTTGATGCGCCCGGCCACCGCCTGCAGCAACAGATCGCCGATGCGGTGACCGAGGGTATCGTTGATCGACTTGAAGCGATCCAGATCGATGAACAGCAATGCCAGCAAGCATCGGCGATTACGCTGTTCAGCCAATACCTGGTTGGCCACCTCGATGAACTGCCGGCGATTGAACAGACCGCTCAGGTGATCGGTGGAGGCGGCGCGACTGCTGCGTTCATGCTCGCGTTCCAGCCGCGCGATCAGCTGCTGGTTTTCCCGCTGCGAATTCTGCAGTGTGACCAGCGCCGCCTGCAGGCCGTGCAGCATCCTGACCATCCAGAACACGCAGGCCATCACCGCCAGAGTGACGATGATATTGAGCAGAAACTGCCGCGACTTGCCGGCCTCGAAGGGGCCGAGGATTTCTTCGTACTGCTTGCTGATCACCACGGTGAAACCGTGTTGCGGCACGGCATGGAAGGCGCTCTGGTAGTGTGCGCCGCCCATCACCGAGGCATACAGCCCGGCCTGGCGACCCTGCGGCGGCAAGGGCGCCAGCCTCTGCCCGGCGACGATAACGCCACTGGAGTCGGCACGCATGCGCTCGCGGCCGCCGGCATCCAGCACCTGAATGAAGCCGCTCTTGCCCAGGTCGACGTAACGAGACAGGCTGACCAGATAGCCGATACCCGTGTCGTTCAGCATGAGCTGGTCATGCTGGCCACTGTTACCGGCCCGGTCCGCCATCTGCCGCAGGTTCTCCGCCACGATCACCGCCAGGTTCAGATGCCCGGCGCCCTCGGCTGCCAGACGCTCGTCGTGTACCTGGCGATTGTGGTAGTGATACATGAACCAGACGAAGACCAGGATCACCGCACCCAGCCCCACGATGGCACGCTGAATGAGTCCGAGGGAAACGGGCAGGTTGCGATGATTCACGATGGGGCTACCGACAAGGGGAGAAAGGCACATACCTGAATGATGCCAAATTGGCATTACGCAGAGATGACATGCCGTTGATCCGAAAACGCACCGATAGCGTCACCGCCCGCTGCTACCAGAAACAACGTGACGGCTCTCGCAAACTCGGCCGTTGCGGCTTGGAGCCATGGCTGCGCCCGCTATAATCCCCGCATCACTTACGGGCGGATGTTGGCTGTAGCCCCCTTTCAGGAGGACTACAGCATGCTCAGTCGCGGCTTCACACTGGTTGAGATGATGGTTGCGGTGGCGGTGCTGGCCATTCTGCTGACCATTGGCCTGCCGGCCTTCGGCGGGCTGATCGACAGCCAGCGGATGGACAGCAGCGTCAACGGCCTGATGCGTAGCATCCAGTTCACCCGCACCGAGGCCATACGGCTCAACCGTCCCGTGACCATGACGCCGCTCGGGCAGGACTGGAACAACGGCTGGATCATCTTCCTGGATGCCAACCATAACGGCGCACATGACAGCGATGAAAGGGTCCTGCGCTATGAGCAGCCCGCCCTGGTCAGCCACATTCACGCCAACGCCAACATTGCCGACTACCTGCGGTATAACGCCCAGGGCGAGTCGGAACTGCTCAATGGAGGCTTCCAGTCCGGTACCTTTTCCTTGTGCCCACAGCAGACGGCGGCGCAGGGGCGCAAGGTCATCATCAACCGTGTCGGCCGCGCACGGATCGAGCGCGCGTTCATCACTTCCGGCTGCCCTGGATAGCGCCGGCTTACTGCGGGCTCGCCATGACCAGACTCACCTCCTATACTGATACCACTGAGCGCAACTACGACAATAACAAGGTGAAACCACGCTCATGGCCCGTGACCTCTTTCTGTACGAGAACATCAGCGAGCATCTGCGTAACCATATTCTGAGCGGCAACTACCAGACAGGCGAGCGTCTGCCGTCGGTCAGAGCGCTGAGCAGACTGTTCAACGTCAGCATCAATACCGTCATTCAGTGCTTCCGCAAGCTGGAGATGGACGGTCTGGTCGACGTGCGTCCCCGCTCCGGGGTATTCGTTGCCAGCAGCGCCCACGCGCCCGCCCCCGGCAACGATATCGCGCATTTTCCGCTGCTGCCGGTGGAAGTCTCGCTGAGCGAAGATATCTTCAACTACATGGAACCGCATCTGGAGCAGCAGTTGCTGCGCCTCGGCATCGCCCTGCCCAGCCCGCAGATCATGCCCATCGAGCGCATCCTGCTGACCCTGCGCGATGTTACCCGCAAACAGCCACTGGAAGTCTGGGACTACATGCATCCCCATGGGCACCAGCGCTTCACCCACCAACTGGTCCGGCGCAGCCTCAGCTATCCGATTCCCCTCACCCCGAATGACGTGATCGTCACCAACGGGTGCATGGAGGCCCTGGAACTGGCACTGCGTACCGTGACCCGGCCCGGCGATACGGTGGCAGTCGAAACGCCCACCTACTATGGCACCCTGGTGGCCCTGGAAGTGATGCAGCGCCGGGCGCTGGAGATTCCCACCCACTACCGCGATGGCATCTGCCTGTACTCCCTGGAGCAGGCATTCAAGCTGGGGCAGGTCAGCGCCTGCCTGATCTCCTGCAATGCGCAGAATCCGCTGGGCTTCACCATGTCCGAGGAGCGCAAGCGCAGACTGGTGGCGCTGGCGACCCGCTATTCGGTACCGGTGATCGAGAATGATATCTGGGGCGAGACGGTGTATGCCGGCAATTCCATGCCGGCCAAGGCCTATGATGAGGCCGGCATGGTGCTCTACTGCACCTCCTTCTCCAAGTCGCTGATACCGGGCATCCGGCTCGGCTGGGTCGCACCCGGGCGCTTCCATCACCGCCTGCGCGAACTCAAGCAGATCAGCAGCATCACCAACGCCTCGGCACCGCAACTGCTGATGGCGCGCCTGATGGAAAGCGGCTTCTATACCCAGCACATCCAGCAACTACGTCAGCACCTGGCCAGCCAGGCCCAGGCAACAGCGGCGCAGGTGCGCAGCTGCTTCCCCACCGGCACCCGGGTCAATACCCCTACCGGCGGCTGCGTACTCTGGATCGAACTACCCGGCCGGATGGACTCCCGCCAACTGTTCGAGCAGGCCATGGCCGAAGGTATCCACATCTTTCCCGGCTCGGTGTTCTCCGCCGGCCCGCGCTACAGCAACTACTTCAGGCTCAATGCCGGCAACCCGATGACCCAGCAGATACGACAGGCCATCGAGCGCCTGGGAGCCATTGCCGGGAATCTCCCGGCAGCCTAGTCGAGGCGTGACATGCTGGTGTAGTCATCGCTGTAGCAGGGGCTATCACCACAGACATCGGTGACCGCTCCGTTGCTGCGCATGAAATCCGACTTCTGCTGTCTGGCAGCAACCGTGTTGCGCGGCGATTCGTGCGGGTCGTTACCGTAGGAGGTATCGGGCCCGGTATTGTTGGTCGGCGGGAAGGGGTTGCCCTCATCTCCGGCAACATCACCCGAATCCCAGATCATCAAGCCATGGCCGGCGTAGGGATACTGCTCAATCCGCTCGATGCCGAACAGCGGATTGCTGTCGACGCTTTCACCCAGCCGCGCGGTGGGCTCATGGACTGCAGCACCAATGGTACGGGCCATGATTTCCGCGCTCCATTGGGTCACCTGGTAGTCCCCCAGGGCCACGTGCAGCAGCACCTTCTTGTCGGTCGGCGTTCCAGGCATGAAGTTACCGGCCAGATGGCTCAGGTAACCATTGTTCTCTGCCCGGTCCCAGAGCATCTGCATCAGCGCAAAGTTCAGCGACTGGTCCAGCCCGTCGGGATAGGCCTCATACAGGACCGGCCCAAAGCGCTGGTTGAAGGGCCCGTAACGGCGCAGCAGCAGGCTGTAGTTGCTACCGGGTACACCGAGCACGCCGCGATGGATGTTGGGGGCAGCGGCAACCAGGGCCCCACCCAGGATACCGCCCTGGCTGTTGCCGTCGTAGAACACCTCAGCAGGATCGTAGACCAGCGTATCGCCCGCTCCGTGGCGGAAACGGGGATCACTGGCGAAGCCATCGGGGTGGTTCATCAGCTCGGCCAGGAACATGAAGTTCAGCAACCCCTGCTGGCTGCGGTCCAGTTGCCTGGGCAAGCCGGTCAGATCCGCCAGGATCTGGTGGATATTCCCCGCCACCAGATCCTCCTGGGCCATGCCTATCCAGTCGGTGGCGCAGAACATGATGTTGTGCTCGTCCTGCATCCGGCGTACCTGTCCGCTGCCAAATTCGCCCCCCGCAATGGCATAGGTGCTCTGGCCGAACAGGCCATGCCCGTAGATGGCAGCACGCGCCGGCTGCACCGTTGCATTGCCATCGGCGAAGTCAGCCACGGCTGTCCGCGGTATCTGGCAACGGAAGCGCGCCTGCAGGAACTCGGCGCCATCGAGCACCACGGGCAGGGCATCGGGGTCGTCGCTGGCGTAGTTGAACGAGGCGCCCACTCCCCCACCCGGCTGATTCAGGTAGTTGGGCACCTCGAAGGTGCCGAGGATATTTCGACTGAGCTCGGCATTCGGGTCGTCCTGGATTTCCGTGATGTTGAAGACCGGCGCGGCATTACCCAGACGCCCGAAGGCATCGTCCCGAATGGCCAGCAACCGCTCGGTGATCGACTGCTGGCTGGCAATGGTGAAGTCCCAGGCCAGGGTGATCTCGTCCCGCGCCACACCGGCATTGGTCAATATCGCAAAGATATCCTCCATGGCGTCACGCCGCTCCTCGAACGCCGCCTCACCGGTATCGATGCCGTCGCGGTAGGCACGAAACAGCTCGTTCGTCGCCAGCAGTTCACCATCGGCATCCCTGGCATTGCGGATCACCGCAATATAGCGCTGGCCCTCCTCGAAGTTGCGGGCCGGCCGGATGATCAGCGCCTGCTGGTCCGGGTCGGTATTGTTGGCGTCCAGTTCAGCCCATATCAGCTGCGGCTCCAGGCTTGCAGCATTGATCACCATGATTGGCGCATCCGGGTCCAGGGAAGGCTCCAAGTCGGTCAAGCGCACCGCCCCGGTCTGCTGCAGATCGATACCCGGCAGGTGGACCAGCAGCATGGAACCCGGAGAGAAACCATCGTTGCGGTTCCACTGCTCCGGCTGGATCGGCGCCGATTCCGTGGTCTGGATATCCACGTAGCGGGTACGACTCGGATCGGCCGGCATATCCACCGGCCGGGCAACCGGCATGCCTCTTACATCGAAACTGACCCGCAGGCCGGTGGGCGTGCCGGCATCGTCACTGGTGAAGAAGTTGTTGGGGAAGGGGTACATGCAGTGGGCCAGTACGGTGTGATCGCAGTACGTGGCGGTGGCCGGGTCAAAGTCAGTCAAATCGAGTTCTGGCTGCGGCTCACCGGGCCTGGAGCTGGAACCCGAACTGGAGCCAAGACAACCTTGCAGCAGAAGAACGCTGCAAGCCACTGCCAGGAGGGTACGTTGATTGCGCATGATGCTTCCCTTTTATGATTTTTGTTGGAGTCTCAGACTAGACCAAGCACCCACCGCCAAACAGGTACAGTTGCGCCAATAGCAGTCAAACAGATTGCCGCCGCTCCCTGTGTCAGTCAGATACCGCAATCTGTATCTGTTTCCCTCCGCGGCTGGCGCATAGCATCGATCACTCCATAACAAAAACAATGGAGTGACTCATGAAGTCTGCAAAACACTATTGGCTACCCTGCGCAGCCGGCCTGCTTGCCCTGGGATTGACCGGGTGCCTGAGCGGGTCAGGCGGCAGCTCCAGCAACAAGACCCCCAAACCTGATCTGAGCCTGGCGGTTCTCTCCAGCGCCATGGACCAGGTCAGCGGTGGCGATGTACTGGTGACCATCAAGGGTGATCCCGAGCTGCTGGAACAGGAGATGGATGAGCTGGAATTCTGGGTCAACAACCAAACCGTCACTCCAACCAGGATGAATGAACGCAACGATCAGCTCGAGATACTGATCGATGGACTGGAACTCGGTGAGAACCAGCTGGAGCTGCAACACAAGACACACGGCCGCCTGGACCAGCTGGAGCTGGTCAACCATCCGATTGAAGGCCCCATCTTCTCCGGCCCACACCAATACCCCTTTGTCTGTTCCGTCACGGTAGAGCTGGGAAAACAGCCTCTCATCGATACCGATGGAGATATGGGCTTTCCGGTTCTGGATGAAGGCGGCAACCAGATCGGTCTCAGCAAGGACTGCGCCATAGAGACCTTTGTCGAGTTCAAGTACTACTCCACCGCGGTGAACGATTACCTGCCGTTGCCGAGTGACGGTAGCCGGCCAGCGGACATGGCCACCACCAAACTGACCGATGGCCGCGAAGTGGACTTCATCGTCCGTCATGAGCAAGGCACCATCAATCGGTTCATCTACAGCTTTGCCACCCTGGCCAATATCAATGACCAGACCGACACGACCTCCACCAATAACTGGAACGGTCGCCTGCTCTACCACTTCCTGGGTGGCGTGGGGATCGGCCATAGCCAGGGCCGCGTGGACAGGCGGGCACTGGCGCCGGAAGTACTGGGCAAGGGCTATGCCGTCATCTTCTCAACCGCCAACCGCACCAGCACCCACTACAACCTGCAGTTGGCCGGCGAGACCGCGCTGATGGTCAAGGAGCACTTCACCAAACGCTTCGGCGTGCCCGACTACACCGTGGCAATCGGCGGTTCCGGCGGCGGTATCCAGCAGTACGTATTCGCCCAGAACCACCCCGGCCTGCTGGACGCTGGTGTTTCGCAGTACTCCTACCCGGATATGGTCACCCAGATCATCCACGTCGGTGACTGTGAGTTGCTGGAGCACTACATGGATGTCACCGACAGGCACAACCCAAAGTGGCGCCTCACTGAGAACCGCAGCCTGCTGGTCGGACTCAATGCCGAGGAGGACTACCCCGACCCACTGGCTGATGCCAAGCAGATGCTCGGATACAGCACCGCCCCCGGCAGCAGCGAGTGTCTTCCCGCCTGGCGCGGACTGACCCCGCTGGTGATGAACCCGCACTATGGCGAAGCGCGCAACCAGCAGCACATGCAGCCTCCCGGCATCATGGATAGCGTTGAATGGTCCCATTTCGACGACCTGCGCAATATCTATGGCACCACCGACGACGGCAAGCTGCGCCCCATGTTCGACAACCTAGGTGTGCAGTATGGGCTGCGGGCGTTTGTCGACGGGGAAATCACCGCCGAGGAATTCCTGGACCTGAATGAACAGGTTGGCGGCTGGAAAGACCCCAGTGAAATGCATCAGGAGGGCTTCCCCTATCTCGGCAGCGTGGAGGATGTGCAGGAAGGCAGGATCGCCTTCGACCCCTGGAGCCGCGCCAATATGAACCTGAGCACAGGCGAGGGCCCGGCGCCACGCACCACAGGTGATATGGTCGCCTTCAATGCGGCCTACTCATCGGGGATGGTCTATGACGGTCAGCTGGATATTCCGGTGATCGACTGGCGCCATTACCTGGAAGAGGTGCTGGATATGCACAATACCCATCAATCCTTCTCCGGGCGGCAGCGCATTCGCAACAAGATGGGCCATTCGGACAACCAGATCATCTGGTTCACCGATGCCCGGCCAACTCTTCCGGCAGGTAAGCCGGGGGATCGACCACGGCCACAGGATGATTTCGACCAGACCTGGATGGCCCTGGACGTACTGCACGAGTGGCTGATGAACATCAAGGCCAACCCGGAGGCCAGTATCGCCGAGAACAAGCCGCAGGAGGCGGTGGATAGCTGCTTCGACCGTGAGGGCAAGTTGCTGCACAGTGGAGAAGAGGTCTGGAACGGCATTATCGACGACCAGCCGCTGGGGGCCTGCGCCGATCTATTCCCCACCTACAGCACATCGCGTATGGAGGCAGGTGGCCCGATTGAAGGCAGCATATTCAAGTGCTCTCTCAAGCCCCTATCCACCGCTCTGAATGATGGAACCTACGGCAGCTGGAGCCCCAGCCCCGCTCAGATTGCCCGCCTGGAAGCCATCCACCCCGACGGAGTCTGCGACTACAGCCAGCCGGACCAGGGCAGACCGCAGGGCTGAGAAAAAGAAAACCGGTACGCCACGGAGGACGTACCGGTTCTTTCATCCCAAACCCCTTATTTCAGGTACGGTATTCGGCGTTGATCCGTACGTACTCGTGGGACAGGTCAGTGGTCCAGATGGTCTCGCTGATCTCGCCCCGACCCAACTCGATACGAATGGTGATCTCGGCCTGGGCCATGACTCGCGCACCCTGCTCCTCGGTGTACTCGGCCGCACGCCCGCCGTTGCGAGTGATGCACACCTCATCGAGGTAGACATCGATCCGCCCCACATCCAGCTCCGGCACCCCGGCGTAGCCGACCGCTGCCAGAATCCGGCCCCAGTTCGGGTCGGAGGCGAACAGGGCAGTCTTGATCAGCGGCGAGTGGGCAACCGCATAAGCCACATCCAGACATTCGTCACGATTGGCACCGCCATTGACCTGCACAGTGACGAACTTGGTGGCCCCTTCGCCATCACGAACGATCGCCTGGGCCAGCTCCAGCATGACCGCATTCACCGCCTCGGCCAGTTGCGCGTATTCGGCGCTGGTCAGATCGGTGATTTCCGCCATCTGCGCCTGACCGGTGGCAATCAGCATGCAGGAATCGTTGGTGCTGGTGTCGCCATCGATGGTGATGCGGTTGAAGGACAGGTCGGCAGCCTGGCGCAGCATGTGTTGCAGCACCGGCTGCGCGACCTTGGCGTCGGTAGCCACATAACCGAGCATGGTCGCCATGTTCGGGCGGATCATGCCGGCACCCTTGGAGATACCGGTGATGGTGATGGTCTGCCCGGCCAGGCTGAGCTGCCGGCTGGCACCCTTGGGCAGGGTATCGGTGGTCATGATGCCTTCGGCAGCGGCGGCCCAGTTGTCTTCGGTCAGGTCATCCAGCGCCTGCGGCAGTACCGCAATGATCTTGTCCGCCGGCAGCAGCTCGCCAATCACCCCGGTACTGAACGGCAGTACCTGGCCGGGCTCGACCTGGGTCAGGTTCGCCAGTTCGTCACAGGTGCGCAGCGCCGCCTGCATGCCGGGCTGGCCGGTACCGGCATTGGCGTTACCGGTATTCACCAGCAGGTAGCGCGGCGTGTTGGCCAGGTGCTGCTTGCACAGGGTCACCGGGGCGGCGCAGAAGGCGTTGGTGGTGAATACGCCGGCGATACTGGCGCCAGCGGCAGCCTGCATGACCACCACATCCTTGCGCCCCGCACGCTTGATCCCGGCGGAGGCGATACCGAGGCGAAATCCGGGAACCGGGTGAAGAGTCGGGAGGGGGCCAAGACCGACGGGCATGAAAAGAACTCCAGAAATAGAATGGATGGAAACTGAAATTGAATGGTTTTGACACTCTACAGCGTCATCCCCGCGCGCTCCATCCCGTCATCCTCGGCGCAGGCCGAGGTTCCATGGTTCCGGTTGACTCCGAGTGGCCGGTGGATCCTTCGCCTTCGCGAAGGATGACGGGGAGATGCAAGGATGACAGGGCTATGTGAACAGCATTGCCCTTGCGGCTAATAACGAGACCTCGCGCTCAGCCTATCTTGCCGTGGCACTGCTTGTACTTCTTGCCCGAGCCACAGGGACAGGGATCATTGCGGCCGATCTTGGGACCGTCGCGGGTGATCGGGCTGGCTGGTGCGGGTGCACCCTGCTCCGCCGCGGGCTGCTGCTCTTCGGGATCTTCGCCCACACCAGGCACGGCGTCATGCTTGAACTGCATGCGCTTGGCCAGTTCCTCGGCCTGCTGGCGCAGCCGCGCTTCCTCTTCGGCCGGATCTTCGCGGCGTACCTGCACATGGCTGAGGACACGAATGGTATCGTGCTTGATCGAGTCGAGCATCTCCTCGAACAGGCTGAAAGCTTCGCGCTTGTATTCCTGTTTCGGGTTCTTCTGTGCGTAGCCGCGCAGATGAATACCCTGACGCAGATGGTCCATGGTCGCCAGATGCTCTTTCCACAGGTCATCCAGCACCCGCAACAGCATCTGCTTCTCGAAGCTGCGCAGCGCTTCCGGACCGGTCAGCTGTTCCTTCTCGGTATACGCAGCGATCAGCGCCTCGCGTACCCGCTCGCGCACGCCTTCCTCATGCAGGGCATCATCTTCATCCAGCCACTGCTGGATCGGCAGATCCAGTGCCAGCTCGGTACGCAGATGCTGCTCCAGTGCCGGGATATCCCATTGCTCGGGTACGCTCTGTGGCGGCATGTACTGGCTGATGCAGCTTTCCACCACGTCATCGCGGATGGCCTTGATGGTGTCTTCGACGGTGTCGGCGGCGAGAATCTCGTTGCGCTGGGTGTAGATCACCTTGCGCTGTTCGTTGGCCACGTCATCGTATTCCAGCAGTTGCTTGCGGATGTCGAAGTTGCGCCCTTCGACCTTGCGCTGGGCCTTCTCGATGGCGTTGGTGACCATGCGGTGCTCGATGGCCTCGCCCTTCTCCATGCCCAGTGCCTTCATGAAGTTCTTCACCCGGTCGGAGGCGAAGATGCGCATGAGGTTGTCTTCCAGCGACAGGTAGAAGCGACTGGAGCCAGGGTCACCCTGACGACCGGAACGACCACGCAACTGGTTGTCGATCCGCCGCGATTCATGGCGCTCACAGGCAATGATGTGCAGACCGCCGGCATCCAGCACCTGCTGGTGACGCTCCTGCCATTCGGCCTTGATCTGGTCGATCTGCTCGGGGGTGGGATTCTCCAGGCTGGCGATCTCCGCCTCCCAGCTACCGCCGAGGATGATGTCAGTACCACGACCCGCCATGTTGGTGGCAATGGTCACGGCGCCGGGACGGCCCGCCTGGGCGATGATCTCGGCTTCCTTCTCGTGGTACTTGGCGTTCAGTACCTGATGCGCGATGCCTTCCTTGTTCAGCAGCTGGGAGACCACCTCGGAGGACTCGATCGAGGCGGTACCAACCAGCACCGGACGACCGTTTTCCCGGCAGTCCTTGATATCCGCTGCAATGGCGGCGAACTTCTCACCGATGGTCAGGTACACCAGGTCGTTGTAGTCCTTGCGGATCATCGGCTTGTTGGTCGGGATCACCACCACGTCCAGGCCGTAGATCTGGCGGAACTCGAAGGCTTCGGTGTCGGCGGTACCGGTCATGCCGGCCAGTTTGTTGTACAGGCGGAAGTAGTTCTGGAAGGTGGTCGATGCCAGGGTCTGGCTCTCGGCCTGGATGTTCAGGCCCTCCTTCGCCTCGATGGCCTGATGCAGCCCCTCGGACAGGCGACGACCCGGCATGGTCCGGCCGGTATGCTCGTCCACCAGCAGCACCTGGCCATCCTGCACTATGTACTCGACATCCCGGTGGAACAGGGTGTGGGCACGCAGCGCGGAATGCACATGATGCAGCAGGTTCAGGTTCTGCGCCTGGTACAGGCTGTCACCCTCGGCCAGCAGGCCCTCGCGGGTGAGCAGCTCCTCGACGTACTGGTGGCCTTCCTCGTTGAGCTCGACCTGGCGGGTCTTCTCGTCGATATAGTAATGGCCGTCCACACCCTCTTCGCCTTCCTCGGCCTTGATGCCGCGCTTGAGCTGCGGCATCAGCTTGTTGATGCTGGTGTACAGCTTGGAGCTGTCCTGCGCCGGGCCGGAAATGATCAACGGGGTCCGCGCCTCGTCGATCAGAATGGAGTCCACCTCGTCGACGATGGCAAAGTTCAGCTCACGCTGGAATTTGTCTTCCAGGCGGAAGGCCATGTTGTCGCGCAGGTAGTCGAAGCCGAGTTCGTTGTTGGTACCGTAGGTGATGTCGCAGCGATAGGCGGCGCGCTTTTCCTCCGGGTCCTGGAATGGCACCACCACGCCGACGGACAAGCCGAGGAACTCATGCAATGGGCGCATCAGGTTGGCGTCACGGCGGGCCAGATAGTCGTTGACCGTGACCACGTGTACGCCCTTGCCGGACAGGGCGTTGAGGTAGGCCGGCAGCGTCGAGACCAGGGTCTTGCCCTCACCGGTCTTCATCTCCGCGATCTTGCCTTCATGCAGCACCAGGCCACCGATGAGCTGCACATCGAAGTGGCGCATGCCCATCACCCGCTTGCTCGCCTCACGCACCAGCGCGAAGGCTTCCGGCAGGATGGAATCGAGACTTTCGCCCTTGCTTACGCGCTCCTTGTATTCGATGGTCTTGGCCTTGAGCTGATCATCACTCAGACCATTCAAGCCTTCTTCGAGGGCGTTGACGGCATGCACGATCTTGCTCATGCGCTTCAACTCACGCTCGTTCTTGCTTCCAAACATTTTCTTCAATAAAGGCGCAAACATAGTCGACTTCGATATCCGTTTGGTGAAGGTGATACTGACCCGTGCACAGGCCATTCACCGGAAAAAAACCATTCTACTCTGAAAGTCTCGAGACAATAAACTGCGGCGACCCACAGGGGGAAAGGCGAGGCGGGATGGGGATCATCCACGCTCCGCCGTAGCGGAGCATGGAACAGCTGCAGAGGGATCAGTTCAGAGCGAGGAAACGGGCCGGATTGATGGCCATGCCGTTACGGTAGACCTCCAGATGCAGGTGCGGCCCGGTCGAGCGGCCGGTGGAGCCGACCGTGGCGATCTGCTCGCCCTTCTTCACCAGGTCGCCCTTCTTCACCTGCAACTCGTGGGCGTGCGCGTAGCGGGTCTTGTAACCACCGGCGTGGGTGATCTCCACCATGTTGCCGTAGGCGCCACGGCGCCCGGAGAAGGTCACCACACCAGCCCCGACCGCATGGATCGGCGTGCCGCGCGGCGCGGCGAAATCCAGCCCCGAGTGGATCGCGACGCGTTTGGTGATCGGGTCAGTGCGCCGGCCAAAGCCGGAGGAGATGTAGCCGGTCTGTACCGGGGTGAAGTCCAGCGCCGCGTTGGCATCGGTCTTGCGATTGAGCATCAGCTCCTCGAGCAGGCGCAACTGCTGGGTGCGGTCCTCGATGCGCGCGGTCAGGCGATCGAGTACCACCTGGATATCCGCTCCCTCGTACGAGGTGCTTTCGCTCCGCAACTCCGGGCCACCCATGCCGGGATCGGTATTGAAATCGAACTCGCCGTCGGACAGGTCAGCCAGCTCGGTCAGGCGCTCACCCAGGGCATCAAGGCGGGAAAGGCGGGTCTGCAACCGACCCAGCTGCTGGGTCATGTGCTCCAGCTGCACCTGGGATTCTTCCTTTATATAGTCGGAGCCCGGCTCATAGCCTTGCATCGACTGCTGCCAGATGTGCTCATAGTCCAGCGCGGCGGTGACATCCTCGGGCGCCTTGTCCGCTCCAAGCAGTTGCCAGGTCAGCAGCGCTGCAGCGACCGGCATGGCGAGTATGCCCAGCACACCGCCGAGGACCCAGGGTGAACCAAGGGTCAACGCCTTGGTGGCGCCCTGGCGCCCGGTAAGAATGATGATGTTCACTTGAAAGATCCCCAAAACGTTCCTGCGGTTCTGTTACGATGACCGCTGTTAAGTCACTCCGGATGGCAGCTCAGAGATTCCATGTCCTTTCATCCCCTGGATGCGCGTCGCCCGGGCGACCTGCTAAGAACCCATTCCACCCTGAAGGGCCTTTTCAACCAGGCTCGGGCTGTCGAGCGATTGCAGATCCTGCTTGACTCCGTTCTGGAACCTGCAGCCCGTGAGCACTGCCGCGCAGCCTCCTATCGCGATGGTCTGTTACGGCTGCTGGTATCCGACAGTCAATGGGCGACCCGGATCCGCTACCAGCAAAAACGCCTCATCCGACAGTTGCAGGCCTACACGGAATTCGCAACCTTAACGAAAATACACTGCAAGGTACAACCGCCATTGGTCAAAAAAGCGCCACCAGTTCGCAAAATGAAGCGGTCAAATGTCGCAGCCGAGAGTTTGACCGAAACCGCGGAGCAAATACGCGACCCCAACTTGCGTTCAGCGCTGGAACGTCTGGCCAAGCATCACCGCGGAGAATTCTGAACTCCTGGGGTTGCAGCCATCTGCGGACAAATAAAAAACGGCCACCGAGGTGGCCGTCAAACGAAACGAGGAAATGTCAGACCGCAGCGGCCGGGCGCATGAAGGAGATGGGTGCGGTCCCGGCATCTTCGAAGGTGACTATTTCCCAGGCATCTGCATTGGCCAGCAGCGCGCGCAACAGCTTGTTGTTGAGTGCATGCCCCGACTTGAAGCCGCGGAACTCACCCACCAGGCTCTTGCCCAGCAGATAAAGATCACCGATGGCATCGAGAATCTTGTGCTTGACGAACTCGTCCTCGTACCGCAGGCCGTCTTCGTTGAGTACGCGATACTCATCCACCACGATGGCGTTATCCACGCTGCCACCCAGCGCCAGATTCTGCGAACGCAGGTGTTCGATGTCGCGCATGAACCCGAAGGTGCGCGCACGACTGACTTCCTTGACGAAGGAAGTGCTGGAGAAATCCACGCTGGCGAACTGACTCCGGCCACGGAAGACCGGATGATCGAAGTCGATGCCGAACGATACCTTGAAGCCCTCGAAGGGAACGAAGGTAGCCGTCTTGCCATCTTCCTCGACAGTGATTTCACGCTTGATGCGTATGAACTGTTTCGGTGCCTCCTGCTCTTCGATGCCCGCTGACTGAATCAGGAACACGAAGGGTCCGGCACTGCCATCCATGATCGGCACCTCGGGTGCACTGAGCTCCACCACGGCGTTGTCGATACCCAGACCGGCCATGGCAGACAGCAAGTGCTCGACTGTATCCACCTTGACTCCATCCTTGACCAGGGTGGTGGACATAGTGGTTTCGCCGACGAACTCCGCACGCGCCGGGATCTCGACCACGGGGTCGAGATCGGTCCGACGGAACACGATTCCGCTGTCCACAGGCGCCGGTTTCAGGGTGAGATAGACCTTCTCACCCGAATGCAGGCCAACACCGGTGGCCCGGATGATGTTCTTCAGTGTGCGTTGTCTGATCATGCTTGAACTGGCTTCCGCTCTAGTTGCGAATAATTTTCAACAAGTGGCGCGTAGCATAGCAAATTTCGCCTTTGTTGAACACTAATCAGCC
>Ga0172382_10004446_pt1 | contig 21455 bp, 13 predicted proteins | sample Leawel138RmetaG_FD_122245 | JGI IMG/M metagenome (GOLD analysis project Ga0172382, IMG submission 122245) | Leachate microbial communities from a municipal landfill in Southern Ontario, Canada - Leachate well 138R metaG | ecosystem: Engineered > Solid waste > Landfill > Unclassified | place... | reverse complement strand
TTATAGAATGTAATATCATTAAATAACAACAAACCAATATCCATAGGTCTATACAAATGATAGGCAACTGAGAAAGTATCCATCCCTAATCCTACAATAGCTCTCCCAAGAGAAGAAATTAGTACAGAAGATGAAATTATCCAAGAGATTTGACTCCCCAAAGTCACCTCTGTTAAAAGGTTAAAATCTTCAGGGACAACATTATTTCTTATGCTTGGTATCTGAAGAAGAGAGACTGGTATTAATATCAATGCTGTAGTAACCAGAGAAAGGATTAAAACCTCTTTTGTTGTCTCCTTCTCCAGTCTAGCTTTTTTAATCAAAAATATAGAAAACAGGAGTAAAATAACTACTGATAGTAAAACTATAAATAGGCCCTGACTGAGTGAAAAGAGAATTATATTTAATACACTTACAACACCAGAGAAAGCTCCAAATATCAATTGACTTATTTTCTGTTTCTTTATTAGGTGCTCTCCTATTAAACTAATGCAAAGAAACAAATTAACAAAGTTTAGTAGGAGATGAACACCCATCGACCTAACCAAAGGAGAACCTTCAATATATAACGACTTATATACTGGTATAAAAGACCAAATATTTATACCGAAAAAGGACATGGTGCTTAAAAAATTGTTTACAAGAAGACCAGCTGCAAAGAATAGTATTACATGTTTTAAGTCATCCTCTGTATCTAGAAATGTTCTAGAGACAATAGTGACTAACAAGACCGAGAAGAAAGAGATTAAACCACTACTTAATCGGTGATCAACACCCCATAAGCTAGTGTTGATATCAACGGAGAAGAGAGTTGATACAAGCATTGTAAAAAGAAGAAGAAAGAGCCCTATGTCTAAGGCACTTTTTAAGATACTTGTCCTTCCCTCCCATATTAACTTTAACAGTTCTATCACAAGTATAAGTGTGGAGAAGAGCAAGATTAGAATTGACATACCACGCTCAGTCCAATCCCAAGGGAAGGGAAATATTGTGAGGGGAAGCAGAAATAACAGACTTCTGAAAAGATAGTTTTGTATTCTTGAGAAAGACAAGGTGCGCTTCTGGTTATGAATTTGATCTTGTAACATTGATAGGCAGATATAAAATATTAGTCAGTAAATACTAGCATAAAAAAGGGAGAAGACCAATAGGGATAGGATATAGGGTCAGACCCAAGCCAGACCCTGAAATCCCAGCAATTTTACTTTTGAGACAAAGATCCTTCGTTCTAGAGTATTACTTTTCAACTAAATTTTAAAGCTAAATCTATAAGCTTTTTCTTCTAAAACCTTAGAAACAAAGCAAACCCATGCGCAAAAAAGGGTCAGACTTGGGTCTGACCCCTTCTTTTGTTCTTTACTCCACCACTTCTCCTTCTTCCACTTTCTCCTCAGCTTCTTTTTCTTTCTTAGCATCTTCTGTTTTCTCTTTCCCTTCATCTTCTTTAGAGGCCTGTTCGTACATCTTTTTACCAATCTCCTGCATTTTCTCAGATAGCTGTTCCGTTTTCTTTTCCACTTCTTCTTCATCGAAATCTTCTTTTTCAATAAGCTTCTTTAATTCCTCTATATCTTTCTCTATATCCTTCCTCTCTTTTTCCTCTATTTTTTCCTTATTTTCTTTAAGAAGTTTCTCTGCACTAAAGCATAATGTGTCAGCATTATTCTTTTTCTCTACTCTTTCTTTCTTTTTCTTATCTTCTTCTGCATGCTTTTTCGCTTCCTCAACCATTTTCTCTATCTCTTCTTCTTTGAGACTTGTACTTGCTGTAATAGTAATCTTTTGCTCTTTTTTAGTAGCAAGATCCACTGCCTTCACATTTAAAATCCCATTTGCATCTATAGAGAAGGTCACTTCTATCTGAGGAACTCCTCTTGGCGCAGGAGGAATACCATCTAAAATAAACCTACCTAATGTTTTATTGTCCGCCGCCATTTCTCTCTCCCCTTGCAATATATGTATATCAACTGCCGGTTGGTTATCAGCTGCTGTAGAGAACACCTGTTTTTTCTCTACAGGAATAGTCGTATTCCTATCTATCAATTTTGTCATCACCTCTCCTAATGTCTCAAGTCCAAGAGATAATGGAGTAACATCTAACAATGTAATATCTTTTACCTCACCTCCTAATACTCCTGCTTGAATAGCAGCTCCCACACCTACAATTTCATCTGGATCTACTCCTTTGTTAGGCTCCTTATCAAATATCTCTTTTACTTTTTTGACGATAGCAGGCATTCTAGTCATACCTCCTACTAAAAGAACCTGTTTTATATCTTCCTTCTTCAATTTAGCGTCCTTAAGAGCTTTCTCACATGGAGCCACTGTTTTCTCTATCAAATCGGATGTTAATTTTTCTAATTCAGCCCTAGTAAGTTTTTCCTTCAAATGCTTTGGACCCTTGTCTGTTGCAGTTATGTATGGAACATTAATATCTGTTTCCTCCGATGTAGAAAGAGCTATCTTAGCCTCTTCCGCCGCCTCTCTAAGTCTTTGCAGAGCATTTCTATCTTCTCTTAAATCAAAGTCCTCTTTCGATTTAAATGTTTCTGCAAGATGATCTATTATCATTTGGTCAAAATCATCTCCTCCCAGATGTGTATCACCATTAGTAGATAACACCTCAAATACACCATCTCCTATCTCTAATATCGAGATATCAAAAGTCCCACCTCCCAAGTCAAATATTGCTATTTTCTCATCTTTTGATTGGTCTACTCCATATGCTAACGCTGCAGCAGTTGGTTCATTTACTATTCTTTTCACAGTCAGTCCTGCTATTTTACCAGCATCTTTTGTGGCCTGTCTTTGAGAATCATCAAAGTATGCTGGGACTGTTATCACAGCTTCTGTAACCTCTTCTCCTATAAAATCCTCTGCATCCTTCTTCATTTTTGCAAGAATTTTTGCAGATATTGCTTGTGGTGAATACCATTCATTTCCCATTTGAATTTCTACACCACCACTATCTGATTTCCTCATAGAAAATGGTAAGAGATCTTTATCTCTTTTTACCTCTGCATCATCCCACGACCTACCAATTAATCTTTTCACCGAGTATATGGTCCCCTCTGGGTTTGTAACTGCTTGATTTTTCGCAGAAGTTCCAACTAAAACCTCTCCTTTCTCATTTTCCGCAACAACAGAAGGAGTTAATCTTCCACCTTGTGTATTCGGTATAATATTAGGTTTTCCTCCCTCCATATAAGCCATTACAGAGTTCGTTGTTCCTAAGTCTATTCCTATTATTTTTGACATATTATTAATAGTAAAAATTTAAATCTTATTTCGATACTACAACCCTAGCTGGGCGTATTACCATTTCATCTAAAATATATCCTGGTTGTACAACATCATATATCTTCCCTTTTTTCCCCTCTTCTACAGTAGCAATCGCTTCATGTATCTCATTATCAAAACTATCTCCTCTCACAGGAACATACTGCTGCAACCCTATCTCTTCCATACTTCTATTAATTTTCTCTAATACTGCTATGACTCCTTCTTTCCATGACTCACTTTTCTCTTCAAATTTAATCTCTTCGCCTGTCTTAATTGCCATTCTCACAGCATCCAAAGATGGGATAAGATCTTCAAAAAGCTTTCTTTTAACTTGAAAAAACCTCATTTCATCTCTTTTCTCTGAATTTTTAAGAAGATTGTGGTAATCAGCAAGAGCTTTTTTGAGCTGATTTTCCACTACTAGCTTCTCATCCTCCACCTCATCTATCGTTAAAGCTAATTTTCTTATCTTCTTTTCTAATTCTTCCTCTTTATTCTTCTGCGTAATATCTTTCTGTTTCTTTTTAATTGTATTGCTCATGAGTATCTATTATTAATTTATCTCCAGCCAGACATTGATTTTTCCAAAGCAGCTTTAACCTCTCTTAATGCTGAGAGCACCTTTGAATATTCCATCCTCTTAGTTCCGATAACTCCAACAAATGTTTTCTTCTGATCCCAGAAGGGAACATTAATAAAAGCAAGTGCACATTTCCCTAAATTATCTATTGCACACTCTTCACCTATTAATAGGGAGACACCTGAACTAGAATACTGTTCAACTAAATCTCTTAAAAAAGTATCATCCTCTAAAATATTGACTATTGTTCTAATTCTTTCCACATCATCTTCAAACTCTTCATACTTAAGGAGATTTGATAATCCATAGAACCTAACATCTTCATCTAGAATCATAAATGCTAAATTAGATGTTTCTTTTGACACTATTTTCAAAATCGCTCTAATTACAGTTTCTTTCGAAAATCTTTCTCTAAAGATCTCTTGTCTTATCTCTACAGAAACAAGTGGATTCAAACCTCTATCATCTATGAACTTAGAAACATACAATCTTAAAGCTTGATCTGTAGGAAGTCTTCCCGAAGATATATGGCTTTTCTCTAATAATCCTAATCTCATTAATTCAACCATCTCGTTTCTTATCGTGGCAGAACTTACACCTAGATCATATTTTTCTAAAAGAGCTAATGAACCTACCTCAGATGCCTGCTCCATAAACTCCTTTATTACAGCAAGCAGTATCTCTTTCTGTCTCTCCGTCAAATCCATTTTAGCAAATGCTAAGGTTAACTGCCAAAGTATAGAGGAAGATTAAAAATGTGTCAACTAAAATTCTCAGTATTATGCAGATCTTATTGCTCCTTCGATCCTTTTCTGCTATACTCCTGTTTGCTATGGATACTATTATATTTAACAAGAGAAAACTTGTTGGGAAAAAATCTAAAAAATTATTATTAGAAAATATTGTTCCAGCAGTAGTTTATAATTCAAAAGGAGATTCTACAAATATCCAGATATCTAGATCCGATTCTACTAAGATTCTTAAAAATGCTACATCTACAACGATTCTCGATGCTAAATTTGGTACAAAAAAACTTAAAGTTCTTGTTAAAGAGGTTAATATTAATCCTTTTACTAGTAAAATAAGGCATATTGCATTTTTTGAGATAGATGAGAATAAAGATATGGTATTCACTATCCCTTTCAAAATCGTTGGTGTGTCTCCTGCCGTTAAGAATAATCTAGGTGTTTTGATAGAGGTTCTATCAGCTATAGATGTTAGATGTAAACTTTCTACTCTTGTCCCTTTTATAGAAGTTGATGTTACAAATTTAGAACATCCAGGACAATCGATATCTATGAATGAAATTAATATCCCCAAAGGTATGGAATTACTTAATGAAGATTTAGCTAATGAGACAATTGTGACCATTACAGAATTACAGGAAGAGGAGATTTTAGAACCTGAAGTTTCTGAAGATGAAGAAGCAGAAGCAGAAGATATCGAAGGAGAGCAAATTGAAGGAGAAGCTGCAGAAGAGGATAAAGAGACAGAGACAAAGGAAGAACCTACAGAAGAGTAATCCTTTCATATTTTGATATATATATATATAATTGGATATGATTTCTGTCATTATTACTTCTTTTAAAGAACCTAAAACTATCCGAAAATGTATTTCATCCATTGCTGACAGGAACTATTCTGGTATACCTAATCCTTTTGAAATTATTCAAGTTTCTCCTGATGAGCCTACTCTTAAACAGGGAAAGAAAGAAGCAAATAGGTTGAAATTATCAAAGAAACAGTATATCCAAGTTAAAGATCCACGAAAAGGAAAACCCTTTGCATTAAAAATGGCTTTTAAAAGAGCAAAAGGAGATATAGTAATACTTACCGATGGTGATGTTTTTTTTGAGAAAAATGCTGTAAAAGAACTGATTAAACCTTTTGAAAATAGTAAAGTAGGAGGAGTGAGTGGAAGACCTGTATCACAAGATAAAAAAGATAATAAGTTTGGTTATTGGGGGCATCTTCTTTCTGATTCTGCAGATCATAGAAGAAAAAATACTATGAAGAAAGAACAAGGAGAAGACTACTATGTAAGTGGAAAAACTTTCTTCCCCATGAGTGGATATATTATGGCTGTTAGAAACTTAAATATTAAACTTCCTGAAAACACTTTGTCTGATGATGCATACATATCTTATTTAATCAGAAACAGAAACATGGAGATAGCCTATGCCCCTAAAGCTATATGTTATGTTAAATATCCTACTAATTTCAAAGATTATATGAAACAGAAAGTTAGATCACTTGGTGGTTTTACACAGTTAAAGCACATGGGAATCTTTGAAAAGGACAAACAGACAAGGAGTTTTGGTATTGAGCTTAAATATACAGGGTTTGTACTTAAATACCCAAAAAACTTTCAAGAATTCATATGGTCATTACTCCTTTTTCCCACCAGACTCATCACATGGGTAAAGATATTTTGGGAGAGAACAATTCTCAAAAAGGATATGCCAAAAAGTGGATGGGAAAGGATTGAGAGTACAAAGTAATTGAGAATTACCATCTAAAGTGTGCAAATGCTTTGTTTGCCTCTGCCATTTTCTCTGTGTCTATTTTCTTCTTTATAGCATCACCCTCTCCCTTGTACGCATTGACTAGTTCTGTTGTTAGTAACTCTTCAAAAGATTTGCCAGACTTATTTCTAACTATTTCTACCAGCCATCTAACTGCTAAAGCTTCCTGTCTTCTAGGTGATACTGGTACTGGGACTTGATAGTTTGCTCCTCCAACTCTTCTAGCTCTTGTCTCTAAAGATGGCCTTATATTATCAATTACCTTTCCTAAGAAGACGTTAACATCCTTCTCTTTCACTATCTCAGCTCCCCTCTCTAATGATGTATATACTATATCTTCTGCACATGATTTCTTTCCATGTAACATGACTTTGTTTATTAATCTGGTGATTAAAACATTTCCATATTTCTTATCTGGCTTTTGCTCTCTTTTTTTTGCTCTTTTTCCTCTCATAATAATATGTTTAATAAAATACTACTCTTCTACATCTCTTTTCTTAACACCGTACTTTGATCTAGCTTTCTTTCTACCTTTTACTCCTGCTGCATCATATTTCCCTCTCACAACAATATATTTAACACCAGGTAAATCTCTCTTTTTTCCTGCTTTCAGTAACACTATTGAGTGCTCCTGGAGGTTATGACCTTCACCTGGGATATATGCAGTAACTTCCATTCCATTAGATAGTCTTACTCTCGCAACCTTTCTAAGAGCTGAGTCAGGTTTTTTAGGTGTCATGGTTTTAACCTGCAAACATACACCTCTCTTAAATGGATTAGGTGTATTCTTATATCTATTCTTTAAAGGATTGAAATCTCTAGCAAGCTGTATATGTTTTGCTTTTCTCCCTTTCTTCTTCCTTGGTTTTCTTATTAATTGATTTATTGTTGGCATAGCTGGCTATTATACATCAAACCTGTTTAAAAATTAAGTTCTGGTAACTCTCTTATATTATCTACTCTGGCTCCCTCTCCTACAGGAATCGGTCTGCCAATTATTACATTCTCTTTCATACCTCTTAAGTAATCTTTTTTACCTAAAATTGCAGTGCTTGTTAAAACTCTCACATGCTCTTGGAAAGACATTGCTGAGAGGAAACTTTCTGTGTGTAATGCCGATGTCTTTATACCAAGAAGTTTAGGAATAACAAGGACTTTGTTCTTACCCTCTTCTGATAGCAGTTCGTTTTTAGCTTTAGCTAAGTATCTATTAACTAAAGAGCCAACCAAATAGTCAGAGTCTCCTGATTCAAACACTCTCCCTAGCCTTATCATCTGTCTTAATATTATCTCTATATGAATGTCGTCTATTGGAACCCCTTGCTCGTTAAATACTTTCTGTACTTCATCTAGTATATATTTCTGTGCTGTTACAATATCTGCAACCTCTGAAAGTTTCTTTGGATCTATTGAACCCTCTGTTAATTGAGTCCCTGCTTTTATTGTAGAGCTATCCTCTACTAATATCTCTATCCCTGGTAATACAGATACTATTTCTTCTGCTTTTGCTCCTCCCTTTAAGGTTAGAATACCACCATCTACCGAAACAGACGCATCAAATGGAGCTTGTCTCTCTATTTCATCTGATCCTATATATATCACCTGTCCTGATTTAACATCTTGACCATCCTCCACCAGTACTTTCTTTGCTTTGGACACCACATAATGTCTTTTCATCTTCTTTTCTCCAGTTATCGTTATTACTGCTGATTCATCTTCCATCGTTTCTATATGAACTTTCCCATCAATTGATGATATTTCTGCTTCTGCTTTCGGTGTCCTTGCTTCGAAAAGCTCTTCTACTCTTGGAAGTCCCTGTGTAATATCAACCTTTGCAACACCTCCTTTATGGAACGTTTGCATAGTCATCTGAGTCCCTGGTTCTCCTATGGATTGTGCTGCTATTACTCCAACTGCTTTACCCATTTCAATCTCCTCTCCATTTTCTAGATTTACGCCGTAACATTTTTTACATATTCCTAAAGGAGATTCACAGAGGATTGGTGATCTTACATATACTCCATCTACTTCATTCTTCTCTATTTCTGATGCTAAATCATTAGTTACTGTATCTCCTTTCTTTGCTAATATTTTGTTTCCACTCTTTACATCTTGTGCTAAAACTCTACCGTATACTCTAGATGAAAAATCGATTCTTCTATCATCTTTCCTTAACATTTCAAATCCTTCACCATCATATCCGCAATCATTTTCTCTAATTATTACATCATGAGCAACATCTACTAATTTTCTAGTAAGATACCCTGATGAAGAAGTTTTCAAAGATCTATCTGCAATTCCTTTTCTTCCTCCATTTGCAGCTACAAAATACTCAAAGGCACTTAGACCATCTCTATAGTTACTTTTAATAGGCATAGGGACCCAGTTACCTCTAGAATCTCTTACTACACCTTTTATTGTCAAAACCTGCCTTGCCTGTATTCTCCCTCCATTTCCTCCTGATTCAACCATTTGATAGACAGAGTTTTCTTGATCTAAGGTTTCCCATGCTTTATCTGCTAATTCATCAGAGAAATCATCCCACATATTTGTAGATATCTTAATTTTCTCTTCTTCTGTCATTAATCCTTGGAGATAATTCTCCTGTAACTGCTCATCTTTCTCTTCCATTTTCTTTATTTCAGTTGTAAGGTCAAAATCCACATTACAATCAGACATAGAAAATGAAAAACCTAAGTCAGTAGCAAATTTAAAACCTAAGAGTTTCAAGTTATCTAAAATTTCGACTATTTCGTCTAAAGATCTATCTGTTTTAATTTCAGATATTATTTTATTAACTATCCTAATACCTATCTGTTCATTCACATATTTATAATCTTTAGGAAGAATACTATTAAATATAACTCTACCTACAGACGTATTTAAAGTCTTACCTGCTACCCTAACAACTATTTCCTCATCTATAGTTATATTATCTCTCTCATATGCCTTAATTGCTGAGTCCTCACTAGAGAACATCTTAGGCCTTTCTACCTTCTTAAGGTTTGTCATCAAGAAAAACCCAATTAGCATATCTTTTGCTGGTGTTGCAAGTACCTGACCATTTGAAATATTTACTATATTTTGAGAAGACATCATCTGCTCTTTTGCTTCTTTCTCAGCCTCTTCTGTTAAGAGAATATGAACTGCCATCTGATCTCCATCAAAGTCTGCATTAAAAGCTTTACAAACAAGAGGATGAATTCTAATAGCCTCTCCTTCAACTAATCTGGGGTAGAAGGCTTGGACTCCATACTTATGTAGAGTAGGCGCTCTATTTAGAAGTACTGGTCTGTTTTTAATCACTTTCTCTAAAATATCCCAAATCTCATCAGTCTCTTCTTCAATCATTTCTTTAGCTACCCTTACATTTGGCGCTAACTCTTTATCTAAAAGCTCGAAAATAACGAACGGTTTAAATATCTCTAAAGTAACTGATTTTGGTAAACCACACTGATCAAATTTCAAACTTGGATCTCCTTCGATAACTGCCCTACCTGAGTAATCTACCCTTTTTCCTAAAAGATTCTTCCTAAATATACCTTTCTTTCCTCTTAGATCATCCGTAAGAGACTGATAAGGTAATCTTTTACTGTTTCTCATAGGCTTAGAGGGTCTGTGAGAATTATCAATAAGGGCATCTACAGATTCCTGAAGCATTCTTTTCTCATTTCTAAGTATTACCTCAGGAGCACCTATTTCTATTAATTTTGCCAATCTATTATTCCTATTTATAATTCTTCTATACAGGTCATTTAAATCAGATGTTGCAAATTTCCCTCCAGACAGAGGTATTATTGGCCTTAGCTCTGGGGGTAATACAGGAAGAGTTTCTAAAACCATCCACTCTGGTCTACTTTCACTCTTTAAGAATCCTTCTAAATATTGAATTCTTCTTGTAGTTTTAGCTCTTTTATCTCCTTTCTCCTTCTCAGCTTGTCTACTTAGTTTTTTAACCTCTTTCTTAAGATCTAGATTTTCCAAAAGTTTCTTGATTGATTCTGCACCCATCATTGCTTCAAAAAAGATCAGCTCTCTTTCTAACAGATCTATGTATTCATCTTCTGAGAGAATTGAACCTATTTTTAATTTGCCAACTATCTGAGAAATTTTTGAGTAAAAGACATCTATCTGTTCTTCTCTTTCGACAAATTCTTTTCTGGTTTTTGCTAAAGCTTGTTTCTTTTTATGTTCTATCTGGGTTTTCTTAAAGTCATCTTTCTTATCCTTTGATTTAGATAATCCTTTCAATTCCTCATCAAATGATTCTTCAATACTTTTAAGTTCTTGATTTAACTCCTCTTCCAAAGATTTTAACTCATCCTCTTTTAAAGCCTCTGCTTTCTCCAACATTTCCTTTCTCTTGTCTTTCTCAACATTAACAACCATATATCGTGTGTAGTAAACAACAGAAAGAATCTTCTTATGAGGAATGTCTAGTATAATGGACATCTTGTTAGGAATTCCATACGCAAACCATACATGTGTTACTGGTACAGCTAAATTGATGTGTCCCATCCTATCCCTTCTCGCATCTTTACTTGTTACTTCAACACCACACTTATCGCAAACAATTCCTTTATATCGGATCTTCTTGTACTTACCACAGTAACATTCATAGTTTTTTGTCGGACCAAATATTTTCTCACAAAACAGTCCATCCGGTTCTGCCCTAAAGGTTCTGTAGTTAATGGTTTCCGCCTTTGTTACTTCGCCATATGACCATTTAAGAATCTGATCAGGGGAAGCTAAGGTTATCTGCAATATGTCAAAATTTTCAAATTCATTATTGTTTTTATTCATTTTCATCAACCTCCTCTTTTTCTTTAGAATGCAGTGAAATTAAATCGAGATTCAGACAAAGAGCATTCAACTCTTTGACTAAAACTTTAAATGATTCAGGAATATTTATATTCTCTATCTTGTCTCCATGAATTATTGCCTTGTAAGCTGCCGATCTACCTCTAATATCATCAGACTTTATCGTTAACATCTCCTGTAAAGCATAAGGAGCACAGTGTGCCTCTAATGCCCACACTTCCATCTCTCCAAATCTCTGACCACCCATTTGTGCCTTTCCACCAAGAGGTTGCTGTGATACAGCAGTATATGGACCTGTAGATCTGGCATGTACTTTCTCATCTGCAATATGATGTAATTTGAGTACGTATTTCTGTCCTACTGTAACTTTTCTAGGGAACCTCTTGCCAGTCCTACCATCATAAAGATCCTCTTTCTCAGTCATACCCGCATTGTGTTTCTCTAGTTCTTTCTCTAACCATTTAATATTTTCTCCTTCAAATATTGGGAACGCTAGCTTTTCATTCAATATCTCTGCATATTTACCGTAATGAACCTCCTCTGCTTGTCCCATATTCATTCTCTTTAAAAATGTAGGGGTTAAAACAATATCTACAGGTTCTCCATCTTCTGTAAATGGCATATCTTCAATAGGTCTAATTGCTGCAACAGTATTTTTATCTCCATGTCTACCAGCTAATTTATCTCCAAAATCAATTTTCTTAGTATTAGCTACCCATACTTTTACTTCATGTAGTACCCCTGGTCTTAACTTATCTCCTTTATCTACCGAGAGTATCTGACTTCTTACCACTATTCCTTCTTCTCCATGAGGAATTCTTAAGGAGTTGTCTCTAACATCACTAGCCGATTCACCAAAGATAGCTCTTAAGAGTCTTTCTTCTGCTGTTAATTCTTTTTCTCCTCTAGGAGCAACAACTCCTACCAAAATATCTCCTGATTTTACTCTAACACCATCTCGAACCACACCCATTGTATCTAATTTTCTTAAAATTCTTTCATTAACATGAGGGATATCAGCTGTAATTGTTTCAGGTCCTAACTCTGTATCTCTTACTGAGATAGAGTATTCTCTAATGTGTACAGAGGTTAAAAGATCTTTTCTTACAATCCTTTCTGAAATTACTACAGAATCTTCATAGTTATAGCCTTCATAGAACATTAGTGCTGCTCTAAGATTTATACCTACAGCTAATTCTCCTTCAACCATAGTTGGACCATCTACTAAAACATCTCCCTTCTTAAATTTATCTCCTGCTGCTAAAACAGGTTTCTGTGTAAAAGAAGTGTTGTCATTAGTTCTATAGAAAGATTCAAGCTCATACTCCTCTATCCCACTCTCTTTATATTTTACTGAGAGCCTGTTTGCATCTACATACTCCACCTGACCATCCTCTTTTGCGAAAATTCCCCAAGATGATTGTCTTGCAACAGTCTCTTCCATACCTGTCCCTACCACAGGGGCTTCCTGTCTAACTAAAGGAACTCCTTGCCTTTGCATATTTGATCCAGTCAAGGCTCTCATAGCATCATTATGTGAGACAAATGGAATCAGAGCCATGCCAAGACCTGCCTGTTGACTAGCAAAGATATCTACATATTTAACAATACTAATGTCCTCTATCATGAAGTCTCCCTTATATCTTGCAGGCACTAAGTAGTCCTTGATATTTCCATACTCATCTTTATCTATAGTAGCAGTAGAAATATGATACTTTTCCTCATCCATAGCATCCAAATACTCTATTTCATCTGTTACAAAAGGCTTTACTTTAATCTGTTTTATATCATCAATCTTAACTATTTTCTCTATCAATTTCTCATCTTGCAAAAGTTCACCTTTCTTAGCAATAATCTTTTTCCCATCCTTAATATCTTGTGCTAATATTCTGTTCTTTAGATTAGTTTTGTTGTTCTTAACTTTCTTTAAGACTTTTCTGTAAGGTGCTTCCAAAAAACCAAACTCATTTATCCTTGATAGCATAGCTAATTGGACTACTACGCCAATATTAGAACTCTCTGGACTTGTTACAGGATCAAATCTTGAATAGTGAGAATTATGAACTTCACGAATTGAGAAAGTAGCTCTCTCTTTTGCAATACCTCCTGGACCACCAGCTGTAACTTTCCTTTTGTTCTCAAGCTCTGAGAGTATATTTGTCTGATCCATAAAAGTTGAGAGGGCATTAGCACCAAAAAATACCTGAATAGATGCAGATATTGGTTTAGGACTAACTAACATAGATGGGGTAACCTTAGCATCATGACCATACAGACTCATCTTGTCTCTAATATTCTTTTCTAGTCTTTTAATACCATTGCTTAACTGTCTCTCTAATATCTCTCCTACACTCCTTATTCTTCTGTTAGAAAGATGGTCTATATCATCAGCCTCTACCTCTCCATTATTTATTTGGATTAACTTCTTAACAATTATCACTATATCTGTAGGATACAGTCTTACTTCATCAGGATTATCTATATCGTAATCCGTTCCATTTTTTCTGTTTAATTGATACCTACCTATCCTACCTAGGTCAAACTTTCTAATATCAAAAAAGTTGCTCTTTATATATCTCTCTGCACTTTCTAATGTAACAGACTCATCAGGTCTTAGCTTGTTATATATACTTATAACGGCTTCCTCCTTGTTATTTGTAAAATCTCTTGCCAATGTTGCCTCTATATACTTGTTCTCCTCATGAGTATCTACATCCGCAAAAAGCTTCCTTATCTCATCATCACTCTCCCAACCAAGAACCCTTAACAACTCTGTAATTAAAACCCTAGGCCTTTTAGGGAGTATTCTCATAGATATTACATTATGTTTGTTTGTATCTATTTCGTACCAAGGACCTCTTCCTGGCATAATTCTAACTTTGTAAAGAGATCTTAATGGAAGCTTCTCAGATTCTTCATAGAGAACACCCTCTGCCCTTACTATCTGGTGTGTAACCACTCTTCTGACTCCATTAAAGATAAAGACACCATCATCTGTCATTAAAGGTAAATCTGTAACAAAAATCTCTTGTTCCTTAATTTCTCCTGTTCTATTATTCAAAAGCTGTATCTTCGCATATACAGGCACCTCATAAGAAAGACCCTTTATAGTAGCCTCATCAACAGTTCTGTAAGGATCCCCATATCTAAAATCTTTGAATTCTAAGGTCCACATTCTTTCCATTGTGTCCTTAACAGGATTTATCTCTGAGAATAATCTTTGAAAACCGTTCTGTAGAAAATCCTCAAAAGAGGCCTTCTGTGCCTCAATCAAGTTAGGAAATTCCATATTACCAGAGTAGCCCAATCCCAAATTTAATCTTCCTGAGGTGTTTCGTTTGGGTTTAATCATAGAATATTTTATACTTAATGATATATAATATAATAATTCGTATATACGGACTGTAATTAACTCTCAAAAAGAATTAGATTACACCGCAACAAAAGCCAAAATTAGAGACTCGAAGGATATTATCATATTTAGGTATAATAGTCAAAGGTTTCGTATAATTTTAAAGCATATTCACATACAACTGGAATGAATTCATTATATACTGTATTCTATTCTTTGTAAAAAAGTGTTTAATATCATATCATATATTAGAAAATGCCCAGAAAAAAGAAAAAAGAACCTTTGACAATAAAAAGTGGAGAAACCAAGATAGTTCTTGGTTTAGTGCTTTTTTTGATAGGATTAACCGTCTTACTCTCTCCCTTCTTACTAGAACAATCACCTCTGTTTAGTCAAATAGCACTATTCCTTGGATATGCTGCAATAGTTTGGGGGATACTCTTTCTGTATACTTCATTTTCATTTTTAGCTAAAAGTAAAAAATTTGTTTCAACAAAACAGGGTATAGGCCTCTTACTTCTAGCTCTCTGTCTTAACATTCTTCTCTCTTTTTGGTTAATTGAGGAGCAGTTAGGAGATACCGAGGCTCTAAAAGCTGCCGGTGGCCAATTAGGTAAAATTTTACATCTTTCTTTAAATAACTGGTTTGGGAGTTTCATAGAGTTAATACTTGTTTTAATACTTCTAATCATATCTTTTTCATTAATAACTGGTACAACATTAGAGCAGATAAGGGATTTTGTTGAATCTTCCGTATCAGAGAAAGGGAAGAAGGAGGCAGGCTCCTTTGATATGCTATCGTTCTTTAAAAAACTTAAATCTGACAGTACCCATGATATAAAGATAGAGACAGGAGAGAGTGAGGAAAGTAAAGCAGAGACCGAAGAAGAAATAGAGGCACGATTGAGTGAAGCTATGAAAAAGGAGGAGGAGATAGAGATAGAACAGATACAAGTTCACACTCCTGCCACCTCTGTTGAAACAGCCCCACAAGAAGGTCATGAGGATGATAAACAACCAGAGAAACCAAAATATACTAACTGGGTTCTTCCTTCAATAGAGCTGTTACAAGAAGGAAAAATCCAAAAACAGGATGAAAAACTTTACAGAAGTAAAGCCCTTGTAATACAACAAACACTTAGAAGTTTTGGAATTCAAGCAAAGGTTGTTCAAGTTTCTGTTGGTCCTACAGTTTTGAGATTCTCGCTAAGTGTTAGTGTTGGTGTTAAGGTTTCGAGAATAAAAAACCTAAGTAATGATCTTGCATTAGCCCTTGCTTCTCAGACTTCTTCCGTAAGAATAGAGGCCCCCATACCAGGAACTTCTTTTGTAGGCGTAGAGATACCTAATCCTACTCCTAATTTTGTCTACGTTAGAGATATGATTGGAAAACTTAAGAAAGATAATGGTAAATACGAACTACCTTTAATACTGGGAAAGGATATTACTGCAAAAACATGTATTACCGATTTAGCAAAAATCCCACATCTTCTTGTAGCTGGAGCTACAGGTACTGGAAAATCTGTTGCTCTTAATTCATTACTTACTGGTATATTAATGTCTAAAACTCCTGATGAGGTCAAATTCATAATGATAGACCCTAAGATGGGAGTAGAAATGGCTATTTACAATGGAATACCTCACTTACTCAACCCTGTAATTACAGATACTGAAGCCGTTATTAACGCCCTTCAATGGTGTATTGATGAGATGATGAAAAGATACAGACTTCTTAAACAGGTGAGAGCTAAGAAATTAACTGAATACAACAAGAAAATTGGCTATCTAGCTATGCCATACATTATCATCGTAATTGATGAAATGGCTGACTTAATCCTTACCTCTGGGATAGATGTAGAAACAAAAATCCAAAGATTAGCACAGATGGGAAGGGCTGTTGGTATACATCTAATACTTGCTACACAGAAGCCTACTGTTAATGTAATAACAGGCCTTATCAAATCAAATATACCTGGAAGAATGGCTTTTGCTGTCGCTACAAACATGGACTCAAGAGTTATTCTTGATGAGTCAGGTGCAGAGACTCTGCTTGGAAACGGAGATATGCTTTACAAAGATCAAACCACACCTAAACCCATTAGGATACAGGGGACCTTTACAACAACTGAAGATTCAGAAGCCGTTATTAACGCAATAAAGGAGCAGCTGGAAGAAGATAAGGTGGCATACTCTGATGAATTAGCCGATGCCATAGAAAAAGGAGGAACAGAGATTACAACAAGCAACGGCGGAGGCAGAGATCCTGAATTTGAAAAGGCTCTCGCTATCGTAGTATCTACACAGAAAGCATCTGCTTCTTACCTTCAAAGAAAACTTAGGATAGGGTACAACAAAGCTGCTAGAATAATAGATGAGCTGCAGGCAACAGGCGTCATTGGGCCTCAAAAAGGTGCAAAACCAAGAGATGTTTTAATCACATCTGTAAGCCAATTACAAGAATCTAAAAAGGATGACGTATAACCCCAATAAGTAGTAAAATAGTCCTATGATAACTGCAGGAGAGGTTTTAAAAAGCAAGAGAGAGAGCTTAGGAAGAACATTAAATGAGGTTTCATCTGACACTAAGATACAGAAAAGATTTCTCAGCTATATGGAAGAGAACAAGTTTTCTTACTTTGATTCAGAGGTTTTTCTAACAGGCTTTATTAAAATATATGCTAAATATCTAGGGTTAGATACAAATAAAATACTAGCACTTTACAGAAGAAGTAATCCTCCAACAGAGAAGGATAATATTAAAAAGATAGAAGAGAGGACTAGACTGAAAAAAGGAGTAGGGAAAAAGAAACTAAATCTTAAAGTACTTGACCCTAAAACCTTAGTAACAGTGATATTATCGATATTTTTACTCCTCATTATAAGCTATATTGGTTTTCAAATATATAAATTTCAAACGCCTCCTAAAATAATAGTGTCAGAACCATTAGATGAAGCTGAGGTTACTGAAGAAAATGTTACTGTAAAAGGGAAAGTTGAACATGATGTGATAGTAGAAATTAATGATAAGCCCACAGATGTTGACCAAGAAGGAAATTTTGAAAAAGAGATACAGTTAAAAGAAGGAAATAATATAGTAACTGTAAAGGCAAGAAAAAACAGGAACAATACTTTAGAAAGTGTTCAAACTATTCGTATTAAATATATAGTGAAAGAGGAAACTCTTAAAGAAGATGATGAAGAGATTCAAAACAAATTGATATTGGAAATTATCAATTCTTCAGCATGGGTTAGACTAGATTTAGATGGTGAGAACAAACTTTCTCAAGTTTTAGAGCCTTCTAAAATGGAATACACTTTCTTTGAGAATATGTACATAATTACAGGTAGAGTTGATAGTACCAATATATATTGGAATAATGAGATAGTAGAATGGAAACCAACTCAGAAGACAGGTGTAGCTGAACTAAACTGCCATATAGCAGAGCAGGAGTTAATCTGTGACTAAAGAATACCTCCGTTATATCAATAAGTGATATAATATCCACAATAATGGATTCTAATCGTAAGCAAATAGACGAGATTAAAGATAGGCTTGATATAGTTCAGGTTGTTGAAAAATATGTAAAACTTAGGAAAGCTGGAAAGAACTACTCTGGACTATGTCCTTTTCATAGTGAAAAAACCCCCTCTTTCATTGTCAGCCCAGATCTTCAAAGATACAAATGCTTTGGTTGTGGAGAAACGGGTGACATTTTTAACTTCGTCCAAAAGATTGAAAATTTAGATTTTGTAGAGGCATTGGAAAAACTTGCCAAAGAAGCTGGAGTAACTTTAGAAAGGAAAAAGACTAATTACAAATACAAAGCCTTAGAAGAGATTAATTACATAGCTGCAAAATATTACTACAATGAGTTAAAAAAAGAAAAACAGGCGTTAAAATATCTTTTAGATAGAGGGTTTACCAAAGAATCTATCAAAAACTTTGGAATTGGCTATGCTCCTAAAAGATCCAACTTAAAAAAGTTCTTACTTAAAGAGAAAACATTTTCTACAGCTGATTTAGTAACATCAGGTCTTTTTAATAAAGGAGAGAAAGGTATAAAAGAGAAATTTTTTAATAGAATAATGTTTCCTATTAGATCAAGAAGAGGTACTGTTATAGCTTTTACAGGAAGAGTGCTGCCTGATAACAAATGGGGTCCTAAATACCTAAACTCCCCTGATACACCAATTTTTCACAAGAGAGAGAATCTCTTTGGGCAATATGAATCAAGACAGGAGATAAGGAAAAATGATTTAGCCATAATATGTGAAGGCTCTACAGATGTGATATCAGCGCATCAATTTGGGATTAAGAATATTGTAGCTCCACTAGGAACTGGGTTGACAAAAGAACAACTCGAGAATCTCTCTTTACTAACTAAAAATATTCTCTTTCTTTTTGATAATGATAGAGCAGGCCATGATGCTTTAATAAGAGGTTTTAAGATAGCATCTGAGTTGAAATTAAACCCTTACGCCGCTACTACAGAACCTTACAAAGATATAGACGAACTACTTCAACAGGAACCTAAAAAATTTAATCAAATAATAAAAAATAAAAAGGAAGCTTTTTCTTCAATTATTTCTAATATTGCAGAGGACAGAGATCTAAGCAAACTAGAGAATGTTACGTATATAAAAAATTATATAAGTCCTCTTCTAGATGCGGTCTCTGATGAATCTACAAAACAGCTATATTTTCACAAGGTCGAAAAGATGCTTAAATTAAAGCCAAATCAAATTTCAATTTCTCCTAAAATCCGTGAAACCAATTGTTACAAACCCCATAGGAAGAATTCATCTCATAGTCCATATAGTATTAACTATATCAAATACCTGCTACTCTTGGATGATATGACCAGTATAAATCTCCTTCCTCAAATCTATATAGATGATAAAATCGTTTTAAAAATATATGAAATTATTTTAGAAAACAAAAGTAAAAAGAGAGAAATTCTTTATGAAAAAATCAGAAAAAACAAAGACGTATCTACTCTTTTTGAAGATATTATCTTTAATCTAACAGATGTTCCTCAAACCCAGAAAGAGATTAAAGAACAAATCGAAATTATCACTAAGAAGATAAAAGAAGAATATTACAAAGGGAAACAGAAAGAATTAAGTATGAAAATTGCAATTGCTGAGGAGAATAATGATAATGTGAAATCGGAGAAATACCTTCAAAAATTAATGAAAGTAAATAAACTGTTAAAAGAGTTAAAATGATTGATATCGCAGAATACGATCTTTTCGACTACGACTACTCTAAATACTGGGAGAAGAGAGCTTATGAGAACCTTGCAGAGAAAAACCTCCTAAACAAGATTTTTCTAAACAAGGGGGGCTATTGGTTTTTAGATATAGGAGGTTCCTATGGAAGACTTACATCCACCTATTATGATAGCTATAACAAACCAGTAATAATAGATTACTCTTTAAAAACTTTAATTAAAAACAGAGATTTCATTAAAACTAAGTATCCAAATACCGAATTAATTGCTGCAAATGCATACAAGATGCCTTTTAAAGAAAACACTTTCGATGGAGCATTAATGGTCAGGGTAATTCATCATATCGAAAAACCAGATATATATTTTAAAGAGCTAAACAGAATTATGAAAGGCAACTCCTCATATATCCAAGAATTTCCAAACAAAATACATATAAAAGCTGTCTTTAGAGCCTTAATGAAGCTGGATTTTAATTTGTTCAAACGGGAGCCGTATTTACAACCACAAATAACAGGTGAGGAAGGCTCAAATAAGGAATATAATCATATTTTTTACAATTATCATCCAAAACACATTAAAAAACTCTTAAAAGAAAATAATTTCAAAATACTTAGAAAATACGGCTGTTCATATCTTAGATCACCTTTTATCAAGAAAATGTTAGGTGAAAACTTAATGATTTTTATAGAAAAAATTATGCAAAATACTCTCTCTTGGACAAACATCTCACCTAGCATATTTTTAGACACGCAGATAAAAAAAGACAGTAAAAAAGATGGGCAAACTCTCAACCTAGCAGACATATTAGTCTGTCCTTCATGCAAAAAAAGCTTAACATACAAAGGAAGTAACTTAGCTATTTGCAAAAAATGCTCGAAAAATTTCCATAAAAAAGATGATGTTTGGGATTTTAGAATTAAATAAATGAAAAGAAAGAAATCCTTAGGACAAAATTTTTTTATTAACAAAAACCTCTCAAAGCAAATCGTTGAACTGGTGTTGAAAGAAAACCCAGATATTATTGTAGAAATAGGCCCAGGAACTGGCTCTTTTACGAAAGAACTTTATCAAAGTAAAGCTAGGTTAATCCTAATAGAAAAAGATAATGAATTGTATCAAAATCTTCAGTATGCCTTTCCTCAATCACAGATAGAAAACTATGACTTCTTAGAATGGAACTTAGATAATTTAAAAAAATACACAGACAAGAAAATACTGTTTTTTGGCTCTCTTCCATACAACATAAGTAAATTAATAATAAAGAAGATAGTAGAATCCGAACATTTTAAAAATCCCGCATTCTTTATAATCCAAAAAGAGGTTGCAGATAAATATATTGCTGAAAATCCTAACAGTAATCTACTCTCTTTAAAAACAAAAATATATGCTGATACGGAAAGAATATTTAATATATCTCCAGATTCATTTAGACCTAAACCAAAGGTAGATAGCTCTTTTATCATGTTTTCTCCGAAAGAAAAAATTGAAGATATAGATGTAGTACAATTAAAAAAATTCTTGCAAATCTGTTTTAAACAGCCTAGGAAAACATTAAAGAACAACCTAAAAGGTGCTTATCCTAATCTGTCTAAAAATAACATAAAGGGCTCATTTGAAAAACTTTTGACAAAAAGACCTCAACATCTCTCTCTAAAGGAGTT
>Ga0172382_10004444_pt1 | contig 21461 bp, 26 predicted proteins | sample Leawel138RmetaG_FD_122245 | JGI IMG/M metagenome (GOLD analysis project Ga0172382, IMG submission 122245) | Leachate microbial communities from a municipal landfill in Southern Ontario, Canada - Leachate well 138R metaG | ecosystem: Engineered > Solid waste > Landfill > Unclassified | place... | reverse complement strand
TGATTTGGAATTTTTAACATATCACCATTTGTTTTATTTTTATCTAACGCAGGTTTTGCTAAACGCAAATCATAAATAGCGTCTTTTAATACGGGTTTATATTTTTGCGGTTCTGGAAATTCAAATTTTTTCTTTAGTTTTTTATTATATCCCACAATAATGACACGCAATCTATCTTCAGGAACATCATAATCATTTGCATTCAATAATTTGCAAGAAATATTATATCCAGCATTTTCAAATTCCTTTATTATATTTTCAAAAGCTTCCTTATGTTTTGGATGAAGGATTCCCGACACATTTTCTGCAAGAAAAAATTTAGGTTGTTTTTCTTTTAACAAACGAATATAATCATAAAATAATTTTCCTCGCTTGTCATTTATCCCACGCCCAGCTCCAGCTTCACTCCAACTTTGGCAAGGTGGTCCGCCAATAATTCCGTCAACATCAGGAATTTCAGAAGCGGGAACATCAACAATACTTCTTTTATCAAGTTTTGTTTTTGGAAAATTATGTTCAAAAGTTTCCCAAATTGTGGGGTCATATTCATTTGCCCAGACGACATGAAAACCAGCTTTTTCAAAGCCTAGATCAAGTCCTCCTGCACCTGTAAACAATGAAGCTATTTTCATAATTATTCGTGACTAATATTTAGTGTATTTTTAAATAATTTTTTCGGCGATTTCAAAAGGTTTATATCAAATTTCAATGACGATTCAACCCTTGAACTTGCATTATGAATACGAAAAGAAAGAGTCCAATCATTATTCATGGTTACTATCGCAGTTGTTTGGCTATCGGTTTTGAAACAAATATCAATAATTTCTGTTGGTAGTGGTACTTTGGGGGTTTTATATTTCGGAAGAATGTCGTCAAAAGGCAAATTTAATGTTCCATTCAAATTGTAGGCGTGTATTTCTACACTATTTTTGCCTTTAATAACTTTGTAAAAATCTTTATTTCCAACGAGGTATGCGACTAAATTGGACGCTACTTTTTTAGAATCTTTTTTATATAGATTTTTCAGTTCTTTAATAAAGGCTTTTAAAATTGGAATGTAGATTGATGAATGATAATCACCAAGCTCACTCCACTTTTTCTTTGCACCACTTTCTTTTCTAATTTTTTCCAAATTGTTAAAAATAGGTGTAACTGTTTCAAAATATTCTTTTGATGTTTTTATTCCAAGCCACTTTTCGCCAAAATCAATATTTGAAGATAGTCGGGAATGTTTTACTGCATGATGATTATTTTTTGCAGATACTCCAATTTCCCATTTTTGCAATAAACGAATTGCTAAAACGTCTCTGACATCGCCTGATTTTCCATGTTGATCTGATAAAATTTCAAGTTGCAGAATATCATCTTTGCCAATATCGTTTGTGAGGCGTGGCTCTATATCCATTAAAAAATTAACCGCAAAACTAGCGGTGAGCAAATAATCGCTCTTTTCTGTTTCGCTAACATTTTCAAAACATCGGGGATAAAAGAAGTTTTCGGAACGTAGTGGAGAAAATTTGGGAAAATTGCGAGCCGAGCAATTTTCCTTTTATCCCTTGTTATATGACCCGAACAAAACGAAGTGGAGTGAGAGCGCAGCGTGGTGCGAACGATAGTGAGCAAGTTGAGAATTTGCCGTTCAACAATAAAAGCGGTGAGAAAATTACTCTCTATCATATTTTGCGATTTCCAACAGATTACCTTCAGTATCATAAAACTGGAAACACCTGTAAGGATAATCAGTAAAATCTAAATCTGTTGGCTCATCTACGATTTTACAATTCCACTTTTTCGCTTTTTCAAAAACTGCATCAACATCATCAGACCAAAAGACAGGGACAGCATTATTTCCAGCAATACGCTTATTGCTGATAATCTTAGGATTTATTAGGCCAAAATAAAAACCACTGCCGACATCAAAATCCGCCCAAGTATTTTCTTCTCTATGAGTAACTTTCATGCCTAATAAATCCTCATAGAATTTTATTGCTCTGTCCATGTCTTTTACAGACACATAAACATGATCTAATTTTACATTCATAGTTTTTGAAAAAGTGTTATAATTTAAATAATTTTCTCACCGCTACAATCTAAAAGGCAAATTCTCAATTTCATATAACTCCTTTTTATACGAAATATTTGCGTAATTTAGATGATAATTTGTATATTATGCGATGTTATGATATATTTTTTCTCATCTAAATCTATCTTTATTTTACTAATTCCTAAACAATTATGCAACTAGAGCTTCAAGCGGCCGAAAGAGAGCTTAAAATTAAGAATTATAGCCCAAAAACCGTAAAAAGCTATCTTTATGGCTTGCGACTATACTTTTCTTTTAAGGGCGGCAATTATAAAAGTCTTGATCCGGAAAATATCAGGAATTTTTTGCTAAAATGTGAGGAAAAGAAAATATCTCCCCAGAGCCGAAACTTATTTCTAGGCGCGATTAAGTTTTACTTCCAAAATGTAGTAAAATCTCGGGAGAAAATTGAAATATCGTCGGCTAAAAAACCGAAAAGTCTGCCCGTAGTTCTTTCAAGAAATGAAATTGAAAAAATTATACAATCACTCGCAAATATTAAACACCGACTTCTTTTATCTCTCGCCTATGGCGCGGGTCTGCGCGTGAGCGAAGTTATTGCGCTCCGAGTCCAGGACCTGGATTTTGAAGAATTGACTGTCCATATCAAACAAGCCAAAGGGCAAAAAGACCGTATCAGCGTCTTACCGGAAAAATTGATAAATGATCTTAAAAACCAAACCGCAGGAAAAATAAAAGATGATTTTGTATTTTCCAGCGAACGAGGCGGCCGGCTAACTACCAGAACGGCCCAAAAAGTTTTTGCCAAAGCTCTGAAAATTTCCGACATAAAAAAGAGCGCCACTTTTCATTCTCTGCGGCACTCCTTTGCTACACATTTACTAGAAAACGGCGTTGATGTTCGCTACGTGCAGGAATTGCTTGGTCATCAGAATATCCGCACCACGCAAATCTACACTCAAGTAACCAACCCAAAACTAAAAAACATTAAGAGCCCGCTATAAGCCGAGGGCCTTGGCTTAATAACTAGTGGCTTTTTATTTACTAAAATTTCGCAGCCTACCCGCCGTAGCTTTAGTAAAGGCGGGAACACTAGTTAATTACGGAAACTAAATTTGTGTTAGAGAAAAAATACTCGCACGTCTATTCGTAAATATCGTGATCTCCAACACCATGAAAATGCACGATATTTTTATCTTTGGCAAATTCAAAGACTATTCGATATTTATAACCAACGGAAAAAGACAAAAACCCACTTAACTTACCATTTAGTTTGTGGGTTTTTAGCTTTGGGTCAAAAGGATCATTGCGAAAAATAATTTCTTGTTCTTCGGCAATATCTTTGATATTATTAGGTAGCTTTTTATACTCCCGAGCGAATTTTGAACTATAAATTATCTCCATACAACTAAAATTATCTTAAAGACTTTAGAGAGCTTAAAGTCTTTCCTTTTCCGGCCGCTATTTCCGCCCGACTTTCATTAAGCTCGTTTAAGAGCTTGCCTTCTTGCCAATCTCTTAATAAACGGCGAAAAAATTCGCTGGTTGAGGCATAATCACCGGTTTTAACTGCGGTTTTTACGGTTTTAGCCATAAGAGCGGGCAAAGAAATGTTTATTACTTTACGCATATACTTGTGTACTAATTGTAATAGTTTGTATTACAATATTATCAAATAATTAAAAGCCTGTCAAAGGCCCTTTTAGCTCATAAAAGGTTACCGAAACTCTTCCGAATAGCTCATACTAGGGTTACCATAGTCAAATTAAAAATATTCATCGGCTACTTCCCCCTAACCCTCCGCCAGCGGTTAAGGGCGCGGGTGCGGGCCAATTCCTTTTCAAGTTTCGCGGCAATACGGGCAAATTCAACCTGGTCAATATTAACAGCGTTCTGCTTCGCTTCTTCGGCGCGTTGGCGTGCGGCTTCAATCCGTTGTTCATCAAGCTCAACCGCTCGTTCGGCGGTATCGGCCAAGATAACAATCTTATCCCGTAAAACTTCTAAAAATCCCCCGGACACGGCCATGATTTCCAAAGAACCGTCCGGCTTTTTAATTTCTAAAACGCCCGGCTTCAAAATTGAAACCAAAGGGATATGTTCCGGTAAAATCGTTAGCTCGCCTTCCGTGGTCGGCAAAGTTATTTGGCGGATCTCTTCTTTCAAAACGACCCGCTCCGGCGTAACAATTTCAAATTTTATAGTTTTCTGAGCCATAGTAATTATTATTTCCCGACTTCGTCAATTCCACCTTTCATGTAAAAATCATTTTCGCCTTTATCATCATGTTTTCCTTCTAAAATTTCCTTAAAGCCACGGATAGTGTCGGCTAATTTAACATATTCACCGGGGCGGCCGGTAAAAGTTTCGGCGACTGAAAATGGTTGAGACAAAAATTTCTGAATCTTCCGAGCGCGGGCAACGATAATTTTATCTTCGTCGGATAATTCTTCCATACCTAAAATCGCGATGATGTCCTGGAGTTCTTTATAGCGTTGTAAAATCTTTTGGACGCCGCGAGCGGTTTCATAATGCTCCGCGCCGACAATCTTCGGATCTAAAATCGTGGAAGAAGAATCAAGGGGGTCAACCGCGGGGTAAATGCCAAGTTCGGATAAAGAGCGGGATAAAACAACCGTGGAATCAAGATGGCCAAAAGTCGTGGCCGGCGCCGGATCGGTTAAGTCGTCCGCCGGAACATAAACGGCCTGAATAGAAGTAATGGAGCCGTTTTTAGTTGAGGTAATTCGTTCCTGAAGTTCGCCCATTTCCGTGGCTAAAGTCGGCTGATAACCGACCGCCGAGGGCATGCGGCCTAAAAGCGTGGAGACTTCCGAGCCGGCCTGCGTGAAACGGAAAATATTATCAATAAAGAATAAAACGTCTTGATGCTTTTCGTCGCGAAAATATTCGGCGATTGATAAGCCGGTTAAAGCCACGCGCGCCCGGCAACCCGGCGGCTCGTTCATCTGGCCGAAAACCATCGACACCTTATCTAAAACCCCGGCGTCTTTCATTTCATGATATAAATCATTACCTTCGCGCGTCCGTTCGCCAACTCCGGCAAAAACCGAATAGCCGCCGTGCGCTTTAGCAATGTTATTAATAAATTCCTGAATAACGACTGTTTTACCGACCCCGGCGCCGCCGAATAATCCGACTTTACCGCCTTTAGCAATCGGACAAATTAAATCAATAACCTTAATGCCGGTTTCTAAAATTTCCGTCTTAGTTGATTGATCAACAAAATCCGGCGCGGCCCGATGAATCTCATACTTTTTCTCATGCTTAACCGCTTCTTTCCCGTCCACGGCCTCGCCTAAAACATTCAAAATCCGACCCAAAGTTCCCTCGCCAACCGGCACGCTAATACCGGCGCCGGTGCTGATTACCTCGTCCCCTCTTTTTAGACCGTCAGTTGAGCCCATGGCAATCGCCCGAACAACATTAAAACCGATATGCTGTTGGACTTCCAAAACCAATTTATTTCCGCCTCTTTCAACTTCCAGGGCGGTATAAATTTCCGGCAACTCGCCGCTAAAAATAACATCAACGACCGCGCCGATGATCTGTTTGACTTTACCGGTCTGGCTTTTTTCTTTAACCATATACTTATTATATTAACAAAAATTATTAATTAATTTATGGGGCTGTCGCCGAATGCTCTTTTGAGCAGGCGACGGACCCTTATTAAGCGCTTAAGCTCGCCACGCCAGCGCTAATTTCGGAAATTTCTGCGGTAATACTCGCCTGGCGGGCTTTGTTATAGAAAAGGGTAAGCTCATCGACTAAGCCGCTCGCGGCATCGGTCGCCTGATGCATGGCGGCCATCCGGGCGCTATGTTCGGAAGCATTTGATTCTAACAAGGCCTGAAAAATCTGGACTTCAATTAAGCGCGGCACCATCGCTTCTAAAACTTCTTCCGGCGTGGGTTCGTAGGTAAAAATAAACTTATTTTTTCCGGAATTTAAATATTTTTCTTCCTTTTCTTTAATCATTTCTTTTTTAGTTTCTAATTTTTCGCTTTTGCCAACCGCGCCGAGATACTCGTCCTCCGCTTCAATATCAACCGGCAAAAGCTGTTTGATTCGCGGAATCTGTTTAACGGCGTTAACAAAATCGCTATAAGCGAGCATAACTTTATCATAATTGCCGCTTAAGAATTCCTTGATAATAAGCGAAGCAATCGGTGAAATCGCGGCTGAATCGGAAATAACATCTTCTTTTGGAAATTCCGCGACTACCTTATAACCGAAGCGATTCTGAACCGCCAAGCCCTTCCGGCCGACAATAATAAAATCGGTTTCAATATTATCATGCTTCTTAACCGATTTAATCGCTTTGGAAATCAGAGCCGAATTAAAACCGCCGCACAAACCGCGATTGGAAGAAACTAAAACCACAGCGACCCGTTTTACTTCTTTTCTCTTTTTTAGAAGCGGGTGCTGTTCCGAGCCGGCGTTAAGCGAATTAGAGATATTCAAAATCGTCACCCAGCTTAAATTAGCATAGGTTCTGGTTCGCAAAACCGCTTCCACTGCCTTCCGCATTTTGGCGGCGGCAACCATTTCCATCGCTTTCGTGATTTTCTTGGTATTGGAAACTGATTTAATCCGTTTTTTTATTTCTTTAGCGTTAGTCATTTTGCTTAATCAAATTTTTTATCTCTTTAACGTTAGTCGTTTTGTTTAATCAAATTTTTTATTTTTTTGACCTTTTTTAAATCTTAATCATTTTACTTAATCAAGGTTTTCATCTCTTTATTCTTAGTCATTTTCCTTAATCAAATAATCTAAAACATCTTTACATCCCTGAATCGCTTTTTTAAATTCGGCTTCGTCCTTTTCTTCTAATTGGCCGCTATCCTTAACCCGAGCCAAAGCTTCCCGCGCATTATCGCGAGCATATTCCAACAAATCAACCTCAAAATCCTTGATTTTTTCTACCGGCACATCATCCATATAACCGTTAGAAACCGCATAATAAATCAAAACCTGTTCTTCTACGGCGACCGGCGAATATTGATCCTGCTTAAAAATTTCAAACAGGCGCTTGCCTCTTTCTAACTGACGCTTGGTCGCTTCGTCAAGATCCGAGCCGAATTGTGCGAAAGCCGCCAATTCCCGATATTGCGCCGCTTCTAATTTAATTTTTCCGGCTACTTTTTTCATTGCCTTAATCTGCGCCGCCGAACCGACACGAGAAACAGAAATACCGACGTTAACCGCCGGACGGTTTCCTTGATAGAATAAATCCGGCTCTAAATAAATCTGGCCGTCGGTAATGGAAATAACATTAGTCGGGATATAAGCAGCCACATCACCGGCCTGGGTCTCAATAATCGGCAAGGAGGTTATGGAACCGCCGCCGAAGTCCTTGTTTAATTTACAAGATCTTTCCAATAAGCGGGAATGAAGATAAAAAACATCACCCGGATAAGCTTCGCGACCCGGCGGACGTTTCAATAACAAAGAAATTTCACGATAAGAGACGGCATGCTTTGATAAATCATCATAAACAATCAAAACATCTTCGCCTTTATCTAAAAAATATTCGGCCATAGCCGTACCGGCGTAAGGCGCAATATATAATAAGGAAGCCGGATCGCTGGCACCGGCAACCACAACAGTCGTATATTTCATCGCTCCGGTCTCCTCTAATTTAGCCACGATATTCGCTACTTTAGATTCTTTCTGACCAATGGCGACATAAACGCATTTCATATTCTGGCCGGCCTGGTTAATAATCGCGTCAATCGCAATCGCAGTTTTTCCGATCTGACGATCACCGATAATAAGTTCCCGCTGGCCGCGGCCGATCGGAATCATGGCATCAATCGCCTTAATCCCGGTCTGAACCGGCTGTTTAACAGATTCACGAGTAATAACGCCGGAAGCAATTTTCTCAATCGGATAATACTTAGCCGCTTTAATATCTCCCTTGCCGTCCACAGCCACGCCTAAAGGATTAACCACCCGACCAATCAAACCCTCGCCGACCGGAACTTCTAAAATACGCTTAGTGGCGATAACTTCATCGCCTTCTTTAATCCGGCTAGAGTCGCCTAAAATAATCGCGCCGACACTGTCCTCATTTAAATTTAAAACTACGCCGTAAACCGACCCGGCCGCCGCTTTGAACTCAAGCATTTCCGACATCATCGCTTCGGACAAGCCGGAAACGCGAGCGATGCCGTCGCCGGCTTCAATCACGCGCCCGAAAGACCGCTCTTCATTATCAAATTCCAAATTCTGGATCTGTTTTTTTAATTGCTCTACGATAAAATCTTTAGTATGGCTGGACATATGCTTTTTAATTATGCTTATTTTAAAATATTAATTATTCAAGGCCTGAGCCAGGGAGCGAAGCTTGGTCCGAATGCTGGCATCAAGTAAACGGTCGCCGTATTTTATTATTATTCCGCCTAAAATTCCGGCGTCTAAGCTACTTTTAGATATAACTTCTCCGGCTCCCGCCAGTTTTTTAATATATTCATTTAAAAACTTTTCGGTCTGGGCGTCTAATTTATGCGCGGCGATTATTTCTGCCTCGGTTAAAGATTTTTCTTTATTCCAAAGATCGCTAAAACAGCTAATGATCCGATCTAAGCGGACAATCTGCTGGTGCGCCGCCAAAACCCGGGCGAAATTCTTTATCGCCGTTTCTAATTCTTTCCCCTCCTTATCCCGGACTATTTCCAGCAGGGCTTGCGCGTATTGTTTGTCGCGTATCTTCATATTTTAATAAATCCTTTTACTTCCAATCTCTTATCTTAATTCTTTAATCGTTTTTTCAATCAAATCTCGGTCTTTGGCCGCGTCAATCTTTTCGCCCAGGACTTTTTCTAAAGCCGCGATTACCAAATCGGAAATTTCTTTCTTAATTTCCCGCAAAGAAGCGGCTTTTTCCGCGCTGATTTTCTCCCGTTCTTCGTTAATGATCGCGCCAACATCCTCACGCGATTTATTGATTATTTCCTGATAACGAACTTCTGCCTGTTTTTTCGCTTCCTCAATAATTCCGGCCGCCTCTTTTTTGGCCGCACTGATGATTTCCTTATTTTCTTCCGTAACCGCCGCTAATTTCTCCGCCGCCGCGTCGGCATCGGCCACGCCTTTAGCGACTTTCTGCCGGCGCTCTTCTAAGGTATTAAAAAGCGGGCGATAAGCAAAACGCCATAAAACAAATAATAAGATAGCGAAATTGAAAAATTGCGCCAAAAGTATCCGCCAATCAATTCCTAAAGCTTTAATTAAGGCCATAAATTAAAAATTAAAAAACAAAGAAATCCGTCCCTTTACTAGAAAAGAGTCGGACTCTCTTCATCTTTTAAGCGAACAGAATAATTAAGGTCACTACCAAGGCATAGATTCCCGTAGATTCGGTAATTGCCATGGAAACAAACATAAGCGGAGTGATTTTACCAGCCGCTTCCGGATTCCGGCCAATCGCTTCCAGGGCTTTAGAGGCGGCGATGCCTTCACCAATACCCGGGCCAATAGCGCCTAAGCCGATGGCTAAACCGGCTCCGATATACTTTGCTGCTTCGATGTCCATAGATTTTTTATTAATTAAATTATAATTTTTAACAAACTAGCTCGTCGCTTCTTCCGGCGCTTCAACTTCCGAGGCCATGGAGATAAACACCAGAGTTAAAACCGCAAAAACAAAGGGTTGAACCACTGCGGTTAACAGACCTAAAAACAAGAAAGGCAAGGGTAGAAAAAATGGGAATAAGAATAACATCACCGCACCAAGCACTTCACCGGCGAAAATATTGCCGAACAAACGGAAAGATAAAGATAAAATTTTCGCTATTTCGCCAATTAAATCCATAATCCCTAAAAAACATTTCAAAGGGCTCCGAAAATTAATAAATTTAGTTACGTATTTCCAGGGACCAGCCACAACAATCGCCACTATTTGTGTTATTAGAACCGAAATCATGGTCATCATAAACACTAAACTATAATCAGCAATTATCGCCCGAAACAGCGGCACGACGCCGCCGGCCGTCTTAATGGTAACCGCAGACTGACCGGGAATATAAACTAATAAATTACAGAAAAAAACAAAAAAGAACATAGTAAAAACAAGCGGGAAAACTATTTTTGCTTTCTTTTTGTCGCCAACGGTGCTTTCAACAAAACTATAAGCGCCTTCAAGTAGCATCTCTAAAATATTTTGAAGCTTGCCCGGCACTAAGCGGAGGCGACGACGAAATAAAAAGGAACCCACAATTAAAAAAACTGTCACTACAATTGACCAGAAAAAGGTATTGGAAATCGGCCAAGAACCGACATAAAACAAGATTTCCGGAGATAAAGAAATATTTAAACCCATATTATTTTAATTGCGAGGAGGATTATCCGGCGAATTCTTAACTAAACCACTGGCCGGGTTATTTTTAATTGAATCTGTAACCTGATTATTATTACTATCTAATAATTCTACATTTTCATCCGAACTTTCCGAGGCCTTTTCTTTATAAGTCGCTATCAAGTGATTAATCTGTCCTAATTTTTTAAATAGTAAAATGTTCGTGGTTACGAAAGCCAAAAAAACACCAATTATTAAATATAAAGGTCTGCTGGAAAATTTTCGATCAAGAAAATAACCAAGTCCGCCAAAAATTAACAAAGGCCCTAAAATGGCCCCGCTGGTGTGATAGAAAGTGGCAATTGCCATCGTCTTAATGCTCCTCGCGTCAATAATTTTTTTAAAATCCATATATTCCAGCTGATATTAGGTTAAAAATAAACCTAATTAAACCATCTTTTTTATAGCGCAAAAAATCCTACGTGTCAATACTCCTATTTTGCGACTTTTAAACGTGCCCAACAAGCACCGACACAATTCCTAACTATTTAAATCCGAAAAAGATTTTTAGCGGTATTTGTGGTAATATCAGCCACTTTTTCAATATTAATATTTCTAATGTCGGCGATTCGTTTGGCTACGTACTGAACAAGTAAAGGTTCGTTTCGTTGACCGCGATACGGTTCCGGCGTCATATACGGAGAATCGGTTTCAATTATAATCTTATCCAAAGGAACTTTTCTGATTAAATCATCCCATTGCTGGCTGAAAGTTATCAGACCGGTAAAAGAAATCAATAAGCCGAGACGGAAATATTTCCAGGCCAAATCCTCGTCGCCGGAAAAACAATGAACAACGCCCCAGGGCCGATTCGCCGGCACCAAATCCCCGTATTCTTTTTTAAATTCCAAAAGCATCTCATATAAATCGTCATGCGCTTGCCGGCAATGAATGATTACCGGTTTATCTAAGCTTCGCGCTAATAATAGCTGTTGAGCAAAAACTGCCTGCTGTTTTTTCTTTACGGCCTGTGAGTCCTGAGCCGGATTTAAATGATAATAATCAAGACCAATTTCGCCAATCGCGACAACTTTTTCAAATTTCGCCAAACGCTCATAACTGCCGTAATCAAATTCTTCCGGCCGCGCCTGGAAACTCGCGCCAACACCGGTTTCACCGGTCTCAACCCGACCGGCCTCCAAGTGGACCGGGTGCAGGCCGATCGCGGCATAAACGCCGCGTTCGTATTTATTGGCGTAATCTAAGGCGCGATTTGAGGTCTTAAGTTCCGACCCGACCAAAATCATCCAAGTCTCATTATCCAAAGACCGGCGAATCACCTCATCGGCATCGTCTTTGAAGGCGGCGAAGTTAACATGAGCGTGAGTGTCAATAAACATCTTATTCGTTTTTTGTTTATATTCTAAATTATTATCCAGCTTAAACTTCTATAATTTACATAACTCAACCGGACTTTTCTTACTTAAAAAACGCGCCGAACGCGTCTTTTAAGGGGACTACCGCTAAATACTTTTAGCATAACACAAGAATGGCGTTCGGTGGCAACCCTCTAAATCCTTAATTTGCAGAAAACTATTGCTGGTTGCCGGCATTTCCGGACTGCTCGGATGACGGAGCAGAAGAAGCGTTCGCGGACTGATCAGCGGGCTGAGACGGCATCGGATTTGTTGAAACAGGCGCCTCTTTATCTTTAACTTCCTCGCCGTGTTCACAGCACTTATCTCCCTCGCCGCATTCGCAATTCTTATCCCCTTCACCGCACTTGCATTTGCATCCAAAAAGCTTTTGTAGCCAATTGCACATAAATTTTAATTAAATAAATTAATGTTTTACTATATAAATTATAGCATTTAGCCGTCTAAAGGTCAAAAAACGGGATTTTTGATTATATCCCTAACTCCTCCAAGGTTTTCTTCTGCTGGCGATTCAAACCGGACGGAATTTTTACTTTTATCTTGGTAAACTGATTGCCGACACCGAATTCACGTAATTTAGGAATGCCTTTGCCTTTAATCTTAAAAATCGTCCCGGACTGCGTGCCTTCCGGAATTTTCAATTTTACCGAACCATAAATTGTTTCGACTTCTATTTTGTCGCCCAAAATCGCCTGGGTAATACTGATTATTTCTTCAGTTCGGATATCATAACGGTCGCGAACAAATTTCGGATGCGTTCCGACCTTGACGCGCAAATATAAATCACCGGCCGACGCGCCCTTGGCTTCGGCTTCTCCCTGGCCGCTTAAACGGATTGATTCGCCGTCGCTAATTCCGGCCGGAATCTTAACTTTTATTTTAACCGCTTCATGCCGAATACCGGCACCGCCGCATTGTCCGCATTTCCGGGTATAAATTTTCCCTTCCCCGCCGCAAGCGCTACATTCGGACTGCATCTGAATATTACCGAGAATCGTCCGTTGAAGACGGGAAACGCGACCGGAACCGCCGCAGGTTTTACAAGTTTCAATTTTAGCGCCCGGCTCGGCGCCATCGCCACCGCAATGGCTACAGGTTATATTCTTAGAAAAACTTAATTCTTTTTCTAAACCAAAAGTCGCTTGAAGAAAATCTAAGCTCACTTTCATCTCTAAATCGCGGCCGCGCGTTGACCGGCGGGAAGAGCCGCCGCGGGAAGCGCCACCACCAAAACCGAAAATATCGCCGAAGCCGCCGAACATATCGCCCAAATCTTCAAAGTCAACATTAAAACCTTGTCCGCCTTGGAAGCCGGAAAATCCTTGGCTAAAACCGCCGAAGCCGCCATAACCGCCGCCACCCGCCTGGCCGTTCTGAAAAGCCGAACCGAACTGGTCGTATTGCTGGCGCTTTTGCGGATTGCTTAAAACCTGATAGGCCTCATTGGCCTCCTTAAACTGCGCTTCATTGCCGCCTTTATCCGGATGATGCTCATGCGCTTTCTTGCGGAAAGCGGTTTTGATATCAGCAGCGCTGGCGTCTTTAGCCACGCCTAAAATATTGTAATAGTCTTTGGACATAATTGGTTTAGAGATGAAGCTAATTGAATAGCTTAATTTAAAGATTTAATCCACTTATACGTAACCGAATAAATTTCTTTCAAGTGATCTTCCTCACGAAAAGTATGGGGAGCATCTTTGATTATGTGGATTTCCTTTCTAACTGCCGAAATGGCTTTGAATAAAATTTCTTGTTGCGAGGGGGGGCAAGATTCATCAAATTCACCGACGATAATAATGGTCGGCATAGTTAATTTATCCGCTTTTTCCAATAAATTATATTTTAAACGATCTTCCATATGCGACCATTTTAACTTTTTTTCTAATCCGCTACTATACCCGATAGTCGTCCGCCAACCAGTTTTCTTCCAATCCGCCATTTCTTCCGGCTTATGATTTTTAAAAGATAGTTCGCCGGAAACCACCGGCGCGATTGGCGCCAAAGCCTTAATTTCCTCCGGGTAATTCTCGGCATATAAAGCCGTACATATCCCGCCTAAGCTATGGCCGCATAAAACAAAAGGTTCTTGATAAAAATCTTGTTTTTTTGACCAGACAATAACATCCTCCAGGTCTTCATAGTAATTAGTGGTCGTAGCGTCACTATAATTTCCATCGCTTTCGCCAAAAGTATTAGTCGTGTCAAAACTGACGACCGTATAATTATTATCCAAAAAACTTTGGATGAATCCCCTGATATGCGGTTGTTCCTTAAACCCTCCCAATCCGTGCATCACAAAAGCCAAACCGATTGGCTTTTCCGGATTTTCAACTAAGACACAAATTTTCTGGTCGTGACGATTTTTAATGAAAAGTTTTTTCGATGTAATTGACATAAGAAGATATTATGATATAATAACACTAAGAAATCTCGGCCGAGGTCAACCGTCTAAACGATGGGCGCCTCAATCTGGCGGGGATTTTTTGTTTACACTATTACTAGCAAGGAAAGCAGGATATAAAAAATTTTTGTCCTGTTTTTTTATTTTCTTTTATTTGAACAAAAAACAACCAACCATCTTTTGTCTTACCTAAAAACCTATAATAAACCTCTGCCTTATTATCAACTGTAATAATTACTGGGATTAACCTGCTGTTTTTAATCAAATCTAAACCGGCCTCCAGGAATTTTAAACGCCTGATTCTATCTCTATAATTTTTCTGTCTTAAGTGCGCCCAAAAATACTCAAAAAATATTTTCTCCTTACGAAAATAAGCAGATCGTAAATATGGTCGTCTTTTGGTTTTTTTCTTTAGTCGGGAAAAAATAACCTCAACTTGGCCTTTAACTTCATAGTAACTTGTCCCTGACAACTTATTATATTTTGAGTAAAATATATCCATCCTTCTATATAAGCATACCGCCTATGAAGTTTGGATAAACTTTTTCTAAATATAAATTAAAGAGCTTTTATTTTTAATCTACTTCTTCTCCTCTACTTCCCCCTCCACAACATTTTCATCTTTCTTTTCGCCCGTCTGCTCGGCATTGGCATTGTCCGCCGCCCCGGCTCCGGTTTCAGCTCCGCCGGTCTGTCCGGCGCCCGCGCCGGCCCCAGTCGCCCCGGCCTGTTCCGCACCCGGCATACCCGATCCCGGCTGTTGATACATGGCCGCGCCAATTTTTTGCGCGATCGTATTTATTTCTTCCATTTTCTTTTTCATCTCTTCAAGATTTCCGGATTCTTTGGCTTTCTTTAATTCCGCGTTTTTATCTTCTAATTCTTTCTTATCCTCCGGTTTCATTTTATCGCCGCTTTCTTTAATCATTTTTTCCATAGTGAAGCTCACGGCATCCGCCTGATTTTTTATCTCCGCTTCTTCTTTTTTCTTCTTATCTTCCTCAGAATGTAGTTCGGCTTCCTTTTTCATTTTCTCAATCTCCTCTTTAGACAAACCGGAAGACGCGGTAATGGTAATCTTCTGCTGTTTATTGGTCGCTTTATCGGTCGCGGAAACATTTAAAATTCCGTTGGCATCAAGATCAAACTTGACTTCAACTTGCGGCACGCCACGCGGCGCAGCCGGAATCCCGTCAAGCGTAAAATGACCCAAGGTCTTATTATCACTAGCCATCGGCCGATCGCCCTGGACTACATGGATCTCAACCGCGGTCTGACCGTCAGCCGCCGTGGAAAAAACCTGCGATTTAGAAGTCGGAATAGTGGTATTGCGCTCAATGAGAGGAGTAGCGACGCCGCCTAAGGTTTCAATGCCTAAAGTTAAAGGCGTAACGTCTAATAATAAAACATCTTTAACATCGCCCTGTAAAACGCCGGCTTGAACGGCCGCGCCCATAGCGACAACTTCATCCGGATTAACGGTTAAATTCGGTTCCTTACCAAAAAATTCTTTAACCTTTTGCAAAACCAAAGGCATGCGCGTCATCCCGCCGACCATTACGACTTCCTCAATATCTTTAATAGAATAACCGGCATCGGCCAAGGCCTTTTTGCAGGGTTCAATCGTTTTCTCTACGAGATCCATGACTAAAGATTCTAATTTCGCCCGAGACATTTTCATAACCAAATGTTTCGGACCGTTCGCGTCGGTCGTGATAAAGGGCTGATTGATTTCCGTCTCAGCCGCCGTGGATAATTCAATTTTCGCTTTTTCCGCGGATTCTTTTATTCTCTGTAAGGCCAAAGTATCTTTAGACAAATCAATACCCTGGTCTTTTTTAAATTCTTCAATGATCCAATTGATAATCCGTTGGTCAAAATCTTCGCCGCCTAAATGCGTATCGCCGTTGGTCGCTTTAACCTCGACGGTATCCGCGGAAATATCCAGGACGGAAACATCAAAAGTTCCGCCGCCCAAATCGTAAACCACAATCTGCTGGCCGGCTTTTTTATCAAAACCATAAGCAAGCGCGGCCGCGGTCGGTTCGTTGATGATGCGTTTTACGTCCAGACCGGCAATCGTACCGGCGTCTTTGGTCGCTTGGCGTTGCGAATCATTAAAATAAGCCGGAACGGTAATAATCGCTTCCGTAATTTTTTCGCCAATTTTTGCTTCCGCATCCGCTTTTAATTTAGACAGAATCATGGCGGAAATTTCCTGCGGGCTATAATCTTTGTCGCCCATCTTTACTTTCACGCCTTCACCGGCTTGCGCGATCTTATACGACGCGGTTTTTAAATCACGTTGGACTTCATCCTCGGAAAAATGACGGCCGATTAAGCGCTTGACCGCGTAAACCGTGTTCGTCGGATTAATAACCGCCTGGCGCTTGGCGGCCTGGCCGACGATGCGTTCGTTATTTTTGGAAATCGCGACGACCGACGGGGTCGTACGATTACCTTCAATGTTCTCAACAATCTTCGGCGCCCCGCCCTCCATGATCGCCATGGCGCAATTTGTGGTACCGAGATCAATTCCTAAAATTTTTGACATATTTTTTTATTATTTATTATTTATTTAAAATTTCATTTTTTAATTCTTTAATATCCTGTTCATCTTCAAGCTTAACACCGGATTCAAATTTATATAATAAAGGAATAACGCCGCAATCGGCACACTTGCCCCAAGCACAACCCTGTTTTTCTTTAAACATTTTGGCGCAGGTCTTAGTTTCTTTCTTATAAACATCGGAAAAATATTTCATACTTTTAAAATCTTTTTCTTTATTAAATCGGGAATAATCTTTTTCCTAATTATCGGCGAAACCTTCTCGTTCTCGACGTCAACCGCGCCAATCCAATGAAGAGCGCCAATTTCCGAAGAGGCCTTTGGCTGACCGATAACCTTTCCTTGATAGAGCCGGATCATAACATCTCTCCCGGGGTAAGCCGCTTCGGCTATATATTCGCCAATATATTTTAAACTTCCTTTATCCACCTCACAATTTAATTCTTCTTTTATCTCCCTAATTAAACATTCTTCATCAGAATTTTCTTCTAATTGACCACCGGGCATTAAATATTGAGTAACTTTCTTCTCAAGATACGCCGTTCCCGGTTCACAGACTAAAAATTTATCGCTTGTTTCATTTAAGATCAATAAGCCGATTTTGTTATAATAAGCCATAATTACTTTAAAATGAAATCCGTCAAATCTTTCCTTATTAACGGCCCAGGAGTCTCATCAGGATAACCCACAGTGATGACAAACGGCAAAACATAATTTTTAGGAATATTAAGAATTTCCTTGATTTTATTTCTATCTACCAGGCCGACATAACAAGTGCCCAGGCCTAATTCCGTCGCCATCAAAACTAAATTCTGGGAACTAATGGAAAGATCGCGCACCGCTCCGATATCACCACCGATTTCCGCGGCGTTACTGTAAGTCGGCTCAAATCTTTCTTTAGGATATACTTCTGGATCGGCGCAACAAATAATGATTAAAGGTGCGGTATAAACAAAATCATGTTTAAAAATTTGAGCATCCTTCAGCATCTGTTTAATTTTTTTATCTCTAATCACTAAAAATTTTGATGGCTGACCATTATAAGCCGACGGGGCTAACCTAGCCGCATCTATTAATTTTTCAATAAAATCTTCGGGTATATCCTTATTCTGATACTTTCGAATGCTTCTTCTTTTTTGTATTATATCGCCGATTCTCATATTATTTCTTCTTATTCTGAATCTTAATCGTTTTCGGCTTTACTTCCGCCGCTTTCGGCACGGTAATTTTTAATACCCCGTCCTCATTCACGGCTGTTGCCTGGTCGCCGTCAACTTTCGTCGGCAGAGGAATCGAGCGATAAAAAGAACCGCGGCGGATTTCCTTGCGATAATAATTTTTTTCATCAACTTCGCTTTTCTTCTCGCTTTCGCCTTTGATGGACAAAACATTATTTTCAATTGAAATATCAACTTTTTCCGGATCAATGCCACCGAGCTGGGCCTCAATCACAATATTATCCTTATCTTCATACATATCAACCGCCGGCGTAAAACCGAATTGGTTACCCCGGACGGCCGGCAACATGGATTCTAAACTCTTTTCCATGTCGTCGAATTCCGGGAAAAATGGCGCCCATTTTATTAATGACATAGATTTATGTTTCTTCCCATAAAACTTGGTCCTATCGCCAAGTGGATATGGAAAGAATAAAATTAAAATATTTTAAACTTACTCCACAATCACTTTCGCCGGCCTGATCACTTTACCGTTCAATTTATATCCCGGCATAATTTCCTGCTTAACCTTATCGCCGGCCCCGTCCATCGCTTCCATCAAATCATGATCAAATTTTTCGCCCTCGGTTTTAATTTCTTCAATGCCGCGCGCTGCCAAGACCTCCTTAAACTGCTTTAAAACATGCTTTACTCCTTCAACCCAGGCGCTCTGAGCCTCTTCTTCGCTTAAACCTTTAAGCGATAATTTCAGATGGTCATAAACCGGAAGGATATCATGTAAAAAATCTTCCACCGCGTATTTTATAAATTCTTCCTTGTCTTTCGCGGTCTGTTTTAATAAATTTTGATAATCGGCCAGAGCGCGTTTATATTTATGCTCCCAGGACTCGTTGCCGTTTTTCTTTTTTTCTATATAATATTCAATCAGCGGCTTAATGGATTCGCTTAATTTCATTTCCTGCGCCTTTTCCGGATCTATCCATAAATATTCGGTCATTTCTTCGGTTTTTTTTATTTCTCCGCCGGCTAATTCCGCCAAATAATTCAAATAAATAAAATGTTTTGGTTTATGAAAAAATTTTGGATTTATCCCTTCGGTAAAACCGATTGCTTCAATATTTTTTAGTTCCAGCCCTGTCTCTTCCATTATTTCTCGTCTCAAGGCCTCTTCCGCCGGCTCGTCAAGCTCAATATGCCCACCGGGAATAGTCCAAAAATCACCAAACTTCGGATTCTTAATCAATAAGATTTCGCCTTTATCATTATAAATTATCGGACCGACAACGGCTTCAGGATGTCTTTCTGCTAATTTTTCCTCTTTTTTAATTTCACTCATAAATATATCCGGCCAGAAATCAAAAATTATATTTTTCCCGCTAGTTTTTTTTTGTGGCAAAATTTATCCGTCATTTGCCTCCGCTAGCCAGCGGCGGACGGAGACGGACAAATTTTGCTTTACGAAAAAAACATCCGCTCCTTAAAATACAATTTTTGATTTCTTAACTTACGTTCTATATATAATTATTCAAACTTATTCTTAATAAATTCCACTAACGCTAAATTACGTCCGTAATCCATCCGCATCGGCCCTAAAATTCCGAAAACACCGTCTTGATTATTATTCTTATACTTAACTAAAACCGCGCTCAAGAAATTTCCGAAAGGATTTTTTGAACCGACCAAAACCTGCGCGCCGTCTTTTAAGTCCTCAAAAGTATCATCAATAATCTCTTCTAAACGATCAATAACCGCGGACACGTCGCTGATTGCGTCAACCCGGGCAAATTCCGGCTGGGCAAAAAGATTGGCCAGGCCGGTATAATATAAATCATTTTTATGAAAAGCCCAAAATACCGCACCGCCGGCTAACTCCGCAATCGCTTTAGCCGTCCGCTTATAGGCGGCTTCTTCCGCGGCAAACAAGCCCTCCAATAATTTAAATTCACTGTCTTTTAAATCCTTTTTCTTCGCCGCCCGTAAATTTTCTAAAAATAACTCGTAAGCGGCCTCGGTCGGCACGCGGCCAGCGGAAGTATGTGGCTGATAAATATAGCCTTCTTCCTCGAGTTCCATCATCTCATTCCGCACGGTAGCCGGTGAAACTTCAAGCTTATATTTTTCCACTAAACCGCCAGAAGAAACCGGCGTCGCGGTTTTTATATATTCGCAAATAATTGTTTCCAAAAGGAATTTTTTACGATCGGAAATCATATATTATGTCTATTGTTCTCGCCTGGACTCGCTAAAATGTATATTTTAAAAATTTCGCCCAAATCAATCTAATTTCATTATAAACAAACTTAGCACTCCCGTCAAGAGAGTGCTAATTAGTCTAAAAATTTATCAAATCCCTTGCCGAATTTAAGCAATTTTGTTATTATTAAAGTAGTTCACAAATAGTTTTAGTAGTCATTTAAAAAATTAATTATCATGAAAAAATTGTTTGTTTTGCTCACTTGTGCGGCGGCAATGCTGGTATTAACATCAGTTGCCGCAAATTATGCCCTTAACTCCCAAATGCTTGAAGATGGAGTTACTGTAGTTATAACTAACGAACAAGTCCTCAATCTGGAATTGTTAAATTTAAACCTGGAAGAAGTAGGCTTTGTAAAGGTTGAAATGCTAAATGTTGAGACCACAAATGTTAAATCGGCGACGGGTGATGTTCTTTACACTAATGATACAACCACTATTTCGGTTGTAACTACAAACTCAAGCGGAGCTATAATGGAGATAACACCGACGGCGAGAAATGGCGTTATAGATGCGGCGACATTAACCGCCTATAATACCGTTGATATCGAATACACTGATGATCTGGCCATGTACCATTTAAGACGAGCGACGAATCTTTCATATATAACCTTGATAGATTTACCGCTGCAGAACATTGGTACTGATAATTTCGGTTAACATGCAAACCTAAAAACCGAAAAAACAAAAAAAGGAGCCCACAAGCTCCTTTTTCATTTGCCAAAATCGTCCACACGTCGATCAAAACCCGGCCCGCTCCCGATATATTAAATAATTCTGATACTGCCCCGGACTCAAAAGTTGTTCCGTTTTAAAGCCCTGGCTGGCGCGATAAATTATGGAATAATTACGAGGCGAATAATTATTGATAAAACAATCGGAAATTAAATGAACGAAACCGGCCGCAGCCAAACTTATTAAAAAAATCGCGACTTTTTTCTTTTGGCGAACCAAATAGGCAATAATTAAAAGTATGGGGACCAGTTCCCAGGCATGAAAAAAAAGATAAGTTCGCTCACTGGCTAAAAATTGGTAGCCGTTAAAAAATTCCGTAAAACTAAAACGCAAGCCAAAAGTTAAAAAATATTCCAAAACATGATCTAAATCAATCAAACAGCCGCCCATTACCCCGGCGATAAGTCCTAAAAGCATCTGTTTAAAATAACGGCCGCAAAAATAACCGGTTAAAACCGCGACTGTGAAATGAATTGATAAATGGAGCGCTAAGGGCATAAACAATAAAAATGAATTAATTAACGA
>Ga0172382_10004442_pt1 | contig 21465 bp, 23 predicted proteins | sample Leawel138RmetaG_FD_122245 | JGI IMG/M metagenome (GOLD analysis project Ga0172382, IMG submission 122245) | Leachate microbial communities from a municipal landfill in Southern Ontario, Canada - Leachate well 138R metaG | ecosystem: Engineered > Solid waste > Landfill > Unclassified | place... | reverse complement strand
CTATTTTTAATTCTCTTGCCAGTGTTTCATAATCGTAGCGTAATTCGCCTTCGCCGGCGATAACGAGCCGCCAGTTTCGTTTAGTCAGGCCGCTTAAGGCCTTTAGTAAAATATCAACGCCTTTAAAATAATGCGCCCGGTCAAGGCCGCCGACGAACAGAATATCTAATTGCCTTTTTTTAATGAAGCGGTCGTTGATATAATGGATTAGTTTTTGGGCTCGGGCAATCGTGCTGTTAGCCGCTTGGCGGTTAATCATTTTCGCTTGGAATTTTTCAATATCAAGACCGAACGGAATTTCCCGGAATTTATCCGCTCGCGCCCGATAATAATTTTTTATTTGGCTATGGGCTATGTAATCAAAACTGGCGCTCACGATTAAATCAGCTTGCTTAAAAAGGGAAGAGCGGATAAGGCGAGCCGGCCAGCTTAAGAAACGGAAGATTAAATTGGAATGGCGGACGTCCATATGGTAATGGATGATCAGTTTTGGTTTTTTGAAAAATAATTTAAAAAACCAGACGACTTCTGCGCCGCCAAAAAAAGGATAATGAAGATAAATATAATCAAATTTGCGCAGTTTCCAAAGAAGCTGGGGCAAAAAAGCGCCATGGCCGTATTTTAGCCATGGCTTTAGATTATATGGCGTAAAATTAACAATTTCGGCTGACGGCTTTAAAAGACGGTCGATCTGAGCGGCGACCGTCGCGATGCCGCCGGCATAAGGCGGGAAAGTGCAGACGACTTGGGCGATTTTCATAATTAGAAGCTAATGCGCAGTTTAAATATTTTTATTATCAGTATTTGAGGATTTTGGGTTATTTGATAGTTTTTGATTATTTAAAGATTCCGGCGTGGATTTTTTCATTAAATCATTCGTGGCGAGCGGGTTGTCCAGGGCAATTTCTCGGGCGACAGCCGTTATATTCCGATCAAGTTTCGCAACCGTTAGGCGCAAGCTAAAGACTACATAAAATAAAATTAGAACCGCCAGATAAACGAGAAAATTTATACCGCCGCCGGAAAAGCCGAGCCAAGCGACCAAGCGATCGATTTCTTTAATTAAGATTACGGCGCCGCCGGCTAAAATCCAAAAAGCGAGCCATAAAGAAAATTCATTTCGACTGATCTCCTGTTTTTTCTTTTGTTTAAATAAACGAAAAACAAAAAGAGCGATTAGGATTAAAGCGATTATTTGTTGAAGCATGATAGTCATATTATGGTGGTTATTTTTAATTATTAGCATTGTCGTTCGGGCGGCAACGCCCCTTCGCTTCGGTAATTTCTGTGGCAAAATTTACCACAATAAATTATTTAATTATTTTATGAATTAAAAGGTCGCGGATGATTTTGAAGCCACCGGATAACTTTTGGCCGGGGCGGTGATAAATAACCGTGACCGGTACTTCCGTTATCCTTAAGTTCGCCTGTCGCGCTTTAATTTGGATCTCGCTGGCATGAGCCATTTCCCGGTTAACGATTTTAATTACTTCGGCGGCACGCCGGTTCAAGGCCCGAAAACCGTTTTGCGGGTCGCTTAGTTTTAATCCGAGGGCGCGGGTAAATATTTTTGCCAGCGGCATGATTAGATATTTTTTTACCGGCGGGAAATTTGTTTTTTTTCCCAAAAAACGGGAACCGAAAACGATGTCGGACCGGTCGTTGATAATCGGCTCGGCCATATCTTTTATTTCTTCCGCCAAAAATTGATCATCAGCATCAAAATGAATTATTATTTCCGCGCTATGGCGCAAAGCGTAATCATTGCCGGTTTGCAGGGCGGCGCCTTGGCCGCGATTAATCGGATGGCGCAAGACAATCGCGCCAGCCGTTTCGGCTAAAGCCGCGGTTTCATCGCGCGAGCCGTCATCAACGACAATTACTTCGTCAACTTGCGCCCGAACAGTTTTAACTACTTTAGCGATATTAGCCGCTTCGTTCCAGGCCGGGATGACACAACTTATTTTCATAATTTTTTACTTAAGGTTGTTCATTAAGTTCGTTCGGATAATTTCGTGCCAGTCCAAAGAGATAATTTTATAAATATCATCTAGTTTAATTTTTTGGATTTTTTAGAATCCCGGCTTTTATTTTGTGCTTCCGGTCGCTCTCTAAAGGTCGGAAACCCTCGGTACGGGCGATTTTTTCTAATTCTTTCCAGAAATTTTTCTTGGGCCGGGATTCGCTGGCGAGGATGAATTGCTTGAGTTTTGGCGTCATCTTTAGGATTTCGAATAAGCCAATCTGCCGGCGTTCCTTGGCACTGCTTGATTTCGGTTGTTGCCAATCGGCTAGATGTTGGATAAGAATCATCTTAAGGCAGTCCAATTTTAATTTCAAGGGCGGATCGCTGCGCAATATAGCGGAAAGGATTTCCCAGGGATTTTCCGCCGTCATCGTTGCGATAACTAGGCGTCCGGTGGCGGCGGCGCGCAAAACCCGTGCTAAATCTTTCGTGTCCTTTAGATCATCAATTGCGATAATATCCGAATCATGGCTTAAGATTTTTTCCCAATTAGCTTCGGTCGGGGGAAGATAACTGATGCCGGTAATTTCCTGTTCCGGATTTGCGCTTAAGCAATAAAGATTTTTTTTTGCATCATTTAAGGCATCAAGCAGGGAATAAAGCAGGGCGCTTTTTCCGTTTCCGGCCGGCGCGCCGATAATGATTAATCCAGAGCGGGCGCGGCCGGCGCTTTGAAGAGTTTTAAGATCTTTCATCTGTAGGCCGAGCTGGCTTAAGCGCCAGGGTTTGACGGGTTGGTCGATAATGTTTATAATTATTTTTTCATTATCGCCGTCCGGCAGAACGGCCAAGCGGAAAGTCAAACGGGAATCTTTAGAGCTTATTTTGCAATAACGCTCGGCAGTTAATTCCCCGGGAGCGATTTCTAAGACCTTGCGCAAGTCCGCGAACAGGTCTTCTTCCAGTTTTTTCGGCAAATGGAAGCTTTTTTGGTCACCGTTTTTAAAATCATAATTCAAACAGACCCCATCCAAGCGACGGACAACAGTTAAACGCTTAGCCTCTTCCCAGGCGGCGTAATTGAAGATATTGTTGGTTATTTTCAAGCCCATAATGCTTTTATTATAGCATAGTTTTGTATTGTGATAAAATGTGATAAAATTAATTCGGGATTGCTATTACCCCATTTTTCTTATTTTTTATGGCTTATTTTAATTTTTACGCTCGTTTTTATGCAAAACGACGGGCTATTGCCGAGGCCATCGCGACTTTTTGGCGTTTTCGGCCGGTTCGTCTTTATTTTTTCATATTTTGGCCGCTTCATATCTTAGCTTGGCTTGAGGCCTTTTTCATTAGGAAAAATTTAAGCGGAAATTTTTTAGTTTTACATTATAATGTAGATTTTGGCGTGGACCTAGTAAGCGGTCCGAATCGTATTTTTGTTTATCCGCTTTACGGCCTGGCGGTTTTTTTAATAAATTTTTCTTTGGGCGTTTTTTTGACCAGGCGGCCGGATTGGCGCCTATTCGCCCATTTTCTTTTAGCCGGGCTCGTTTTATTTTCAGCCCTCTTGGTCTTAGCTTTAATGTTTATTTATTTGATTAATTTCAGCTAATCTATGGAATTCCAGGTTATTAAAATTTTATTCATCTCGACTTTGGCTTTTATTTTCGCGATTTTTGTCGCGCCGCTTCTGACTAATTTTTTATATAAGTATAAATTAGGAAAAAAAATCCGTTCAAATGGCGCGACGCCGATCTTTACCCAGCTCCATGCACATAAGGCCGGCACGCCGACTATGGGTGGTATTTTGGTTTGGGGGACTTTATTGATTATTATTTTTCTTTTTTATTTTTTGGGCCGGATTTGGCCGGACGGAATTTTAAGCCATTTGAATTTTTTATCGCGGCCGGAAACTTTATTGCCGCTCGGCGCCTTGATCGCTTCGGCGTTCATCGGACTTTTTGATGACTGGCTTGATGTGCGGGGGAAGGGTGTTCTCGGCGGCGGCGGCTTGAAATTACGCCATCGTCTTTTGATTTATACTTTGATTGCTTTAATTGGCGCGCTTTGGTTTTATTATAAATTGGATTGGACGGTTTTTCATATTCCGTTTTTAGGAAATTTTGAAATTGGTATTTGGTATATTCCGGTTTTTATCTTTATTATTGCCGCGGCTTCTTTTTCCGTTAATGAAACCGATGGCCTGGACGGCTTGGCCGGCGGGACATTATTGATTGCTTTTGCTTCTTACGCGGTAATTTCTTTTGCGCTTGGCCGCTATGAACTCGCGACTTTTTGCGGCGTGATTATCGGGGCTTTGCTGGCTTTTTTATGGTTTAATATTCCGCCGGCTCGTTTTTATATGGGGGACACCGGCTCAATGAGTTTGGGCGTAACTTTAGGAATCATCGCCATGTTAACCAATACTTCCTTATTATTGCCGTTTATCGGTTTGATTTTTTTAGTTGAGTCCTTGTCGGTGATAATCCAGGCCTTATCAAAGAAATTTCGGGGCAAGAAAATAATTCTGTCTTCACCGGTTCATCATCATTTTCAAGCCATTGGCTGGCCCGAGGCAAAAGTAGTAATGCGTTTTTGGGTAATCGCCGCGGTCGGCGCCGCCAGCGGCTTGATTATCTTCCTGCTTGATCAGAAATTTTAGGTAGCCAAACGGGCGGGAGTGATAAGCTTTGCTGCCGGAAGAAAATTTTTTGGCGGAATTAAATGGCATTTGGCGACAGACCCTAAATAATTTATGCCCATAAACAATCGGAGAAAAAATCGGCCGGGGAAAATATTTTCTTCCTCGCCTAACGAGCATGAAGCGGATAAAAGTTTATTGGCGGCCTTGGCCGTTCTTTTGCTTTTCGGCTTAGTGATGCTGTTTAGCGCTTCTTCAGTTGTTTCTTACACCCGTTTCGGTAATACTTACCATTATTTTTTGCGTCAATTTTTTAGCCTGATTGTCTCTCTAGGTCTTTTCTGGTTTGCGTCGAAAATGAATTACCATTGGTGGAAAAAATTTGCTGGTTTATTTTTAGTTTTTTCTATCGGCTTGTTGCTCTTAGTTTTTATTCCCGGTCTGCGTTCGGAATACGGTTCGGCGCGGAGTTGGATTAATATTTTCGGTTTTTCTCTTCAACCCTCGGAATTAGTAAAAATATCCTTTTTAATTTATCTGGCCGCCTGGCTGGAGGTTAAGAGGCACGCTTTAAAAAGCTGGTCTGGTGGCGTCTTACCCTTTTTAATCGTTTTAGGTATTATCAGCGCCTTGATGATTGCTCAGCCGGATATCGGGACTTTATCAATTATCGCGGTTTCCGCCGTGGCTGTATTTTTTGTTGCCGGGGGCCGGATTTCCCATATCCTTGGCGGTGTGGTAGTCGCAGTAATGATTCTATCAATCATTATCAGTTCCGGATCTTCAAGTTATGAATCAGATCGTTTCAAATGTTTAAAAGATCCGAGTTATAGCCCGAACGATAAATGCTATCAGATTAACCAATCCTTGATTGCGGTCGGTTCCGGCGGTTTATTCGGTCGCGGTATCGGCCAGAGCCGCCAGAAATTTTTATATTTGCCCGAGGTTTGGGCGGACGCGATTTTTCCGATTATCGCCGAAGAGACCGGTTTTATTTTTAGCACACTCTTGATTCTACTTTATCTTTTCGTTTTTTATCGCGGTTTGCTTATCGCGCGCGCCGCGCCCGATCTTTTCGGTGGCGCTTTGGCGGTCGGCATCGTAGTTTGGCTGGCGGCGCAAACTTTTTTAAATATCGGCGGCATGATTAATCTGATTCCGATGACCGGCGTGCCTTTGCCCTTTGTTTCTTCCGGCGGCTCCGCGACTTTGGCGGCCTTGCTGGCGATGGGAATTTTAGTTAATATCAGTAAGCATACTAAAGGAAAGATGAGTCGGAATTAATAAAATAGAATTATGATTGATAATAATCAGGAAAATAATCAGGCGAGAAGAATAATGTTGGCCGGCGGCGGCACCGGCGGTTCGGTTTTGCCGCTTTTGGCCGTGGCCGAGGAATTATTAAAAACTAAACAAAAGCGCTTAGAGCTTATTTTTGTCGGTACGACGGCCGGTCCGGAAAAAGTAATGGTCGCGGATTTTAATAGTCGGATAGGAAGCATGAAATTTATTCCGCTGGCCGGCGGGAAATGGCGCCGTTATTTTTCCTGGCAAAATTTTTTTGATGTTTTTAAGATCATCATTGCTTTTTTTAAATCGTTTAGGATTTTGCGCCGAGAGCGGCCGGAAATCATAATTAGCGCCGGCAGTTTTATCGCCGTGCCGCTTGTTTGGGCGGCGGCGCTTAAAAAGATTCCGATCTTAGTCCATCAACAGGATATCCGTCCCGGTTTGGCCAATAAATTGATGGCGCCGTTCGCCCGGGTAATCACGGTCGCGTTTGAAAAATCTTTAGCCGATTATGGACCGCGTGCGGTTTTAACCGGCAATCCGGTGGCGAGCGCGGTTGAACAGCAAGGGAGGGAACAAGGCGGCCAAATCCGTGATTGGTACGGGCTTAGTCCGGATCAACCTTTGATTTTAGTAATCGGCGGCTCAACGGGCGCGAGTGCGCTTAATAAGTTAGTCGCGGCGGCCGCTCCGGAATTGTCGCGTTTCTGCCAGATTGTCCATATTACCGGAAAAGGGAAGACGATAGAAAATGATGCGGGCGGGAAGGGACAGGTTGAAAATGTCGGCACGGAGAATAATGCCTATCATGTTTTTGAATTTTTAAATTATGATAATTTATTGGTTTTACTGGCCAGCGCGGATTTGGTCGTTTCCCGTTGCGGTTTAGGCGCCTTAACCGAATTATCCGCTTTAGAGAAGCCGGCGATTTTAATTCCAATGCCGCGGACGCATCAGGAAGATAACGCCGCGGTTTTCGCGGCGGCGGACGCGGCCGTAGTTTTAGATCAGGACGAATTAACGCCGGAAAAGTTGACGGCGAATATAAAAAAAATCCTGGAGGATCCAGGATTAAGAAAGGAGTTGAGCCGGAATATCGGTAAAGTCATTAAACGTGGCGCGGCCGCGAGTATCGCCGGAATAGTTTGGGAGATTGTGGGAAGATGAAGTTTTATGAAATAAAAAAGCCCTCAAAGTTAAGAGGGCCGGGGCACACGATTATTTATTGTTTTTTTTAAATCATCTATTCTGTCAAGGATGGAATAGACGCCTAAGCAAAGGATAAAGCCTATTAATGACACTGCCTTAGTAATTTCATCATTTATGTTAAAAAAACAAATATATAATAATCCGCCTAAGAAGATAGCAGCCATAATAAAAAAAATTGTTTTCATGATTTTATGTTTAAATTAAACAATTGTGAAAGAACTAAATTATTATAGCATATTTTAAATAAAATGTCAATACCTAAGAAACCTAAGAATAACCCAGTAAAAACCATATATCTAATCGGCCTTAAAGGCGTCGGCATGACTATGCTCGCGCAGTTTTTAGCGGCGCAGGGCCATAAAGTGAGCGGTTCGGACATTAAGGAGAGTTTTATGACCGATAAGGTTTTGCACCGGGCAAAGATTAAGGTTTTTTCTCCCTTTAACGCTAAAAATATTCCGACTCAAGTCAATACGATAATTTATTCTACCGCTTATAATTCGAAAACCAATCCGGAACTGGCTTTTATAAAAAATAATCCGGCGCGCTTTAAAGGCGTCCGCCTCTTGTCTTATCCCGAAGCGCTCGGTGAAATTTTTAATCAATATTACGGTATCGCCGTTATCGGCAGTCATGGTAAAACCACGATTAGCGCTTGGCTCGGTTATATTTTAGAAAAGGCCGACCTAAACCCGAACGTCTTAGTCGGTTCTTATGTGCCGCAATTTAAAGGCAGTAGTTTGATCGGGAAATCAAAATATTTTGTCGCTGAAGTGGATGAATACCAGAATAAATTAAAATATTTCCAACCGCGCGGCGTTGTTTTGCCGAATATTGATTACGACCATCCGGATTTTTTCAAAAACGCGGCGGCCTATCAAAAAGTGTTCACTGATTTTATTAAAAAGATTCCGATGGACGGTTGGTTAGTTGTTAACGGCGATAACGCCAAGGCGAGGGCGGCGGCGAAATTCTGCCGCGGCCGCGTGGTTTATTATTCCGAAAACAATTTTAAAAAACATAAGTTAAAAATCAGCTTGCCCGGCCGTCATAATCTTTATAACGCGCACGCCGTGATGTGCGCCGCTCGTTTATTGGGCGTGCCGGCGAGCAAGGCCAAAAAATATTTAGCGGAGTTTGTCGGCACCGAGCGGCGACTACAATTTTTAGGCCGTTATCGCGACGCGGAGATTATTGATGATTATGCCCATCATCCGACGGAAATCAAGGCCAGCTTAAACGCGATGCGTGAAAAATATCCGCGCCAAAAAATCATTACGGTTTTTCATCCGCATACTTTCTCCCGCACCAAAGCGCTGTTTAAAGATTTCGCGCGCAGTTTCGCCGGCACCGACGAATTAATAATTTTAGATATTTACGGCTCGGCGCGCGAAAAACAGGGCGGCGTTTCCAGCTGCCAATTAGCGGACGCGATTGTAAAATTCAATCGCACTAACAAGATGTCGCAAGAGGTTAAAACTATTGCGACCATTCCGGCCGCGGCCGCTTATTTGCGCCGCCGCCTTAAGGCCGGAGAGGTTTTATTGCTTATGGGCGCCGGCGATGTATTCCGAGTCGGGGAGAGATTATTGAAGGATTAGCCCCGTGTTTTTATACAAACATCAATTTGGGTTATAGTCAGGAATAGATAGGCGGGAAATTATTCAGCCATTAAATTATGAATATAACGACGGGAGAAAAAACAAAAGAAGAAAAAGACGAAAAAAAGTCCGTCAAGCCGACTTTGCCTTGGCGGAAATTTTGGACGGAATTATGGAAATTATTAAAACCTTTCCGCCGGCTTTTTTTAACGATTACCGCGATTACGATTATTGCCGGCCTTTTGAATTTGGCTAAGCCGTATATTTTAAAGATGGTTATTGACGGCTTAGGTGATTTAAGCGCCGAGTCCTGGCATTTTTTCTTAAAACTCATCGCTTTATATTTAGCGACGGATGAATTTCTATCTTTTATCAGGTATTTAAGCGACCGTCGGATTTTGAAGCTATTGGTTGATTTAGAGTATTTCTTGAATGTCCGGGCGCAGGAAAAATTGGTTAATTTGAGTTTAGGCTATCATGAACGGGAGAATACCGGCAGCAAGATAATTAAAATTGAAAAAGGGGCTGATAAGATTTCCGAATTTTTAGGTAATTTTTTTTGGGAGGCCTTGCCGACTTTTTTGCAGATGATAATCGCCTGTGGTGCCTTACTTGTCATGGATTGGCGCATCGGTTTGTCTTTTTTCTTTTTTGCCGGCCTGTTCGTCGTTATTACTTATTGGTCAAACCGGCGGATGTATCCGGTGCGGAAAAAGATTTTTAAGGATTATGAGGTCGCTTCCGGCAAGATGGGCCAAGCGATTATCAACATTAACGCCGTCCAATCTTTTAGCCAGGAAGATCGGGAGTTAAGCGAGTTTGAAAAAATTCGTGCCCGTTTAAGCGCGAACGAGAACCGGCAATGGGGTTGGATGATGAAAGTCGGGCTTGGGCGCAACGTGCTGGTTGATTTCGGCCGGGCCGCGGTTTTATTCATCGGCGCTTATTTAGTTTTACATAATTCTATTAGCGTCGGCTCCTTAATTTTTATTTTAACTTTAAGCGAACAGGCCTATGGCTCCTTGTATCGCCTCTCGCGTTTTTATGACCGGATGGAAGAGGGCCGGGAAGGGGTCAATCGCTTAATTGTCCTATTTAACGCGGCTTCGGAAATAGTAAATAAAGAAAATGGAATAAAACCGAAAAACCTAATCGGCGAAATTGAATTCCAAAACGCTTCCTTCCATTACGCCAATAACGAGCGGGTCGCGGTTAAGAATTTAAATTTTAAAATAAATTCCGGTTGTGTAACTGCATTGGTCGGACCGTCGGGCGGAGGCAAAACTACGGTTGCCCGTCTTATTTACCGCCATTACGATCCACAGAGCGGTCGGGTTTTGCTTGACGGAAAAGATCTGCGCGATTACGACTTGCATGCCTTTCGGAAATTTTTAGCTATCGTGCCGCAGGAAGTAGAAATTTTTGATATCAGCGTGGCGGAAAATATTGCTTATGCTTATCCCGACGCCAGTCGAGAGGAGATAAAAGCGGCGGCGCGCATCGCTAACGCCGAAGAATTTATTAATAAGTTAAGCGATGGTTATGAGACCTTGGTCGGTGAGCGGGGGATAAAATTATCCGGCGGTCAGCGTCAACGAATCGGTATCGCCCGGGCGATTCTGGCTAATCCCCGGATTTTAATTTTTGATGAGGCGACTTCTAATTTAGACAGCCAGAGCGAACGCTTGATTCAAGATGCGATGAATAAGATTAGCCGGAATCGGACCATGATTATTATTGCCCATCGTTTAAGCACGATTAAGCGCGCTGATAAGATTATTGTTTTAGAAAAGGGTCGGGTCCTTGAAGAAGGCAGTCATCTTGAACTCGCCCAGGTTTCCGGCGGACTTTATGCCGAGCTTTTGAAGTTGCAGAAGATGGGGGAGGTGGATTGATTGTTTCCAATTTTATTTGATTCTTATTATAATAAAATTACTACTGCTTGTAGAATATAATAATTAATCCATAGAACATAAATTAATTCATCTATAAAATATAATCAAGTCATGTTAAACATCGAAAAAAACAAGCCCTTGGCTCCTTATACGACTCTTAAAATCGGCGCGGCCGCCGAGTTTTTTGCCGCTATAAAAAGCAAAGAAGATTTATTAGAAGCGATTGCTTGGGCGAGAAAAAATAAAAAGCCGATTTGGATTTTAGGCGGCGGTTCCAATGTTTTAATTTCCAAAAAAATCAAAGGTTTGGTTTTAAAGAATGAGATTAGGGGGATGGATATTATTAAAAAGAATAAAGATTACGCTTTTGTCGAAGCAAAGTCTGGCGAGTCCTGGACTAAGTTTGTTAATTTTACCGTTGAACAGGGGCTGTCAGGCTTGGAAAATTTATTTTTAATCTATGGCACGGTCGGGGCCGCTCCAGTCCAGAATATTGGCGCTTACGGCGTAGAACTTAAGGACGTCTTTTATCATCTGCGCGCCATTGACTTAAGAACCGGCCACGAGAAGATTTTCGCGCTTAAAGATTGCCGCTTCGGTTATCGAGATAGTGTTTTTAAAAACCGCTTAAAAGGAAAATATTTTATTTATTCCATAACCGTAAAATTAAAGCGCCAGCCGAATTTTAAATTAGATTATGGTTCAATTCGTGAGGTGTTGGCTATTAAAGGTATAAAAAAACCGACCGCGCGCCAGCTGATTAGCGTTATCCAGGAGATTCGCAATAGCAAGTTGCCTAATCCGGGCTTATTTCCTAACGCCGGTTCGTTTTTTAAGAATATTGAGATTAGTACAGTGAAATTTAAAAACATTAAAGCCAAGTATCCGGATGTGCCGAGTTGGCCAACCGGACCGGGTAAAGTCAAGGTTCCGGCCGCCTGGCTGATCGAGCAAGCCGGGTTTAAAGGGAAAAAAATTGGTCCAGTCGGCATGCACGAGAAACAGGCGCTTATTTTAGTTAATTATCAAGGGGCTAAGGCGCAACAGGTTTTAGCTTTAATGAAAAAAGTAAAGGGCACCGTCAAAAGAAAATTCGGCCTTGATTTAGAGGAAGAAGTTAATGTAATATGAAGATAAATTAATATGACTAGTTTTGAACTCCGCCAGAAATATTTAGATTTTTTTAAAGCGAAAGATCACGCCGTGATTTCGAGCGCTTCTTTGATTCCGGAAAATGATCCGACCGTTTTGTTTACGACCGCGGGCATGCATCCGCTCGTGCCTTATTTATTAGGCGAGAAGCATCCGGCCAGAACGCGTTTAGTGAATGCGCAAAAATGTATCCGGACCGGCGATATCGAGGAGGTCGGCGACGCAACGCATCATACTTTTTTTGAGATGATGGGCAATTGGTCGCTTGGTGATTATTTTAAAAAAGAATCCATTGCTTATAGCTGGGAGTTTTTAACCGGCAATAATGATAAGTGTCTTGGTTTGGATAAGAATCGCTTGGCCGTTTCTGTTTTTCAGGGCGACGCTGATGCGCCTTTTGACGAGGGGGCCTATAATATCTGGTCGGAAATTTTTAAACAGAATAATCTTCCGCTTGAACGCATCGCAAAATTGCCGAAGAAAAATAATTGGTGGGGACCGGCCGGACAGACCGGACCCTGCGGGCCGGATACGGAAATTTTTTATTGGGTCGGCGATCCGGATAAAATACCGGCTGGTTTTAACGATGACAATAATCTTTGGGTGGAAATCTGGAATAATGTTTTCATGGAATATAATAAGAATGCTGAAGGAAAGTTTGAGCCCTTGAAACAGAAAAATGTTGATACTGGTTTGGGCTTGGAGCGGGTTTCAGCGGTAATTAATGGCTTAGATGATAATTATAAGACGGATTTGTTTATAGATATCATAAAAAAATTAGAGGAGTTAAGCGGTCGAAAGTATGGCGCGGATTCGGAAACGACGCGAGCGATGCGCATTATTGCCGACCATCTTAAAGCCGCGACTTTTATCATCGGCGATAATAAGGGCGTCACGCCATCCAACACCGACCAAGGTTATGTCGTGCGGCGCTTGATTAGACGGGCGATTCGCTATGGACGGCAGCTTGGTATCACTGAAAATGCCTGGATAGCTAAAATTGCGGCGGTTGTTATTGAAAATTATGAAGAAGTTTATCAAGAACTTAAAAATAATCAAGAATTTATTTTAGATGAATTTAACAAAGAAGAAGAAAAATTTAATCGAACCTTGAATCGTGGTTTAAAAATTTTAAATACGCAAATATTGTCTGGAGATAAAGATCTGATAAATAATGTTCCGGATGTAACCCAAGGTTTTACGCCAGGGGAGCTCACTGGGTTGTGGTTATTTAATCTTTATCAAAGCGAAGGGTTTCCTTTAGAGCTCTCTTTAGAGGAAATACAAAAAATCAGAGGCGCGCTGTCCCCCGACGAATTAGATAGATTAGCCAGAGAGTTTGCTGCTGAATTAAAAAAACACCAAGAGCTTTCCCGCACCGCTTCCGCCGGTAAATTTAAGGGTGGCCTGGCTGATTCCGGCAAAGAAACGGTTAAACTCCATACGGCCGCTCATTTGCTTTTAGCCGCTTTGCGCGAAATTTTAGGTGATCATGTTGTCCAGAAAGGAAGTAATATTACGCCGGAGCGCTTGCGTTTTGATTTTTCTCATTCACAGAAGATGACGCCGGAGGAAATTGTCCGTGTTGAGGACTTGGTTAACGGAGCGATTGCCCGAGATTTGAAAGTCGTTTGTGAAGAATTGCCGCTTGAAGAAGCAAAAAAACGAGGCGCAATGGGCGTTTTTGACTCTAAATACGGCGAAAAAGTTAAGGTTTATACGGTTTGTTGTTTAGATAATTCCGGCCAAATTGATTTAAAAAATGCTTTTTCCCAGGAAATTTGTGGCGGGCCGCACGTTGATTCTTTGGGTAAATTAGGTAATTTTAAAGTAAAAAAAGAGGAAGCGTCCAGTGCCGGCGTGCGGCGGATAAAGGCGGTTCTGGAATAATGGTATCTAGATTTTTGCGAGTGGAGCGGCAAAACTGTCCGGCTCGAATCCAAAATAGCCGAAGCGCTTATCCATTAAATCCGAGCCTCTTGACAAGCGCCAAGCTTATCCCTATAATAATTCTATTATCAAGCGAGTGAGTAAAAAGAAAATTTATTTTCTTTTTCGAGCGAGTGCCGATAACGCGGGGTTAACACCCCCATTAAGATTATTATAAAAATAAACTTAAATATTCTTAGATAAATTTTGATAAGGTCTTTATAATCTTTATCAAATTTTTTTGTGTTAATGTCAAACGAGGCGGAAAAAACAAACGATAGCTCAGCGACTTTGAACGCCAAGGATTTTATTGAAATCCAAGGGGAGGTCTTAGAGCTTATGCCCGCGGCTAGTTTTAAAGTGGCCCTAGAAAACGGGCATGAAATTTTAGCTCATTTATCCGGCAAGATGCGGATGAATAAGATTCGGCTTTTGCCGGGCGATAAAGTTAAACTGCAGATTAGTCCATACGATTTAACTAAGGGGCGGATAGTTTACCGCATGTAAAATTTTTATATGAAAGTACGAACCAGTGTTAAGAAAATTTGTAAAGATTGTAAAGTGATCCGCCGGGAAGGCCGGGTTCATGTTTTATGTAAAAACCCTAAGCATAAGCAAAGACAAGGGTAATTTAGTTATAACTTATTTTATGGCTTTAAGAATTGCGGGGGTTACTCTCCCGAATGAAAAAAGAATAGAAATCGCTTTAACCTATATTTACGGTGTCGGCCGAGAGCGGGCGAATAAGATTTTGGCGGAAGCGAAAATCAATCCGGATACGCGGGTTAATGATTTACCGGAAGCAACGGCTAATTCTTTGCGTGAAATCGTGGAAAAAAAATATACGGTTGAGGGCGATTTGCGCCGCGAAGTCCAGAGTAATATTAAACGTTTGAAGGAAATTGGTTGTTATCGCGGTTTGCGCCACGCGCGTCATTTACCGGTGCGCGGCCAGCGGACTAAAACCAATAGCCGGACCGTTCGAGGTAATAAGCGGGTAACGATGGGTAGCGGCAAGAGCAAGGCCGGCCTACAGAAGACCTAAAATTCTTTTAAGATTCTAGCCAAGACCTAATTTTATAATAAATATGTCCGAAGAAGTTAAAAAGGAAGAAAAAAAATCGCTTGAACCGAAAGAAACAGCGCTTGAGCCGAAAGCAGCGGTTGAGCCGAAAGAAATAAAAGAAGAAAAAGAGGAAAAGGATTCCGGTGATTTTTCTTTTGATTCCGGCGTAGAAGAGCTACCGGAAGAAATAAAACAGAAATTAGAAAAAAATAAGCAGGCCAGAGCGAAAAAAAAGCTGATTAAGAAAAAGAAAAAGAAAGTCGCTAGAGTCGTGAGATCCGGCCGCGCCTATATCCAGGCGACTTATAATAATACGATTATTACTTTAACCGACGGAAACGGCGATGTTATTTCTTGGGCGAGTGCCGGTTTAGCCGGCTTTAAGGGAGCGAAAAAGGCTACGCCTTACGCTGCGCAGATTATTGCTAAGATCGCGGTCCAGAAAGCTCGGGAGGAATATGGCTTAGAAGAAGTGAATGTTTTTGTATCTGGAGTCGGAACCGGTCGGGAAGCGGCCATTCGGGCTTTGAACGCTAATAATATTAATGTTTTATCGATTAAGGATACGACTTCAGTGCCGCACAACGGCTGTCGGCCGAAGAAGCCGAGAAGAGTTTAATTTTAAATACTATGGGAAGAAATATTGATAATAAATGTAGAGAATGTCGGCGGGCCGGTGAGAAATTATTTCTCAAAGGCGAACGTTGCTATACGCCAAAATGTGCGATGGTTAAGCGCAATACTCCTCCGGGTTTTCATGGCCAGAAGGGCCGTCGCCGTTCAAGCGATTATGGCACGCAATTAGCAGAGAAACAGAAATTAAAAAGATTTTATGGCTTGTCGGAGAAGCAATTCCGTTTGACTTTTGATAAGGCGAGTAAGAAAACCGGTGATGCCGGACAGAATTTTTTGCGCCTCTTGGAAATGCGTTTAGATAACACGATTTATCGCCTCAGTTTCGCGACCTCCCGTGCTCAGGCTCGCCAATTAGTTAATCATGGCCATTTTACCGTTAATAGCCGTAAGACCGATATTCCGTCTTTTTCCGTTAAGGCCGGCCAGGTGATTAAGATTCGGAAAAGTAGCGTGTCCAGTAATTATTTTAGAAATTTAGGCGAGCGCCTTAAAAAAGCGGATCGACCGAGTTGGTTGGGCTTTGAGGTCGCGGATTTAAGCGCAAAAATTCTGCACGAACCGAAAGAAGCCGACTTGCCGCAAAATTTTAATATCCAGGTTATTATTGAATATTATTCAAAATAAAGGGTAAAACCCAAAAATAATATGCAAAACATTGCTAATCCTAAAAAAATCGACTTTAAAACAGGTAGCAATCCTTTGGAAGGAATCATTACCGTCGAACCGCTGTTTCCGGGTTATGGTATGACCTTAGGTAATTCTTTGCGCCGGGTTTTGTTGTCTTCTTTGCCGGGGGCGGCGGTAGTTGGCGTGAAGATCAAAGGGGCTAACCATGAATTTATGGCCCTGCCTCATGTTAAGGAAGATGTTTTGGAAATAATTTTAAATTTAAAACAGTTGCGTTTTAAAACTTTTACGGAAGAAGAAGTGCGTTTAGAGCTTAAAGTTAAGGGCAAAAAAACCGTTACGGCCGGTGATATCGCCAAAGATTCCAATGTGGAAATAAAGAATCCGGATTTGGTTATTGCGCATATTACTGATGAAGCTGGATCTTTAGAGATAGAAATTATCGCGCGGGAAGGCCGGGGTTATAAGATGACGGACGGAAGTAAGAAAGAAAATCGGGAAATCGGCTATATTGAAATTGATTCTATTTTTTCCCCAGTAACCTTAGTGAGCGTTAATGTTGAGAATACCCGAGTCGGTAAGATGACTAATTGGGATAAATTGATTCTTGATATTAAGACCGACGGTACGATTACTGCCGAGGAAGCTTTCAAGGGAGCGGTAAAGATTTTAGTTGATCAGTTTAGTTCGCTTTTAACTCTAGAATCAGGTGAAGAAGAAGTGACGGGCGCCGAAGAAGCAAGGGATGAAAACATGGAAGAAATTGAGGAAGCTAAGGAGGATAAAGAAGAAAAGAAAGATGAAAAAAAAGAAAAGAAAGCTAAAAAAGAAAAAACCACCAAAGCTAAAAAATAAAATATGCGTCACAGAAACAAGAATAAAACCTTAGGTCGAAAAAAGGAGCCGCGCGAATTAATGTTGCGGAATCTGGCTTCCAGTATTTTATTATACGAAAAAGTAAAAACCACGAAAGCGAAAGCCGCCGCGGTGCGGCCTTTGGTAGAAAGGATGATTACGGCCGCTAAGATCGGGACTTTAAGTTCCCGCCGCGGTTTAGCTAAAGTTTTATTACAAAAAAATTCCGTTAAGAAAGCGATGGAAGTCCTGGGCGACCGCTATAAGAATCGGGCGGGTGGCTATACTCGGATTGTAAAACTCGGAGCACGCGCTGGCGACGGAGCGGATATGGTTCAGATTGAATTAGTTTAATTATTTAAGGGCTGGAGATAATTTTCCGCTCTCGTAAGATATGAAAAAAATTGACAGAAAAATCCATAAAATCGACGCCGCCGGAGAAGCGGTCGGTCGTTTAGCGACTAAGATTGCGGGAATTTTGCGTGGCAAAGATCAACCGGAATTTGAACCGCACTCAGACATGGGCGGGGTCGTCGAAGTTTTTAATATTTCAAAATTAAAATTTACCGGCCGGAAGCTGGAACAAAAACAGTATCATCATTACTCCGGTTATCTTGGCGGTTTAAAGAGCAAAAAAATGGGCGAAGTTTACGCGTCTGATCCGGGAAATGTTTTGTGGCGCGCGGTTCGCGATATGTTGCCGCCGATCAAAACACGTCCGGCAATGCTCAAAAGATTAATTATTAAATAATATGGCAGAAAAAAAAGTAAAAGCTGTTAAGGATAAAGCCGTCAAAGATAAAGAAAAAAAAGCGGTTAAAGCCCCGAAAGCGACCAAAGAAACTAAAGAAATTAAGACGCCTAAAAAGGATAAGGCCGAGGAGGCGGTTAAAGAGGAACCTAAGAATCAGGCGGTTGAAGAATCTAATACTTTAGTTGGCGGAGAAATTACTGAATTTTCCGGAAAATATATTAAGGCCATCGGTCGTCGAAAGCGAGCAATCGCGAAAGTCCGTTTGTATGAAGACGGGAAGGGAATCGTGATGGTTAACGGTTTGCGGGCGAGCCAGTATTTTTCCGGCGAAGGCGCTAATATAATTGCTCAACCTTTGAAAGTCACCGGCCATAATCGTGATTTTAATTTTTCTGTTTTAACCAATGGTGGCGGAAAAATTGGTCAGATTGACGCGGTTCGTTTAGGCATTAGCCGGGCGATTTTGGCTTTTGATCCAGCGACAAAAGAAGCCTTAAAAGTTAATGGCTTCCTGGCGCGCGATGAACGAAAAGTGGAACGGAAGAAACCGGGTTTGCGCAAAGCGCGTAAGGCCCCGCAATGGAGTAAACGGTAAAATATTTATGTTTAAAGAAAACGCTCGTTTATTCGAGCGTTTTTTGTTATAATTAAACCATGGAAAATCTTTTGAAAAAACTTGAAGATTTGCGTCAACGCTTTTTAAAGACCAAGGCGCTTTTAGATATTGAAGGAAAAGCCGGAGAGGAAAGAGAACTGCGCCGGCAAGCGGCCGCGCCGGATTTTTGGTCGGATCGAGAGGCGGCGGTTCGGGTTGGCCAGCGAACCGAGGAATTAGCCGCGGAAACAAAAGAATGGGCCTTGATGGAAAAAGAAATTCGGGAGACCGAAGAAATAGTCGCTTTAGTTCAGGCCGAAGATAAAGACGGCTTAGCCGAAGATGAAGTCGGTCTGGCCGAGGATTTGGAAAAAAAATATACGGAGCTAGAAAAGAAATTTTCCCGCTTGGAATTTCTGTCGCTTTTTTCCGAGAAATACGATCATGATAACGCTTTTTTGGCGATTCATGCCGGCACCGGTGGCGTTGACGCCCAGGATTGGGCGCAGATGCTGGAACGGATGTATTTTCGTTTTGGCGAGCGGCAGGGTTGGAAAATGGACATTCTTGATAAGAATTACGGCAATGAAGCCGGAATTAAAAGTGCAGTTTTACGTGTTTCCGGACCCTGGGTTTATGGCTATTTAAAAAGCGAAAACGGCGTTCATCGCTTACTGCGGAATTCGCCTTTTAATGCCGACGGCTTGAGGCAAACTTCGTTCGCTTTAGTTGAAGTTATTCCGGAAATAAAGGATGACGGAACAATCGTGATCAAGGACGATGATTTGCGGATTGATGTTTTTCGTTCTTCTGGCCCGGGCGGCCAAAGCGTTAACACGACCGATTCGGCCGTGCGGGTTGTCCATATTCCGAGCGGTATCACGGTTGCCTGCCAGACCGAGCGCTCTCAGCATCAGAATAAGGAAAACGCCATGAAACTTTTAAAAACAAAATTATATCAGCGGGCGCTGGAAGAAAAAGAGGCGGAAGAACGGAAGCTCAAAGGCGAAACTCAGAAAGCGGAATGGGGCAAGCAGATTCGTTCGTATTTTCTTTACGGTAACCGTTTAGTTAAAGACCATCGCAGCGATTATGAAACTTCTAATGTTGACGCGGTTTTAGACGGCGATTTGGAGCCCTTTATGGAGGCCTATTTAAGATGGCGGAAAAAGAATTAAATTTCTTTATTGACCTGTCGTCGAATGCCGTTTTTGTCCTATTTACTAAAATCTGAAAATTGATGTTTAAAAGAGTATTTGGCGACCGACCCTTTATCTTTTCTTCATCATCGTTTTGCTAGAATGTCGTTATAAATAACGGCATTTTTTTGTCGGGGCACCCCTTGGTCCGGGACTTGCTTTACTATAACAATATTGTTATAATCAATATGGAGATAAAATATTATTGTAATGATTCTGGTAATTCCCCGGTGTTACGATACATGAAACGGTTAACGGATAAGCGCCAGATGTCTTTAATTTTTGATGATATTAGTCTTTTGGCGGATTTTGGTTCCGACCGGCTGAGCCAAACTGCGGATATTGAAAAAATAGCCGGGGCTAAGAATCTCTGGGAACTAAGGACTCGTTGCGTAAATAATATTATTTATAGGACTTTGTTCGCGATTATTGGCGAGGAGATTATTATTTTGAATATTTTTAATAAGAAAGAACGAAAGCTTAAGAAGCGAGAAATTGATCTCGCCTTGAAAAGATTAAATAAAAGTAATTAATCTCTGTGGGTTGTTATAAGGAAATAAATAATTTTATATGAAGCTTATTACTCATGAAGAAATAAAAAGAGAATTAATGAAGGATCCGGAATTTGCTCGTTTACATACCGCGCCAGATTTAGTTTATGAAATTGGTCAAAAAGTAAAGCGACTTCGGATCCAATGCGGTTTTTCTCAAGCGACTTTGGCCAAGAAATTGGGCACCAAGCAATCAAGCATTGCACGTTTAGAATGTGGCGCCGCCGGTTTGCCTAGCTTAAGTTTTTTAAAAAGAATCGCCGATGCCACCGGAACAGCTTTGATTATTCCGAGTTTTTCTAAAATTTTACCGAAAAATTTAGTCAGGGTAGAGCATTCTTAGTTTTAGAAATTCATATTATTAACTTAATTTGTATTTTTTTGGCGCAGCAAACAATTTGGTAGTTCGCTGATAACACCAAGTTTTAAAATCTTTATCTTTTCTTCATCATGAATATTATAAAATATCCTTATAAATTTAAGGGTATTTTTTTATGGCTAAAAAAATTCGTCGTCGTTATTCGTCCGCGAAAATATTTTTATTTTTTAATCTTGCGCTTATCGGCCTGATTTTTTTGCTTGGTTTCCGGCCAAATGCTTTTTATCCGGAATTTTCCACTGCGGATTTGGCTAATTTTAATGAACAGACAGTTAAATTCCGCGCTTGGGTTTGCGCTGAAGCCGATCTTAATTATAAGGCCCGGCGTTTAACGGTCTGTGCTTTGGAAATGTTGGATAAGAGCGGAGAACGAGAAACAAGCAATCAGATTTCCGGCCGGGTTTTAATTTCCACAAAATTATATCCGGCTTATGATTATGGCGATTTTTTAGAAGTGAGCGGTCGGCTCCAGGCGCCGCCGGAGATAGAGGACTTTGATTACGACCGTTATTTGGCGCGCTATGATATTTATTCCGTGATGTATTACGCGAAGTTATCGCCGCTTGCCGGAAATTTAAGCGGCCGCCAGAAAGCTTATCGGCGTTTATTAAAGTTTAAACAGGGTTTGGCCGAGCGTCTGAACGCTAATTTACCCGAACCCGAGGCCGGCTTGGCGCGGGCGATGTTGCTCGGTTATCGGCGACAGATACTTCCGGAGGATTTAGATCTTTTTTCCCGAGTTGGCCTGAGCCACATGATTGCGATTTCCGGCCTTCATATTACGATTTTAAGCGCGATGGTAATAAATTTATGGTTGGCACTCGGTTTGGCCCGCCGCCGGGCTTTATTTTTAATTTTAGCTTTTTTATTTTCCTATCCGCTCTTAACCGGCTTATCAGCTTCGGCGATTCGGGCGGCGATTATGGGCGGCCTGGCTTTTCTGGCGGCTTATTGCGGCCGGGCCGCTTCCTCGGTTAACGCCCTTGTTTTTGCCGCCGCCATGATGCTCATTTTTAATCCGCGCCTCTTGCGGGCCGATATTGGTTTTCAATTATCATTTCTAGCGATTCTGGGAATAATTTATATTTATCCGCTTGGCGAAACTTGGAGCCGGCGT
>Ga0172382_10004441_pt1 | contig 21467 bp, 26 predicted proteins | sample Leawel138RmetaG_FD_122245 | JGI IMG/M metagenome (GOLD analysis project Ga0172382, IMG submission 122245) | Leachate microbial communities from a municipal landfill in Southern Ontario, Canada - Leachate well 138R metaG | ecosystem: Engineered > Solid waste > Landfill > Unclassified | place... | reverse complement strand
GTCGGGCTGATCTCGCCCCCGCCGCACCACGACATCTATTCGATCGAAGACCTGGCCCAGCTCATTCACGATCTGAAGAACGTCAACCCGCAGGCCTCCGTGTCCGTCAAGCTGGTGTCCGAAGTCGGCGTCGGTACGGTAGCCACAGGCGTGGCCAAGGCCAAGGCCGACCACGTGGTGATCGCCGGCCATGATGGCGGCACGGGCGCCTCGCCGGTTTCGTCCATCAAGCATGCCGGCACACCCTGGGAGCTGGGCCTGGCCGAAACCCAGCAGACCCTGGTGCTGAACGGACTGCGCTCGCGCATCCGTGTTCAGGCCGACGGCCAGATGAAGACAGGCCGCGATGTCGTGATCGCCGCGCTGCTGGGGGCGGACGAATTCGGTTTCGCCACGGCGCCGCTGGTGGTGGAGGGCTGCATCATGATGCGCAAATGCCACCTCAACACCTGTCCCGTCGGGGTGGCCACACAAGACCCGGAGCTGCGCCGCAAATTTCAGGGCAAGCCTGAGCATGTGGTGAATTACTTCTTCTTCATCGCCCAGGAGGTGCGCGAAATCATGGCGCAGTTGGGGGTGCGCCGCTTTGAAGACCTGATCGGCCGGGTTGACCTTCTGGACACGCGCCGCGGCGTTGACCACTGGAAGGCCGGCGGACTGGACTTCAGCCGTCTGCTTCATGCCGTGCCTTCAGACGAACCCCTGCACCAGACGCTGGAACAGAATCACAACCTCGACAAATCGCTGGACCATGAACTCATCGCACGCAGCGGGCCAGCCCTGGAACGCGGCGAACCTGTGTCCTTCATCACGCCGGTGCGCAACCGGAACCGCAGCGTGGGCGCCATGCTTTCTGGCGAACTGGCCCGCCGCCACGGTCACGACGGTCTGCCCGAGGACACCATCCACATCCAGCTCAATGGTTCAGCAGGGCAGAGTTTCGGCGCCTTTCTGGCGCATGGCATCACCCTGGACCTGGTGGGCGAAGCCAATGATTACGTGGGCAAGAGCCTATCGGGCGGCCGTCTCATCGTGCGTTCCCCCAACGATTTTCGCGGATTCGGCCCCGACCACATCATCGCGGGGAATACGGTGCTGTATGGCGCACTGGCGGGCGAAGCGTATTTCAACGGCGTCGTCGGTGAGCGTTTTGCGGTGCGCAACTCCGGCGCCATTGCCGTGGTGGAAGGCACAGGCGATCATGGCTGCGAATACATGACGGGCGGCACGGTGGTGGTGCTTGGCGCCATCGGCCGCAATTTCGCCGCCGGCATGTCGGGCGGCCTGGCCTACGTGTGGGATCCCGACGGCAGCTTCAAAAGCCGTTGCAACCTGGCCATGGTCGAGCTTGAGCCTGTGATGCCCCATACCGAGCAGGCGGATCTGGGCAGGCGCCAGTCCTGGCACAGTGTCGCCCCTGGCGTCGAGCGCGAAACCGACGACACCATCCTGCGCCGTCTGATCGAGAATCACTACCGCTATACAGGCAGCTTCCGCGCCCGCGACATGCTCGATCACTGGCCGCGCAGCCGGGCCGAATTCGTCAAGGTCATGCCGACCGAATACCGCCGCGCCCTGAGCGAACTCTGGGCAGCGGCCCACCCCGTAGCCATTGCCGCCTAAGGAAAGCACATGGGCAAGATCACCGGATTTATGGAATTTCAACGCATTGAAGCAAGCTACGAACCGCCCCGGACCCGGGTGCGGCATTGGGCGGAATTCGTGCCCCGGCTGGACGATGTCCAGGCCGGGCAGCAGGCAGCCCGTTGCATGGATTGCGGCATTCCCTTCTGCCACAATGGCTGCCCCGTCAACAACATCATCCCGGACTGGAACGACCTGGTCTATCGGCAACAATGGCAGCGTGCCCTGGATGTCCTGCATTCCACCAACAATTTTCCGGAGTTCACCGGCCGTATCTGCCCGGCTCCCTGTGAAGCAGCCTGCACGCTCAACATCAACGACGATGCGGTCGGCATCAAATCCATCGAACACGCCATTATTGACCACGGTTGGGAGCAGGGCTGGGTAGTGCCGCAGGCGGCGGCACGCCGCACTGGCCGCAAGGTCGCCATCGTGGGCTCCGGCCCCGCCGGCCTGGCCTGTGCCCAGCAGCTGGCACGTGTCGGCCATGAGGTCACCGTATTCGAGAAAAGCAATCGCGTCGGGGGGCTGCTGCGCTACGGAATTCCTGATTTCAAGCTGGACAAAACCCTGATAAACCGTCGTCTGGCGCAAATGGAAGCGGAAGGCGTGGAATTCCAGCCTTCCACCTATGTCGGCAAGGTGGAGGATGCGCCTGAAGGCGTGGCAGTGCGCACGCCGGAGTCCTTGCACGAGGAATTCGACGCCATCGTGCTCACGGGCGGCGCCGAGACGCCGCGCGACCTGCCCGTTGCCGGCCGGGAGCTGCGCGGCGTGCACTACGCCATGGAATTCCTGCGCCAGCAGAACATGGTGAATGCCGGCGACCGGGTGGCCCGCCAGATTACGGCCAAGGGCAAGCATGTCATTGTCATCGGTGGCGGCGATACCGGCTCGGACTGCGTCGGCACCAGCAACCGCCAGGGGGCGGCCTCGGTCACCCAGTTCGAACTCATGCCACGCCCCCCCGAAACCGAAGACAGGCCGCTGACATGGCCCTACTGGCCCGCCCGCCTGCGCACGTCGTCCTCACACGAAGAAGGATGCGAACGCGACTGGGCGGTTGCCACCCAGGCGCTGGAGGGCAAGAACGGCAAGGTGGAGAAGCTCATCGCCGTACGCGTGGAATGGTTTCGCGACAAGATCACCGGCCAGATGAAGATGCGCGACGTGGAGGGCTCGAAGTTCGAACTCCCGGCTGATCTGGTGCTGCTGGCCATGGGCTTCACCTCACCGGTGCGCAGCGTGCTGGACGCCTTCGGTCTGGACACCGACGGCCGGGGCAATGCCCGAGCCAACACCCAGGACTACCGCAGCAGCATCGACAAAGTCTTCGCTGCCGGGGACATGCGCCGTGGACAATCGCTGGTGGTCTGGGCCATACGCGAAGGGCGCCAGTGCGCACGGGCAGTGGATGAGTTCTTGATGGGGACGAGTGCGCTGCCCAGGTAGTGGCATACCCAGGCAGCCACGCAACACCGTGGGCCTAATGGCAGTGCGCCACTACAGCACCGCGGAGGCACCACCATCCAGGTTGATGCTCGTCCCCGTCACATAGCTGGCTGCCTCAGAGGCCAGGAAGGCGATCACATTGGCCGCTTCCTCGGCTTCTCCAATGCGCCCAAGCGGCACGTTCCGGAGTCTTTCCGCATACAGGGAATCGACCGGAATCCCCATCTTCTGAGCTTTCAGTTCATGCTGGCGGGCCCGAATGGTGCCAATGCAGACCGTGTTCACCAGAATGCCGTCGGGTGCGAATTCCTTGGACAGTGCCTTGGTGAGCGCCAACCCGGCAGCACGGGTGACGGACGTCGGCATGGAGCCCGCAGAAGGCTGCTTGGAACCGATGTTGGTCACGTTGACGATACGGCCACCCCCTTGCGCCTTCATGTGAGGGATGGCCAGACGACTCAGACGAATGGCGGCGAACAGCTTGAGGTCAAAATCCTCCTGCCACACTTCGTCCGTCGCTGCCTCGAAAGGGCCTTTGGACGAGGTTCCGGCATTGTTGATCAGGATGTCCAGACGGCCAAATTCACGCAGGGCTTCCTTCACCAGCGCTTCGCAATCGCCTGGCTGACTGACGTCAGCCGGCACAATCGCCACTCGCCCTCCAGACGCCTTGATTTCCGCCGCCACCTCCTCAAGCCCCGGACGTCCCCTGGCGACAATGACTACCGACGCGCCCTCGCCGGCCAGTCGCAGGGCGGTCGCCTTGCCAATCCCCTGCGAGCCCCCTGTTACGATGGCGACTTTTCCGTTCAAACCGAGATCCATTGCTTCTCCATATGCCTCTCTGGATGTGGCAGGCGGCAGCCTGCAACGCTGAGAGTGTGTCTCAGCGGGGCCAGGCAATCAAGGGCTACGCCTTTTCCTGCTCCGGACGGGCGACGCATCCCTGCGATCAGCCGCGTGCCAAGCGGCGCCCTCGGGAGCGTCGCCACGCACGATACAATGGCGGGGAGTTCATCGACAGCAAACCAATGACCACAGTCCCGTCTTCCGACACCATTCTGCAATTCGCCGATGTTGCGCTCGGTTATGGCGACCATACGGTGCTCAGCGGCATCAGCCTGGAGGCCCGCAAAGGCCAGGTGGTCGCCCTGATGGGCGGCTCCGGCTCGGGCAAGACCACCCTGCTGCGCGCCGCCACTGCGCAGATTCTCGCCCAGAAGGGACGGGTCGCGGCATTCGGCCAGGACATCGCTCAGATGGAAGGCGAAGCGCTACGCCAGTTGCGTCAGCGCATGGGCGTGTTGTTCCAGCAAGGTGCGCTGTTCACTGACCTGAATGTCTTCGAGAATGTCGCCTTTCCGCTACGCGAACACACCCGGATCTCCGAAAGCCAGATTTACGAGCGCGTGCTCGAAAAACTCGACGCCGTCGGGCTCAAGGCAGCCGCTCACCTGCGCATTTCCGAAATCTCTGGTGGCATGGCGCGTCGCGTCGCGCTGGCGCGTGCCATCGTGCTGGAACCCGAGCTCATCCTGTACGACGAACCCTTCGCCGGCCTGGATCCCATCTCTCTGGGCATCACGGCCCGGCTTATCCGCGACCTGACCGACAAGCTGGGCTGCGCTTCAGTGCTGATCACCCACGATGTGAACGAGTCCTTCGCCATCGCCGATCAGGTCTACATGGTGGGCCAGGGCAAGCTGATCGCCCAGGGCTCACCGACTGAGCTGTCCGCCTCACAGAACCCCTACGTGCGACAATTCCTTGACGGTCAGCCCGACGGCCCCATCGCCTTCCATTATCCTGTTTCCCCAGCCTTCACCACATGGCTGGAACAACGCAAAGGACGCCGCCCATGACGACGCCCTTCAAAGCCATCTCCAGCCTGGGATCCCGGGTACGTAGCGGCGTGAGCAACCTGGGCGCCTTCATGCGGCTGGCGGGTGCCATACTGGTGCGCAGTGGGACAGCCATCCGACGCGCCCGGCTGGTGTCCCAGCAAGTGCACTTCATCGGCAACCATTCCTTGCTCATCATCGCTGTATCGGGGCTGTTCGTGGGCTTCGTGCTGGGCCTGCAGGGGTATTACACGCTCAGCCGCTATGGCTCCGAAGAGGCGCTCGGAATGCTGGTGGCGCTCTCGCTCACACGCGAGCTTGGCCCGGTAGTGACAGCGTTGCTGTTTGCCGGGCGCGCCGGCACTTCACTGACCGCCGAGATCGGGCTCATGAAGGCGGGCGAACAGCTCGCTGCGATGGAAGTCATGGCCGTCGACCCGATCCGCCGTGTGCTGGTGCCACGCTTCTGGGGCGGGGTGATTGCCATGCCGGTGCTGGCCGCCGTCTTCTCCATGGTAGGGGTCATTGGCGGCTGGGTAGTGGGCGTGCTCCTGATTGGTATCGATCCGGGCGCCTTCTGGTCCCAAATGCAGGAAGGCGTTGATGTCATCAACGACGTCCTGAACGGTTTCATCAAGAGCGTGGTGTTCGGCATCGCCGTCACGCTGGTCGCCCTGCATGCGGGCTGGACGGCCCGCGCCACTCCCGAAGGGGTCTCGCGCGCAACCACTCGCACCGTCGTGGTCAGCTCCCTGCTTGTGCTGGGGCTGGACTTCGTCATGACGGCCCTGATGTTCAGTTAACCAATTCGATGGATACACCACATGACCCGTGAAAAAACCGATTTCTGGGTAGGGCTCTTCGTTTTGCTGGGCGCCATTGCCCTGGTCTTCCTGGCCTTGCGCGCCGGCAACATGAGTTCGTTTTCGTTTGCGCCCACCTATCAGGTGCAGGCCCACTTCGACAACCTCGGCGGCCTCAAGGTGCGCGCTCCGGTGAAAAGCAGCGGTGTGGTCGTGGGCCGGGTGTCGGGAATTTCCTTCGACAATGAACGCTTCCAGGCCATCGTGACTCTCGACCTGGAATCCAAATACGAGTTCCCCGCCGACTCCTCGATCTCCATCCTCACCTCCGGCCTTCTCGGCGAACAATACATCGGTATCACCCCCGGCGGTGAGGCTAAAATGCTCACGCAAGGAAGTACCGTCCAATACACACAAAGCGCCGTCGTTCTGGAAGAACTCATCAGCAAGTTCCTCTACAGCTCGGCCGGCAGTCAGGATTAATCAATGAACCATAACGCCCGCCCTCCCGCTCCTCGCCGTCTTGCACGGGTCACCGTCCTTGCCGCAGCGCTCCTGGCTGCCGGCTGCGCATCGGTGGAGCACCCCAACCCGCGGGACCCATTGGAAAGCTACAACCGCGGCATGTTCGCTTTCAACGACGCGGTCGATGGCGCGCTGCTCAAGCCTGTTGCCTACGCCTATCGCGACCTCACCCCCAAGCCTGTGCGTTCGTGCATCCATAACGTCTTTGGCAACGTCGGCGATGTCTGGTCTGCGCTCAACAGCCTGTTGCAGGGACGCGGCCACGATTTCGCCAATACGCTGGGGCGCGTCATGTTCAATACCACCATGGGCCTGGGCGGCTGCATTGACGTGGCCACCATGAACGGCGCCTACAAGATCCCCAACGATCTGGGAACCACCCTGGGAGTCTGGGGCATAGGCTCAGGGCCGTATATCGTGCTGCCTTTCATGGGGTCCAGCACCCTGCGCGACGGCACCGCCACCCTGGGCAGCGTCGCGGCCGGCGTCTCGCCATTGACCCCGGTGTTTGAAATTGACAACATCCCGGTGCGCAACACGATACTGGGCCTGTACGTCGTCGACCTGCGCGAAAGCCTGCTCGACGCCGATGAGATCGTCAATCGCACCGCGCTCGACCGCTACAGCTTCATCCGCGACGCCTACCTGCAGCGGCGCGATGCCATGGTGAATCAACGCACGTCGGACAGCGGCGCCCTGCCGGATTATTCCGACGACGATCTGCCCGACTACTCCGACGACGCCGCCGGTCCGGCGGCTCAATAAGGCTGGCACGATAGCTGCCGCCTCAGGCCCACCGGACAGAAAAAAGGATACCCATGCACAACACCCTCTCCATTCTTCCAGGCAGTGCCCGCCGTTGGGTCGCCGCCGCCTTGTTGTTGAGCGCCACCCTGCTGGCCGCCATCCAGGCTCAGGCCCAGACTCCCGTCAATCCGAAAGCCGCACCCAACGAATTTGTTCAGGCCGTGGCCGACAATGCCCTGCAGGCAGTCAAACGCGACGAGGCGGTCAAGCGAGGTGACCTGGAGCGCATCAACCAGTTGGTCGACGAACTCATTCTGCCTTATGTGAATTTCGAGAAGACCACCCGACTGGCCGCGGGACGCTACTGGCGCCAGGCGAGCCCCGAACAGCAGCAAGCGCTGGTGGACGCCTTCCGTGGCACCCTGGTGCGCACCTATAGTGGTGCCCTGTCCAATGTGGATGACGTCTCACGCATCAACATTCAGCCCTTCCGGGGCGACCCCAACGCGGACGACGTGGTGGTGCGCTCGCTGGTCACCCGCAGCAATGGTCCGGCTGTGGGCGTGGACTATCGCCTTGAAAACACCCCCGAAGGCTGGAAGGTCTATGACATCAACATCGAGAACATCTGGCTGATCCAGAACTATCGCAACCAGTTCGCCCAACAGATCCAGCAATCCGGCTTCGACGGACTGATCACCGCCCTGAACCAGAGCAACCTCAAGTAAATTGACGCGACGCCCTGCTTTGACGCAGTCGCAGGCCAGGCCAGTGCCTGCTTTGAGATGCCAACGCAGAAGCACTGCAAAAGCCACCGTCTCCTGCCGCTTATAATAGGCAAGCAGGCTGGGGCAGCCGCGCAGCCATCATCGCGTCGCGAGCTTCCCCGTCTGTTTACCGCTCGAATGCATTCAGAGCCACCCGCCCGTTCCCGGGCTTCACTGCCAGAAAATGTCCGCGCTCAAGCTAGAAAATATTTCCAAAATCTATTCCCCACGCCCCCGCCGGCTTGTCGAAACCCTGACCGGACAGCCCCGCAGACAAGGATTCCAGGCTCTGGACGACGTCAGCCTGACGGTCGAGCATGGGGAATTCTTCGGCCTGCTCGGCCCCAACGGGGCCGGCAAGACGACGCTTATTTCCATCCTGGCGGGCTTGGCACGGGCCACCGGCGGCCGCGCCGCGGTGTGTGGTTTCGATGTTGCCACGCAATTCCGCGAGGCCCGTCAATCGCTGGGCGTGGTGCCTCAGGAAATCGTCTATGACCCCTTCTTCACGGTGCGTGAGACCCTGCGGCTGCAATCCGGCTATTTCGGGCTGCGCAGCAACGACGACTGGATAGACGAAATCCTCGCCAACCTTGGCCTGAGCGACAAATCCGACACCAATATGCGCGCCCTCTCGGGCGGCATGAAACGACGCGTGCTGGTGGCCCAGGCCCTGGTGCACCGCCCGCCCGTCATCATTCTCGACGAGCCCACGGCAGGGGTGGACGTCGACCTGCGGCGCACCTTGTGGGAATTCATCTCGCGCCTGAACAAGGACGGCCACACCATTCTTCTCACCACCCACTACCTGGAAGAAGCCGAAGCGCTGTGCGGGCGTATCGCCATGCTCAAGCAAGGCCGCGTCATCGCCCTGGACACCACCGAAGCACTGCTGGCCCAGGTCGGCGGCCACGATCTCGAAGACGCCTTCGTACGCTTCATGCACGCCGAAGCCCTGGAGGAACTGGCATGAGCGGCACACCTATCCGCCAGCGCCGCAGCGACATGGGCTCCGGCTTTCCCACGCTGTTGCGCAAGGAGCTGCAGCGGTTCTGGAAGGTCGGCTTCCAGACCATCGCCGCCCCCGTCGTCACCGCATTGCTCTACTTGCTGATCTTCGCCCATGTGCTGGAAGGCCGGGTCCAGGTATATGACACGCTGCCCTACACCGCCTTCCTGATCCCCGGGCTCATGATGATGAGCATGCTGCAGAATTCCTTCGCCAATCCGTCCTCATCACTCATACAGAGCCGCATCACGGGAAATCTCGTGTTCATCCTGCTGCCGCCGCTCTCGCATCTGGAGATCTACAGCGCCTACCTGCTGGCCGCCATTGCGCGCGGTCTGTGCTGCGGCATAGGCGTTGGGCTGGTCGCGCTGTTTTTTACCAGCCTCTCCATGCACAACCCCGTCTGGGTGCTGACATTCGCTGTGCTGGCCTGCGGCGTCATGAGCAATCTGGGCATCATCGCCGGGCTCTGGTCCGAGAAGTTCGACCAGCTCGCCGCCTTCCAGAATTTCCTCATCCTGCCGGCCACTTTCCTGTCCGGCGTGTTCTATTCCATTCACAGCCTGCCTCCATTCTGGCAAGGCGTGTCGCACTGGAACCCGGTCTTCTACATGATCGACGGCTTCCGCTACGGCTTCTTCAGTATCTCCGACGTATCGCCGTGGCAAAGCCTGGCCGTCGTGAGCGCCGTATTCATCGGCCTGTCCCTTTACACCCTGCGCCTGCTGGCCAGCGGTTACAAACTTCGGAACTGACCCATGTTGCCCACTCCTGATCTCGTACGCCAGTACATTGCCGACAACCTCGAATGCGAAGTGCTCCAAGTCGTGGGAGACGGTTCGCACTTCGAGGCCTTGATCGTCAGCCCCGCCTTCGAAGGCAAACGCATGATCGCCCGCCACCAGCTCGTCTATGCCGCCCTGGGTGACCGCATGAAGGCGGAAATTCACGCACTGTCGATGCGCACCCTCACCCCCGACGAGTACCAGGCACAGGCCAATGGATAAGCTGCTGATCCGCGGCGGCCGGCGCCTGCAGGGCGAAGTCGCCATTTCAGGCGCCAAGAATGCCGCCCTGCCCATACTGTGCGCCAGCCTGCTCACGCCGGAGACACTCTCTCTGGAGAATCTGCCCCGGCTGCGCGACATCGGCACCACTCTACGGCTGCTGGAGCGGCTGGGCGTCACGCACAGCAATGGCCGCAGCGACCGGGTCGAGCTGGATGCCTCAAAGGTCGACAACCTGGAAGCGCCTTACGACCTGGTGAAGACCATGCGGGCGTCGATTCTGGTGCTGGGTCCCTTGCTGGCGCGCTTTGGCGAAGCCCGCGTCAGCCTGCCCGGCGGCTGCGCCATCGGCCAACGCCCCGTCGATCAGCACATCAAAGGTCTTGCCGCCATGGGCGCCGAAATCCGCATTGAGCATGGTTATGTCGTCGCCCGCGCAAAACGCCTCAAGGGCACCACCATACGCACCGACATGGTGACCGTCACCGGCACGGAAAACCTGATGATGGCCGCCGTCCTTGCGGAGGGCCGCAGCGTGCTCGAGAACGCCGCCCGCGAACCCGAAGTGGTGGACCTGGCTGAGCTGCTCATCAAGATGGGCGCCCGCATCCAGGGCCATGGCACCGACCGCATCGTCATCGACGGCGTGCAGCGCCTGCATGGCGCCCATCATCGCATCGTGCCCGACCGCATCGAGGCCGGCACCTTCCTGTGCGCGGTCGGCGCCACAGGCGGAGACATCACGCTGCGTCATACCGCCTCGCACACCATGGGGGCCATCCTCGACAAGCTGCGTGAAGCCGGTGTGCAGATCGACGAAAGCGAAGACCGCATACGCGCCCGCATGGCGCACCGCCCCAAGGCCACGGGTTTCCGTACCCAGGAATACCCTGGCTTCCCCACCGACATGCAGGCCCAGCTCATGGCGCTGAACACCATTGCGGAAGGCACCTCGGTCATCGTCGAGACGATTTTCGAGAACCGCTACATGCACGCCCCCGAGCTCTCGCGCATGGGCGCGCAGATAGAAGTCGAGGGTGACACCGCCGTGGTGACCGGTGTGGAGCGCCTTTCGGGCGCCACCGTCATGGCCACTGACCTGCGCGCCTCGGCCAGCCTGGTGATCGCCGGCCTGGCCGCCGAGGGCGAAACGCTTGTCGACCGCATCTACCACCTCGATCGCGGCTACGAACGCATGGAAGAAAAACTGCGCGCCCTCGGCGCAGACATTGAACGCCTATCCGGAAACGCCCCATGAGCTCCGCAAACAGCCTGACCCTCGCGCTCTCGAAAGGGCGCATCTTTGAAGAAACCCTGCCCCTGCTGGAGGCCGCCGGCGTCGAAGTGAAAGACGACCCCGAACGTTCCCGCAAGCTCATCCTGGACACCACCCGGCCGGATCTGCGCATCATCATCGTAAGGGCCACTGACGTTCCCACCTACGTCCAGTATGGTGCGGCGGACTTCGGCATCGCCGGGCGGGACGTGCTCTACGAGCACACGGCCTCACACCCGGGCGGCCTGTACCAGCCCGTCGACCTGAACATCGCCCGCTGCCGCCTGTGCGTTGCAGTACGCGAAGGTTTCGACTACCACGCGGCGGTACGCCAGGGCTCGCGTCTGCGTGTCGCCACCAAATACCTGCGCGCCGCGCGCGAGCACTTCGCCGGCAAAGGCGTCCACGTCGATCTCATCAAGCTCTATGGCTCCATGGAGCTGGCTCCCCTGGTGGGCCTGGCCGACGCCATTGTCGACCTGGTCTCCACCGGCAACACGCTGAAGGCCAATAACCTGGTCGCCGTGGAAGACGTCGCCCACATCTCGTCCCGCCTGATTGTCAACCGGGCAGCGCTCAAGACACGGGGGCCCGCGCTACGGCCATTCCTGGATGCCTTTGCCAAGGCCTCGGCCGACGTCTGACTAGCGGTCATCTGCCAAGGCGGTGGGAATCAAACCCCAATACAGGATACACTTCATTAAATCAAGCGCATCGCGATGCGCGCCCTCCTGTTCACAGTATCTCCATGCCGTCCATCAAACGTCTCGACACCGCTGACTCCGGCTTCCAGTCGGAGCTCCGTCGCCTGCTGGCCTATGATGCCTCGCAGGACGAATCCATAGAACGCGCCACCGCCGACATACTCGCTCGCATCCAGCACGAAGGCGATACCGCCTTGCTGGACTACACGCAGCGATTCGACCGCGTGCAAGCCGACACCGTCGCCGCTTTGGAAATCCACCGCGACGAGTGGCTGGCCGCGCTGGACGCCCTGCCCCACGATCAGCGCGAAGCACTTGAGGCGGCGGCTCAGCGCATCAAGCGCTACCATCAGCATCAGGTGGCGCAAAGCTGGTCCTACACCGAAGAGGACGGCACGATGCTGGGTCAGAAGGTCACCCCGCTTGACCGCGTTGGCCTCTACGTACCCGGCGGCAAAGCCGCCTATCCCTCATCGGTGCTGATGAACGCCATCCCCGCCAAAGTGGCAGGCGTACCCGAAGTCATCATGGTCACCCCCACACCGGACGGCGTGCGCAACCCCATCGTGCTGGCTGCCGCCGCCATCGGCGGCGTGGACCGCGTATGGGCCATCGGCGGCGCTCAGGCGGTTGGCGCGCTGGCCTACGGCACCCAGACGATTTCCCCTGTGGACAAGATCGTCGGCCCCGGCAATGCCTATGTCGCCGCCGCCAAACGCCGGGTGTTCGGCACGGTGGGCATCGACATGATTGCCGGGCCCAGCGAAATCCTGGTGATCTGCGACGGCAGCACGCCGGCTGACTGGGTCGCCATGGATCTCTTCTCCCAGGCCGAGCATGACGAGCTTGCCCAGGCCATCCTGCTCTGTCCGGACGCCAACTACCTCGAAGCCGTTCAAGAAGCCATCGACCGCCTGCTGCCCAGCATGCAGCGCAGCGACATCCTGCGCGTGAGTCTGGCCAACCGGGGCGCCCTCATCAAGGTGCGCAACCTCGACGAAGCCTGTGAGATCGCCAACCAGATCGCGCCCGAACACCTGGAGATCTCCACTTCCCAGCCCGAACATTGGGCCGCGCGCATCCGCCATGCGGGCGCCATCTTCCTGGGCCCCTATACCTCCGAGTCCCTCGGTGATTACTGCGCCGGCCCCAACCACGTACTGCCCACGGCCCGCACTGCGCGATTCTCGTCGCCGCTGGGTGTGTACGATTTCCAGAAGCGCTCCAGCCTGATACAGGTGTCGCAGGCCGGCGCTCAGACACTCGGGCGCATCGCGTCCACGCTTGCGCGCGGCGAAGGCCTGCAAGCGCACGCCATCAGCGCCGAGTACCGTCTAGAATCCACCGACACCCAAACCTGACATGCGTACTGCCGACATTACCCGCAACACCCAAGAAACCCGCGTGCGCGCGGCCATCAACCTCGACGGCACCGGCCGCCAGAGCATCAATACCGGCGTGCCCTTCCTCGATCACATGCTCGACCAGATCGCCCGACACGGCTTGATCGATCTCGACATCCACTGCGATGGCGACGTCCACATCGACGATCACCACTCAGTGGAAGATGTCGGCATCACCCTGGGCCAGGCCTTTGCAGCCGCCATTGGCAACAAGGCCGGCATGCGCCGCTACGGCCACGCCTACGTGCCGCTGGACGAATCCCTGTCCCGTGTGGTCATCGATTTTTCCGGCCGTCCCGGGCTGTTCTACGACGTGCCCTTCACCCGCTCGCACATTGGCCGCTTCGATGTCGACCTGACCCGAGAATTCTTCCAGGGTTTTGCGAATCATGCACAGGCCACACTGCACATCGATAACCTCAAGGGTGAAAACGCGCACCATCAGTGCGAGACCATCTTCAAGGCCTTCGGTCGGGCCCTGCGCATGGCCGTTGAGCTGGATCCCCGCAGCGAAGGCGTGATCCCTTCGACCAAGGGCGTGCTCTGAACCCTCTTCCCCGGGAAGCCTCTTGAACACCATCGCCATTGTCGATTACGGGATGGGCAACTTTCATTCAGTCGCCCGCGCCCTGCGTGCGGCCGCGCCCGATGCGGACATACGCATCAGTAGCACGCCGGCCCAAATCCGCCTGGCGTCGCGCGTGGTGTTTCCCGGGCAAGGGGCCATGCCGGACTGCATGCGCACCCTGGATGCCTCGGGCCTGCGCGAGGCTGTTGTCGAAGCCGCCCGCGAAAAGCCCTTGCTGGGGGTATGTGTGGGTGAGCAGATGTTGTTTTCCGGTAGCGAGGAAGGCAATGTGCGCAGTCTGGGGGTATTTCCCGGCTGGGTGCGGCGTTTCGCGGGGCCACAGTACGCCGCGCCCGACACAGCGACCACTTCCACCTGCGGGCCGGAACAAGAACGGGCCGGCAACAGCCAGCCCGCAGCCGGACAGCGCAGCCGGCTGAAAGTGCCTCACATGGGCTGGAATGCCGTCACTCAGACGCGGGCACACCGCTTGTGGAAGGGTATCCCTGACCGCACACCGTTTTATTTTGTGCACAGTTACTATGTCGAACCAGACGAACCCACGCTTACTGTAGGGGTTAGTCAGTACGGGTAGCGCTTTACCTGCGCTATTGCAGCAGATAACATTTTCGCCGTGCAGTTCCATCCTGAAAAAAGTGCCGGCCCCGGCCTCAGGCTCTATCGCAACTTCGTAGAATGGCAACCTTGATCTCCCGCTCCCTACTTTCCCCGCGCGTCACACCAGCCAATGTGGCGGCGGACGTCTGAACCACCCATTCTCACGCTTCTTTTCGGCTGATTCATATGTTACTGATCCCCGCCATCGACCTCCAAGACGGGCGCTGCGTTCGCCTCCGTCAGGGCGACCTGAACGACGCCACCATTTTTTCCGACAATCCCGCCACCATGGCGGAACAATGGCTAGACCAGGGAGCCCGCAGGCTGCACCTGGTGGATCTCAATGGCGCGGTCGCCGGCAAGCCCAAGAATGCGGCAGCCATCAAAGCCATTGTCGAAGCGGTGGCCGGCGACATCCCCATCCAGATCGGCGGCGGCATACGCGATCTGGACACCATCGAAAACTATCTCGACAACGGCATCTCCTACGTCATCATCGGCACGGCGGCTGTCAAGAACCCGGGCTTTCTGCGTGACGCCTGCAGCGCCTTCCCCGGCAACATCATCGTCGGCCTGGATGCCCGGGACGGCAAGGTGGCCACCGACGGCTGGAGCAAGCTCACCCGCCACGATGTCCAGGACCTCGCCCGCAAGTTCGAAGACTACGGAGTGGAAGCCATCATCTATACCGATATCGGGCGTGATGGCATGCTCAGCGGCGTGAACATCGAAGCCACCGTGCGGCTGGCGCAAAGCGTGGATATTCCCATCATCGCCTCGGGCGGTGTCACCGACCTGAGCGACATCGAAGCCCTGTGCGCGGTCGAACACGAAGGCGTGGAAGGCGCCATACTGGGGCGCAGCATCTACGAAGGCACCCTGGATTTCGCGGCCGCCCAGGAACGCGCAGACGAGCTCACCGCATCATGAACCAAGCCCCCATCGACACCGGCAGCGACCTCTGCTGCCGTATCATCCCCTGTCTGGACGTCACCGCCGGCCGCGTCGTCAAGGGTGTCAACTTTGTAGAACTCACCGACGCTGGCGATCCGGTTGAGATCGCGCGCCGCTACAACGAGCAGGGCGCCGACGAGCTCACTTTCCTGGACATTACGGCCACCAGTGAGGACCGCGACCTCATCCTGCCCATCATCGAAGCCGTTGCCAGCGAGGTCTTCATCCCGCTGACGGTGGGCGGCGGCGTCCGTCAGGTGGCCGACGTACAGCGACTGCTCAATGCCGGCGCCGACAAGGTGTCCATCAACAGCGCCGCGGTCAACAACCCCGAACTGGTGCGCCAGGCCGCCGAGCATCATGGCTCGCAATGCATTGTCGTCGCCATTGACGCGAGACGCGTCTCCGCCGAGGGCGAGCCGCCGCGCTGGGAAGTTCACACCCACGGAGGGCGACGCGCCACGGGGCTGGACGTTGTGGAATGGGCGCGCAAGATGGCCGCATACGGCGCCGGCGAGCTGCTGCTCACCAGCATGGACCGCGACGGCACCAAGTCAGGTTTCGATCTCGCGCTGACCCGTGCCGTCTCGGATGCCGTTCCCGTTCCGGTGATCGCCTCGGGCGGTGTGGGCAATCTTCAGCATCTGGTCGATGGCGTGCTGGTAGGCGGCGCCAGCGCCGTTTTGGCTGCCAGCATCTTCCACTATGGTGAATACACCGTGCGTCAGGCCAAGGAATTTCTGGCCGCTCAAGGTGTCAAAGTAAGGATGGATACGTGAGCGAACTGCCGGACTGGCTGGCGCAGCTGCGCTTCGACGAGAATGGGCTCATACCCGCCATCGCCCAGGATGCTGCCGACGGCACTATCCTCATGGTGGCATGGATGAATGCCGACGCCCTCAGAGAAACCGTCGCCAGCGGACACGCGGTGTATTGGTCACGCTCGCGCCAGCGCTTGTGGCGCAAGGGAGAAGAATCCGGCCACCGCCAGAAACTGCGCGAAATCCGCCTCGACTGCGACGCCGATGTCATTCTTCTGAAAGTGGAACAGGAAGGCGGCATCGCCTGCCATACGGGCCGGCGCAGCTGCTTCTTCCAGCGTCTCGACACCAGCGGGAAACCCGTGTGGGTCAGCGTCGACCCCATATTGAAAGACCCGGAAGACATCTATAAATGAGCACTAGCGACCCCATCCTGAGCCGACTGGCCGACACCCTGGAGACCCGCCTGCCCACACGCGACGGGCACCAGCCGGCCGACTCCTATGTAAGCAAGCTGTACCAGCGCGGCCCGGATGCCTTCCTGAAAAAGGTCGGCGAAGAGGCCACGGAACTGGTCATGGCGGCCAAGGACGAAGACCCGCAGCGCATTATTGCGGAAACGGCCGATCTCTGGTTCCACAGCCTTGTCGCGCTGGCCTATTATGGACTCAGGCCCGAACAAGTCCTTGATGAACTGGCGCGGCGCGAAGGCGTATCGGGTCTGGCCGAAAAAGCCAGCCGCCCGCAATCCTGAAACGAATACCCAATGAGCGATAACTGTATTTTCTGCAAGATTGTCTCCGGCGATATACCGGCAAAGAAAGTCTACGAAGACGACGATTTCATCGCCTTCCATGACATCAATCCCGCTGCCCCCACCCATCTGCTGCTCATACCCAGAAATCATGTTCCGTCTTTGGCGGAGGTCAACGACGAGGATGCCCCGTGGTTGGGTAGAATGATGACATTGGTGCAGAAATTGGCTTTTGAAAACGGGTGCACGCCCGGCCACGAAGGCGGCTTTCGTCTGGTAGTGAATACCGGCCGGGAAGGCGGTCAGGAAGTCGACCACCTGCATTTCCACATACTTGGGGGCCCACGCCCCTGGAACACACGTGCGGCGCCCGCCGCCTGACGGAGAAAGATATGGGTACTTTCAGCATCTGGCATTGGTTGATCGTTCTGGTCATCATTGCACTGGTCTTCGGGACCAAGAAACTGCGCAACGTAGGTGAAGACCTCGGCGGTGCCGTACGCGGCTTCAAGAAGGGTATGGCCGAAGCGGCGGAAGAAGACAAGAAACCCGAGGCTGTCACACAACGCACCAGCAGCGAAGAGACCATCGACGTGCAGGCCAAAGAAAAGACTGACACCTGACCATGTTTGACGTCAGCTTCACCGAACTCATGCTGGTCAGCGTCGTGGCGCTGATCGTCATCGGTCCCGAACGGCTCCCCAAAGTCGCCCGGACGGTGGGGCATCTGCTCGGGCGCGCCCAGCGTTACGTCACCGACGTGAAAAGCGACATCCAGCGGGAAATCGACCTGGATGAAATGAACAAGCTCAAGAAACAAATGGATGATGCAGCCCACTCACTGCAGGCTTCCATGCGCGAAACCTCCGCCAGCATTCAGCAGCCGCTGACGGAGGCTCGCAAGAGTCTTGAGGAAGCCTCGGCATCGGTCGAGGGCCTGGTCGAACAGGCCCGCCGCGAAGTCGATTCGGGAACGTCCGGCTCCAAGCCGGATACCACAGCCGGTTCCGAACCCCTCCCCGAGCCGGCGCCTGCCCCCGAAGCCGGCGTCCAGGGCGCCCCAACAGGCGCAGAACCAGCAATGGCAGAACCATCGGGTACGCGCAAGTGACACAAGAAGAAGCACCCCAGGAAACCTTCATCTCGCATCTGGTCGAATTGCGTTCACGCCTGCTCAAGGCTGCGAGCGCCGTGCTGGCCATATTCGTGGTGCTGTTCATTTACCCGGGGCCGTCGGCCATCTACGATGTGCTGGCCCAACCCATGCTGGCGTCGCTGCCGCAAGGCACGCGCATGATTGCCACGGGGGTCATCACGCCCTTCATGGTGCCGGTAAAGGTAACCCTGCTCGCGGCCTTTCTTCTTGCCTTGCCCTACGTGCTCTACCAGGCCTGGGCCTTTGTCGCACCGGGGCTGTATTCCCACGAGAAAAAGCTGGCCCTGCCGCTGATCACCTCCAGTACGCTGCTCTTCATGGCAGGCATGGCCTTCTGTTATTTTGTGGTGTTCCGCACGGTGTTTCACTTCATTGCGGGCTTTGCACCGGACTCCATCACGCCTGCGCCGGATATCGAGGCTTACCTGAACTTCGTCATGACGATGTTCCTGGCCTTTGGCGTCACTTTCGAGGTGCCCGTGGCAGTCGTGCTGCTGGCCAGCACGGGCGTGGTGAGCGTGAAGAAACTGCGCGAGGTCCGCGGCTATGTGATCGTCGGCGCCTTTGTGATCGCCGCGGTGGTCACCCCGCCGGACGTCCTCAGCCAGTTCATGCTGGCACTGCCCTTGTGTCTGCTGTATGAAGTAGGCATCCTGCTGTCGGCATCGATCGTCCGCAAGCGGAAAGAGAGCGAACAAGCCGAGGATGAAACCGGCGAACGCAGTCCTGAAGTCCGTAGCGACAGCTGATCCTTAATGACATCAGGGCGCTGGCCTGGGCGCCGCACCCTGATTGCACACCTCAGCGCCGCCGCGGCCCCACGGGCCGCTCTCCGACTTCCACCTTCACCTTGTACGCCACGCCCTCGCGCAGTACCGTCAGCGTCACGATTGCGCCCGGGTTCATGGGCGCAATGGCGTTAAGAAATTCGATCGAGTCCCGCACAGCAGTGTCTTCCAGAGCCAGCACGATATCCCCCACCCGCAGACCGGCCCGGTGTGCCGGACCACCACGAAGCACGCCGGCGACAATCACTCCCTCCTGACGCTCCAGCTTGAAGGCCCGCATCAGCTCAGGCGTGATCTCCTGCGGTTCAATGCCCAGCCAGCCGCGCGTCACCTTGCCCGATTGGATGATCTCTTCAAGGATTCTTTCGGCAGTCTTCGCCGGAATCGCGAAGCCGATGCCCAGCGAACCACCCGTTTCTGAATAGATCGCCGTATTGATGCCGACCAGCCGGCCCTGCGCGTCCACCAGAGCGCCGCCCGAATTGCCCGGATTGATGGCGGCATCCGTCTGGATGAAGTTCTCGTAAATGTTGATGCCCAGCCGGTTGCGACCCAGGGCGGAGACGATACCCAAGGTCGTAGTCTGACCCACACCAAAAGGGTTTCCTATGGCCAGCACGATATCACCCACTCGCAGCGCCTCATCCGACTCGAAGGAAATCGCCTGCAGTTTGGGCAGGCCGATCTTCAGTACGGCCAGATCGGTTTCCGGATCGGCACCCACCACCCGCGCATCCGCCTCGCGCCCATCGCTCAGGGCAACCCGAATGGAATCCGCCGCTTCCACGACGTGGTAGTTGGTCAGCACATAACCATCACTGCGCACGATCACGCCCGAGCCCAGGCTGCCCGATTGACGGCGTTGCGTGAAGCCTGGCAGGCCACGGAACAGCCGGTTCAGTTCGGGGTCTGACGGGAGGGGAATCAGCGGTACATCGACGGCCTTGGTGGTATAGATGTTGACCACAGCCGGTGTCGCGCGTGCCACGGCATCGGCAAAGGAGGCCTCCAGTCCCCGTGTCCCCGCAACAGTGGCGGATACCGCGCTATCGCGTGCCGCAGGCGCTCGCACATCATTGCGCAGCCAGTCGGGCCGTAATGTCGCCACGATGAATAAAATACCCAGGCAGACGGTAACGGTCTGAGCGAAGACCAACCACAAACGATGCATAGACCTTCAAGGAATCAACAATGAATCAGGTTTCCACGCGGCGGCTCGCCGAATGGCTGGATGGCGCCCTGCAGACGCAGCGCTTCAAGGATTACTGCCCGAACGGGCTACAGGTCGAAGGCAAGGACACTATCGGCCATATTATTACCGGAGTCACCGCCTCTCAGGCGCTGCTTGATGCTGCGGCGCAACAGAATGCCGATGCCATCATGGTTCACCACGGGTGGTTCTGGAAGAATGAGAACCCGGTCCTGCGAGGGGCAAAGCGCCGGCGCATTGCGACGGCATTGCAGAACGAGATCAATGTATTCGGTTTCCATCTGCCCCTGGATGCCCACCCGGAATGGGGCAACAATGCCCAGTTGGCGCGCCGCCTTGGCTTCGAGCCCGACCGCAACGACGATGGCACACCGGTCAATTTTGGTCCCAGCGACCTCGTCTGGCGCGGGCGCTGTGACCCCTGCTCACTGCAGGAACTGGGCCGGCGCATCGGCCAGGCGCTGGAGCGCGAGCCTTTGCTGCTGGGCGATGCCGACAAACAGATACGCACCGTCGCCTGGTGCACAGGGGGTGCCCAGGGCATGATGGAAGCGGCCATCGAGAGTGGCGTGGACGCCTACATCACTGGCGAGGCCTCGGAGCAGAACTTTCACATGGCCCACGAAAGCGGTACTGCTTTCATCGCCGCCGGCCATCACGCCACCGAACGCTACGGCATCCAGGCACTCGGTGAAGCGGTGGCCAGGGAGTTTGGCATCCGCGTGGACTTTCTCGATATCGACAACCCGGTGTGAACGCCGGCAATCAGCTGCCATCAAGGATTGAGCCCGAGCACGCAAAGCGCTAGAAGCGTCGCCGTCAGCTCACTTATTCTGCAAGAGATCTCGGATTTCACGCAGCAGAGCGACGTCTTCGGGCGTGGGGGCGGGTGCCTCGGGCTCAACCTCTTTTTCACGCTCCAGGCTGCGGCGGGCAGCGTTCACCGCCTTGACCAGGCAGAACACCACGAAGGCCAGCAGGATGAAATTGATAAGAATGGTGAAGAAGTTGCCCCAGGACAACACGACTGCCCCGGCCGCGCTGAGTTCTTCGTAGGTATGGGCGCCGGTATAGCCTTCAGGCAGCCGCAAGATCCAGAACCGATTGGTGAAATCCACTTCGCCTCCGACGACGAAGGCAACCAGGGGCATGATGATGTCGGCCACGAGAGAATCGATGATCTTGCTGAACGCGGCGCCAATGATGACACCGACTGCCAGATCGATCATGTTGCCCTTGACAGCGAATTCTTTGAACTCGCTCAAAAAACCTCGCACTTTGCTCACGGCATGCTCCCTTTACGTTTCACCCCTATATCGGGCAGACGCTATAATACGCGGTTGATAAGTAAAGTACATAGCAACAAAATGCGAACGGTATGCCTGGAACCCGGGCATGAACAAGGATACTAGAATGAGTCAGATTACGACACAGCTCGATGATTCCGGCATGGTTGACCCCAACCAACCGACCGATCCAG
>Ga0172382_10004440_pt1 | contig 21473 bp, 11 predicted proteins | sample Leawel138RmetaG_FD_122245 | JGI IMG/M metagenome (GOLD analysis project Ga0172382, IMG submission 122245) | Leachate microbial communities from a municipal landfill in Southern Ontario, Canada - Leachate well 138R metaG | ecosystem: Engineered > Solid waste > Landfill > Unclassified | place... | reverse complement strand
GGATATATTAAGTCTTGAAAGATTTGATTCTATTTATAATGATTTTATCACGTCTTACAGGAAATATACCAAAGACAGTGGTTTTAATATAGATGAATTCTTGGCCGAAAACAATACAGAATCTATAAAAGACATACTTCATAATTTCGTTTTAAATTCCATATCTGCATCTGGATTAGAGGTAATAGCAGGACTTAACCCTAATACTAGTATTATTGCTCCTAACTTAAATATACGGATAGAGGATGAGGATTATATTTCACGACCATTATTTATCAATGCTGTCGGATACACAGAAGAAAACGGGAATACTATACCTGTCTTTGATATATATATTACGGATTTCAGCAGGAAGGAAAGGAGTAACGAGAATGATATATCGGAAGGAAACAGGAAAAAAGCCATATATACGGTAGCATCGTTAGCATCGAAAGGTTACAAGGTAAATAAAATCCATTATTTAAATTATGTATTACGTAATACGGAGAGTGGCATTAACCTTGGATATGTAAAAGATAACATACGCAAAAAAGAGGATGTGATTTCAGATCCTGATTATATAAATATAATGACAAGTCTGAATCAAGAGGAGGCTTTTGCTCCCGAAGACACCTTATTGAAGATAGGTGTAAGCCTTCCTATAAGTAATAATGAAAGGGCCGCACGTTATAAAAACAAGGATGGACGTGAAGTCTATTTAAAGGCTAAATTTGCAAGGAAAGAAAACGGACAGGTAAATATATATTATGTCCTAAATAATGGAAATACGGTATCGGAAATCGATTTTACGAGGAATTATACATCTAATTTTATAAAAGAGAAAAACAGGTTGGATAGAGGTGCTGTTATATCCGGTAGTATATTCTCACCCATAAGGGGTATTCCTGCAGATAGCATAGAAGGAGAACTTGGAATAACAAGGGAAGGTTTTTATAAAAATGGTTTCTTCACTAAAGCAAAGGATAGGATACTAAATCTTAAACCTGGTGATAATATACAAGCCGAATATGTGGAAAACATGGATTTTTATATCTATAATGAATATTCAAAAGAACCACAGAAAGTACCTTATAAGAATGTAGTCCTTTATAAGATAAATGGTGAGATAATAGGAATACAAGAAAGAATAACTTATGGTACTGATGATATTCAGAATGACGAAATAGATGCTATGATAACAGAATACGTAAAGGGTAATCTAGATATAAATAAGATAGAAAATGCCTTGTCTAAGATAGAAGAGGAAACGGAACGCAATGATTTTACGGAATCTAATATATCTTATCAGATAGAAAAGATAAAAAATATAAAGATGATAAGAGATGGCAATACCATTTTTAAGATAAAGGAAATAAGTGCGGGTACTGTTATTGTATCTAATGATCCACCTCAATCAATAACATCGTTAAAACAAAAGTTGGGATATGATGGAAAAGTAGATTGGAGATATGGTACGGATAAAATGTTCAATCTTTATGCCACGATGAATATAGACGGAAGAAAGGTTAATATACATGTTGATGCAGCAAAGATAGACAAGGATTATATAAATTCATTACGTGAGGATATTCGTTATATAAAGGATAAATATAACGAAATGATAAAAGAAAAAGATTTCAATATAGGTTCTCTTAGGGAAATATTAATGGATAGTGAGATTGTAGACTTCTTATATGCTAATAGACAAAGGTTGGAAATGCAGAATCTAGATCTTATATCTGGTGATTTTATAGACTTGAAACTTGATAATAGAAATAAAAAACAGAAGGAGATATTCGGTAGGTTCATTACACAAATGGAAATAGCTTTTGAACTTGCTGAATTATCTATGACGGGAGATATGAGGGAAACCTATAACAAAGCCATCTTTAAAACAGATAAACAAAAGGCACTATCTAGTGATAGTGTATATGAAGATAATTTGGTTACACAAGTACAGGATATATCCCTTCCATCTATAAATGTCATATCGGAGAACATCTCTGATAAGAATAAACCTATTATCATAAGCAAAGAGAGAACGATAAAGAGCAAGACAAGCAGAAAAAGAAATATAATGGAATCTAATATAGACAGGGAAAGAGTAATAGAGATATTACAAAGGGAAGGTCAAATAACATGTCAGGGAATAACGTTAAAGGTAGATGAATTTAATAGTATGACAAGAGAGGAACAAGATAATTTTATAAAATGTTATTAATATGAATAAGTGCATAAATGTAGGACATCCTGAATTTAAGAAGTTAGTAGAACAGTCCAAAATGAATCCTTTGGTTTTAAAGTCAAAGGTAGGAGTATGGCAAGAGATGAACAATACGGATGATTTTCCTTCTATTGAAGAATTGTTAAAAGAAAAAGAAATTATAAAGGATGGCATTCCTATTGATGAAGCAGCACAGGAGATATCACGTCTTATAGGAAACGCTATGGCATCAAATGGTTTTAAGACAAATCCGAATCTTATGTCTAATAATAAAGATAGAAGACTATATGGAATGTTAAGAGGACATATGATAGTATTAGCAGAGATCGATGGCAAGGTGCATCCTACTGCAGCAAGACACGAATCCATGCACTACATCTTGGATTATTGTCTTTCTCCCGAAGATTTCAAGAAAGTAACGGATGCGGCCATAAGAAAGATGAATCTTCAAAATAGAGCCACATATAAGCCCGAAAATTCAACGATAACAGATGCTATGGAGTATTTATGCGATGGATTTGAAACGTTCAAAATTAAGCCAAAAACACGCTTAAAAACGATATTTGATAAAATATACAATGCTATTTACAGATTATTGAAAGGATACCAAAATGCACAAGAGATTATAGATTCCCTTTACTATGATGTAGAATCTGGCAAGTATGCTGATGGTAATAGTGCCATATTTGACAATAACATTGAGGGAGTAGAGAGGTATAAGAGTATAGACAATGAATATACGAAGAACGAAGCCATATCTTCCCTTTATGATATGTATGGAGAAAAAAGCGATATTATCAAACTTACCAAGGATAAATACAATCAAGTGCTGATAGAAAGGGCCTCTTCTGTAGGAAAATATATAGAAAGTGATAAGACTATAACCAATAGGTTGGCGGAATTATATTTTAATCTTACCGACAAGAATAATTATGACTTTATAAACAATACTATTATACCTAATTTCAAAATATCTATAGGAGAATATATAGAAAGATACGGAATAGATTATGCATTGGATGATATGAAAACCGTGCAGTTGAATGAAAATGTATCTACGGCAATGATAGCAAAAGCATACGGCATATTCAATATTCCCGAATTGGATATAAACGAGGCTATAGAATATCTTGTCCTTTCTTATCCTATGATGAAAGCATATTTTAATGGCAATGATACTCCTATTAAGACATATGTACAGATTATAGACAATAGTATAGATGTAAACAGACTATCTGCGGATGTAGATAATTATAGAAAGAGTGAGAACAATGTAAATGCCGTATCATATCAACCTTCTTATAATAAATCCAATAACATCAATGATTTGGTAAGTTTACGATATAGGGATATTATTAATAACATAACTTATACTAGTGGTAAATACGAGAAGAATATTACATGGGAAGAATATTCTACCTTGATGTTTGAGATAGCACGGGAATTTCATTTTAACATTAATAATTTCGCACATAGTGATAAGATGGAATTATCATATAAGGAAATTATGGATGCTATAACACAAAAAGCAAAAATATCAAAGGAAGGAAAGGCTACATTGGAATCCATAGTAAACTATCTTGGATACATAGATTACAACAATACCGATAAGGAATATGTCCGACATCTGATAGAAGAAGAATATGATCCTGATACTACAGAGATGAACTTCTTGGATTATGGATACGGGCATATCCTTGATAGGTTAATAGACTATACTACTATTGGAAGTACAACTAATGAAATATTCAAGGAGATAGCAGGTGATAACTATAAAGAAGTGTATGACCGTTTAAAGAATAGGTTGGATAATATACAGACTAATATCATAAATTATACTGTAAACTATTTCAATTCTATGGCTAAAAGAGATATACACGTAGCACAGGTATCGGGTAAGATAATAGCAAAGATAACCGATAATAAAATTATGACATCTAAAAATATGGATAAAGTAATAGAAAACACTTTATTTGTATTAGATGATGAAGGACAAAGAAGTGGTATAACGGACTTGTCAAGAAAATTAGCCAATGATTATGCATATACCAATAAGTATATATTTACTCATATACCTTCTGATACGGAAATAAAATTAGATGGACCTTTAACAGACAAGGAAATATCATATATCTATAATTTCTTGGATAAATTCTATGAAGGATATATATATGATAAAAACAGTATATACGAAGAAAGGACAGATGGAAAACATTTATCATCACTTGCAATATCTAATATAGCAACTATAATCAGGACAGTAAAGACAAATATCCATAAAAAGGATAAAGACGAATATGAGAATTATGTAAACAGTGATTTTATTACTAAATTAAATACTAACAATTATATCATGACTTCTACCGAGATGATGAAAAATGCATCTGGTGAATATGTTTCTCCTATGGCTGTAAGAACAAATCTAAACACGTATTTCGGTTATGGTACAAGAAAACTACAACAGGTATATAAAGACAGTCCTATGTTTAAAGATGGAGAAGAATACTTGAATCCATTTCTTTCTGGTGATATAAGAATAATAGACATGCCAGAATTGAATGGTATGGAAAATAAGGTAACAGGAAAGACATGGGATGAATTAACATTAAAAGACAGACTTGATTGCTTCTTTAATAAGGAAATGATTAAAGACGGAAAATATTATAATGTATTGGTATCTCATACAGGTGATAGAAAGACTACATATATCGCTACGTTAGAAGAAAACAAATTCTATAAAATAAATAACAAGACAATTACCATAAATAAGGATTATGTAGGTGGTATAATAAAACAATATATGAAATTCCATGAGAAGATATACAAACAGTCGCAACAAAGATTAAAGGAATATGATGTAACTATAAAAGGAGATTTATTGATATATCAAGGAGAACCTGTGGAATTATATTCTATGGTTGATATAGAAGGTGTACATACATATGTACGTACCGATAAAGCCAATTATATTCTTGCTAACCTAAGACAGAATACGGATTATATTATCAAGGAAAATAAATTTTATAAAGGCAATGCTGGCAATAATAAAATCTTTGGAGTAACAAAGAAGAAATTAAATTCCAATATAGATTATTATGATTATTTCAATACACAAATAACAGAACAAAAACAATTGTTCTATAAAATGTTATCGGATAATAATTATAAACCTACAGAGAAAATAGAATTATATGCTAAAGAAGATAGTAATGATTTATTAGATGCTTATTATATCACCCATGTTTTAGTAAATGAAGGAATAAGCAATATCATGACAGGCACTACAGATTATGCAAAGAATGATGAGGATTATGTTAAAAGGTCTATGGGTTATACGGCTCCTACAAACTATATAAAAGGGGACCCGAATAGTACTGTCCCTAATATCGGAAACAAGACACGTTTTGCGCTTATGCAAGATATACCGGGAGGAAATAGTCTCTTTGGCGGCATGAAAGATAATTTATCTACGGATGGTGTAGTACTGTATCCCATGTTCTATAGGACGGCATTGAAAAATAGTGCAGGTGGAGAACTATCGTTTATTGGTAATGGAGCTAATAAAACAGTAAACCATCATTATGATACAAATACAGGACAACTACATTATATGAAGTGTTCCGAGATGTGTGTAAACTATAATATGTTTAGGAAGAACTTAGGACAAGAGATATATAAAGTATCATTAGACCATGATATTATTGTAAAGAAAGGCGATGTCTTTGTTTCTGAAAATCCTTATGACATATTTAAAAATCTTATAAGGGATATAGAGACTAGTAAAGATAAAAATAAAGCGTTTGAAGAAGCTAATAATAAGTTATTGGATTATCTTTGGAATACTAGGGTATACGATGGGAATAATGATATAGGAAGAGCATACGACTTTATAGCACATAAGGTGATATTCCAATCTGCATTGAAAATAGGACAGGAGAAAGTAAATTCATGGTCTATCAATGAGAATGGTAAATATAATTTCCCTTCCAATAAAAACCTTTTGGTTCAAGAGGTATCTAATGATAATTATGGAATACAACAAAACAAATTACAAAGCACACAAGTACAAAGAAAACCTGTGATGACGCAACTGTTAAAATTGATAGGTGTATTTTCCAATAATAGTGATACATATAATAGTATTTTAGAAAGTCTTAATAATATAGCAGAGATTAAACTAAAACAATTAAACTTCAAAGATGATGATAGTACGATTACTTATTATAAGAATAAGATAAAAGCAAAACTTATCAATAACTATGACACAAGAAAAAAATTAGTTGTGGACGAATCTAAGAGTCTTGAACAGGTAAAACAGGATATAATCAATGAAATTTTCAATGATATTGATGATGTTATTAAACCTGTTGTAGGTGGTAACATGTATGTACAGGAACCTGCTTTTACTTATTTCAAAGGCGATAAGGAGATACCTTTAAAACCATTTAGATATATAGGAGAATCGGGTGTATACACCGATAAGAATACTTTATTTTCAGATATAAAAGAAAGAAAGAAAATCTCTATAGGATTACAAGAATGTATTATGGCATTCCCTCATCAGCAGGAGTTTGGTATAGGAGAGAATATATCTTTACAACAAGCATTTTCATTCTTCGGTTATGACCTTTATGCTACATCGGAAGACTATGAACTTCGTGATAAAAAATTACAGATTAAAGAATCTAAATTAAAAGAGATAAAGGATAATATTCTACGTGGTATAAAAAGTGGATATGAGATAAAGATAGGAGATGTGTATTATGATGTTAAAGAAAATAAACATTTGGTATCTAAAAAAGAAAATATCAATCAAAATAATATAGCCGATATTAACTTATTATTAAAGAATTCAAATATTCCTAATACTATCAAAAATATTTTTAGTAAACAATTAGGATTATCAGAAGCAAATGAAACAATACAAGAAAGATTGGATAAGATAGCTAATATAATTATTAAATATTATACTAACCTCAATGATGCTTGTAATTGTTATACACTTCGTATTCCTACCACTAATACATCATCAGGGTTTCCTACACGTATAGTGGAATTTGATAGTACGATAGACAATACCATACTTATAAGCCCTGAGAAATCATTGTTGGATGGTTCAGATTTCGATATTGATGAATTAAATGTATTCTTTCCTTCGCTTAGACATAATATAGCTTCCAACGACCTTATGGGAGAAGATAAATTTAAAACAGATTTCTTCAACGCCATATTATCATATTACGGAGATGTTGATAACTCCAAGAGTGTATTATCAAGTATAACGACTAAGAATTTAAAACATATCACCGATGACATGGAAGTGTCGAAACATTATATAAACACTCCAAATCATATGTTCATCAACCAAAATATGAATTTATCGGGTAGTAGTTTGATAGGGTATCTTGTCAAGACACAGACTACATTTTCCCATCTCATGTCTACCGTTAATAGCATGGATAATGATTATATAAATAAGTATCCTATTTTTACCAATGATATATTGAAGGAGCAATTCAATGATGTATGTACGGAACTTATAAACGGAGCTACCGATAATGCGAATTTAGGAGGTGCTATAGGTAAATTGAAAATTAGTGAAAACAACAATAATATGGTATCGGGTATACTCATGAATATGCACGTTCCCGTATTATTCAATTCCCTTTTAGAATTTAAAAAGCAGACAGATGATAGTTATGAAGATAACAAGATGTTGGAAGAATACGGACTTGTCAAAAACGATATAGGATACATAAGAGATGATACTAAAGACAAGAATTTATCCGTACGCTATATATTAGATATTTTAAAGATGCTCTCATATAATGAGAAATTGAAGAATATCTATAAGGATATTGAAGAATCGAAGAGCCTTACCGCTTTTAGTAAAAGGACATCATTGGTAAACAAATTAGATTCTTTGGATAACAAAGATGAATTATTAAATGCGTTATATGAATATTCTGTACAGGGAGAAGCATTGTTTATATATAATCTCATGCTTATAGAGTCTATGAGCCATAAGATAAACGATATTACTAATTCTATTATGAATATAGGAAAAGCCTTGGGCATAACAGAAGAAAGAGAAATTGTGGAAATAGACGAGATAAACGGTAAAACAGCTACTATAACAAACCATAAAATCGATAGGACGTTATCCCAAAAGATACTGCAATATATAGATAATATAAATAAGACAGATGAATACGGAATTCCTATTAATGAAAATATAAATATAAATGCTGTATCAAAGAGATATAATATTCCGAAAAAAAGACTACAAGAGATATATGATACTATTCCATTTAGGGATTTATTGGCTAATGACAAATATATGCAGAATAAGATACGTATGATATGTTTATCAGAGGAAATAAAAAATGAAATCTTCGTTACGGAAAAGTTAGCTAGTACAATATTAAACCATGCTATAATAAATAATAAGTTATCATATATTGACAGTGATAAGACAATAGCATTGCAAAAGGAAATCGACAGGTTGTATATTGGAAATCTAATAAGCAATATGGAAGATACTATTATCTCCTATGATGGTATAAATTATGATTTGAAGAATGAAGGAAGGATAAAATTCTATACAGTGTTTCCTGAAATATTAAGGGAAATGAGGACCATATTCAATAAAGATAATATGTTCCTTAATTATATGAAGGCTATTCCTATGCAGAATGATGTCTTTTATGGTATCAATAAGTTGAAATATCTCAATGAATCGGAAAAGGAGAATTTACGCAGGTCTTATGACAAGGTATATAATGCTGCAAAATTCAACATGCCAAATGATATATATAATAGTCTACCTGAAACAGAGAAATACAGGATAGACAGGATAAGAAACGGAATAAAAGCTATAGAATATATGAATCTGTTACAACAAGGATATTATGGTAATTCTGTTGACATATCATCCGTTATCAAACCGTATATAGGGAAAAAGATTATAGAAGTGGAGCCTAAAGTAGAAAATGACATTAAAAAATTGATAGAGGAAATACGTAATGACAGGACACATAAGGTATACAGGTATATTACTATGCGGATGGGATTAGCTACAGGAGCAGTAAGCAGTTCATATGATAATTATATACCTTCTTATGATGTAAGAATGAAAGATCCAGAGAAGACATATACCATGACTACATATTCGGGTGCTAATGATGAAAATATTATTTATAGTGATGGAAAGTCTTATATCAATCCATGGGGTAATCATTATAATATGTATGGTGTTAATGGCATCACTCCTTTGTTAAATGGAGATAACAAGACATTACGCTATATAGGAAAACAGATGTTGAAAGATGCTCTTGACGGTAAAGATATTGTACTAAATGAAAATGACGTTAAGCGTTTTTATCTGGATAATGAATTAAGTGTTGGTAATAAGAAGGTGAATCCACAAACAGGTGAGTTGGTACTTATAGGAAACAGGGCATACAAGATAACAAAAGAAGGAAATTACATATTAAAGCCTGTAGAGACACAGAATGGTACCAAAAATGACGATTCGTCTATATTAAGGACTATGAATACCTCAAGGAATAACATCAAAAATATAGCCTCTAAAGAACAAATAGAGGCATTCGTTAATCATATACAAAGGGTGTTCCCTAATATTAAAGTAGAATATACTTTTGATAACAGGGAAATAGCATATATACAGAACGGAAAGGTATATATTAATATGGATAGGGTATCCTCGGATTCCTTTATACATGAACTTGCACATATATTCTCTATTGTAATAAGAGAAACAGATCCGGAGAGATATGCACAATTGTCAAATGAAGTACAAAGGCATATAAATAACAATTCACCTGTAGTGCGGTATATAAAAGCCAAATATCCCGAAATGTCTAATGATGATATGATATTGGAAGTAATAGCTAATATTATTCAAGTGCAGCAGGCAGAGAATATGGAGGCATTCCTGTTACAACAGAATGCTACTACAGAAGAAATTCCTGTTATGATGCAGTTATGGAAGAATATAAAAGAATTCTTTAAAAAAGCATTGGAGGTAATAGGTAAATTATTCGGCGGTAATTGGTCTGATACTATGACAATAAAAGATATGGGTGATATTCTTATGAAAGCTGTAAAGGAGGGACAGGCACTTTCTTATATGACATCACAACAGATAGCATCATTACAAACAACGAAGTTAAATACAGTATCCAATACTATTCCTGTTAATACGTCAGCAGATTTCATCTCTAACCTTACAGAATATACAGTAAGATATGGAGGCAAGACCGATGATGAGATAACGGAGATATTGTATCAACATGCTATACAAAACGGTAATAAGCTATCTTACGGTTCCAAGGAATATGATTATTCCAAATACAGTGCAGATGATACCAAGAAGTTGATAAAAAAGAATATCACTCCTAATTTTTCACAGAATATGCCATCACAAAAGGCTAATATTATAGCAGCTATAAATGAAGTGAAAAATACAGATAAGAGTCTTATTACCGAACTATCATTTAAACTAGGAATGAATGAGAATGACAAGCCTAAATATTCCTTAGATTCATGTATCAAATTAAACAGGATATTACAACCCGATAACACGAAGTCGTATCATATGCTTGATGATATTATAAATAATAAAGATATAGCCAAGACACACAGAGAAGCCTTTGAAGCACTAAAAGATATAACGGGATATAATCCTGTTGTCTCTATAGAATACGAAGACGACAAAGATATGACTGTGTCCATTTATGATATTACCAATAAAGATTTGAATTGGGTGGACAATCAAGTGGGAAAAAAGAATATACTTGCTAAATATGGTATAATAGCAAGACAGGCATCTGTATTGGGAATAACGCTTACCAATAGTGAATTTGATGTGAGGGCACTTATGCTTACGGTGATAACGAATATACTCCAGAAAAATGGTGTTAAAGTAAGGGATGTATCTGTTACCAAATTAAATTACGGCAATGATAGCGATGCTGTAGTATCCAAAAGGGTTCCAATGCATGAAATCAACCATAACATTACTATTATGAATAGCATCAAGGAATTTATGTCTACAATAAATAACGAAGCCATAAAAGATGTATTCAACACCCCAAAGGATAAACTTACCACTAACGATATAAACTATTGGGAATTATTATCATCGCTTTATAGGGAATACTATAATACACCCAATAAACGATATGGTGAAGGACAGTATGATCCTATAATAAGGGATAATTATGATAGCATCAGCACAGGTAAGATATCACTGGAACAAAAGATGAATATTATAAATTGGAGGTTAAAACAGTTATCCGATAAACCTATCAATAGCATGACGGATTTTGAAATTAACGAATCACGGATACTCCTTGATGCCTTAAAGAACCTTCAATCCTCTTCCAAGATGATACATCAATTTACCAAGAAATCTGTATTGAACAGCCTTAATAAATTATGGAATACTTTCGACATAGATAGCGAGGAAGTACAATTTGTACGTAGTATCATAACACAAAACTCAAATAAAATCGTTTATGATGTAAGGAAAAAGAAGGAGGAGATGTATGATATATGGAAACATTATGTCGATGAGCACGGAAAAGGGCAACAATACATCACCAATCCATACTTTCTATTCAAGGACCTTTATGCTACCATAAAGACTAAAGACGGCAAGGACGCCTTTATAGGAAGAATACTATGGACTACAGACGAGACCAAGGACAACGAATTTGCACAGCAGGCTAAATCCAAAATAGACCAAGGTAAATTATCGAAGAAGGACTTGGAAATGGCAGGAAAGATATGCGATGCCATTGAAGAGACATATATAGAAATGATGAAACATGAACAGTGGATGAAATTTGGTACAGAAGATGTATTCGTCTCCAAAGGTGTCAGGGATGCTTATGGTAAATTACAACAGAAGAAGAAAACACTTACAAAAGAGGAATGGTTGGAACGTCTTTATAACAGGGGTTATAAAAGGGGTATGATACCTATTATGCAAAAGAACTATATAGACGGGGCAAAAGCATTCGGTAAAAGAATAGGTCTTTCTTTCTCTTATTCTTCGGATGAATACAAGGATGCGGAAGCAGAGACCTTTGATCCTGCAAATTCCGACAAGACTATAGATGATATAACACATATATTTATGAATCAGCTTTCACCCGTAGAGGTAGACTTGAATATAGCAACGGATCCTACCAATATAGGACAGAAGATAGATAATAAATACGGATATATACAACGCAATAGTCATCTTGGATTGGTAAGAGATGATACAGGTGAATATATCTTTAGTGAGTTAAAAGGAGAAGAGAAGAACATGAGCATAAACAAAGATTTGGAATTCGTTTATAATTTCTTTAATCTTGTTATGACACGTAAGAGAGTACATGAGAAAAATACTATCCCTGTTATCAATGAGACGGTAAAACTATTGGAGATGGGAAGGGCTTTCTCTATTGATAAGAATACCGATGCTATAGTAGATGTGATACGCAATCTTGCGGAAATGGCTGTAAAGGGTTCTTCCTATAAGATAAAGAATTTCGGTCCTAAATATGGAGGTAAAAGTGTTGGAGAATATCTTACTACATTGGGTAAGGGATATGTGGGTATGCAGATGTTCATGAATATAAATGTGGCTATGAACTCCGCTATTATAAACACCCTTAAGGCAACGGTAGAAAGAATATCAGGGGATACCTTTGTAGGAAAGCATCTTTATAGTTCTTATGGTTATGTCATGAAGAATATGAAGGACTGTTATAAGATAGCGAGCGATCTTAATATCATACGCCAGACTGAATATGACACTTACAGTCCAGGATACAAAGGTGCTGTTACTAACAAGTCATTCTTTACTAATTTCACAAGTAATATCTTAAATTGGGGTACTGACAGTTATTCCAGAACATCTGCTATGATAGCCAAAATGAAACAAGACGGAATATTACAAGCATACACCAATGATGTGTATGATGATACAAAAGATAGAAGGTTCTTTAATGAAGATGGCACACAGACCACAGAACAGAAGATATTCTATGAAAGCATAAAGGAGATACACAGGACACAAGGCATAGACATGCGTATAGATGAGAAAGGACAGGAGCATTTGACACGTCCTTATACATTAGATGAATCTAACGCTATAAAGGAATGGGCTGACAAACGTATTATAGGAGGTTATGATAATATGGTCAAGTCGATACTTTCAAATTCCGTATTAGGAAGAATGGCGTTGATGTATTTCAATTGGTTTCCTGCTGCACTGAAAGGACTTGTTGGTAAAGGACTAAATCATGAAACTATATTCAGTTATAAATATGATGCAGATACTGGAAAACTATACAAGGACTTGTATTTCTCAGAAGGTATACTCGTTACTGTTTATAATATAGGCAAGAGGGCGTGGCAGGCAAGAGATATAAGATTTTGGAATCATATACAGAACCAAACACAAAAACAGAATCTTGTAAGGCTTATGGCTACTATAGGATTGGGAGTATTACTTAAAGTGATATATAACTTTTTAGTATTAGATGATGATGATGAAGATGACAAATACGGTATACTTCCCAATTACAGGATACTAAAGAATATAGATTTTGCTTCGGAAGGATTGATTATGTTCATGTATAAGGATGCATTACAGCGACTGCATAAACCTTTTGTCATGACAGATAACATAAGCAATATCTTCGATATACAACAAAAGAGAATAAATATAAACAGGCTTATGAATACAGTACCCATGGGTAGTTCCCTTAATGTGGGGACCGAGATAGTAACAGGAAGTAATATTAACGAATTAATAAAAGAATAATATGGAAGAGTTGAGTATTATTGAATTAAAATGTAATGAATACAATATGGTATTCGATGTAACAGAATTAGTAGCAGGCGCCACATATAGTTATAAATTCTATAATGTCATTTATGATGATCCTGAATTATATACTCCTATAACAATGGACAGTGTCTCTAATACCACTGTGGAATTGTTGCCTAATGCAGATGGAGTGTGGTTGTTGGAGGTCGTACGTAGTGTAGAAGGTGTAGGTGATGTCATATCCTATAATATGATAGTATCTATGTGTGCCCTTGAAAGTTGCAGACAGTATATGTTACAACAGTTGTTATGTGGTGATAATAGGTGTCACCCAAGACATGATTGTAATAACTGCAAACAGACAACAAACACATGGAATATAAGACTATCAGAAATGAATATGATGTTCTATGAACTACAGAGGTATATTGTAAAATATGGAAATATATTGGAGGAAACCCTTGATGCGGATGAGGATCTTATTAAAGTAAGGATAAAAGATATAGTTGAAAAGATAGGTGTCATGGTGGAACATTGTACATCGTGTACCGATTGTACAGATACAAGAAAAAGATGTCCTAACTGTTAAATATTATTATTATGAATATATATGGACTATTAAATTATGATACGTATTCAAAAATCCCCATAACAGAAGAACAGTTCTTTGATGAATACGAATACAATATAGAAGGGATGTTTAACGGTATCACGTTAAAGAATAAAATATGCAAGACATTAAAGAGGAGTACTGATACTATATGGTTACAAGAGTATCTAAGGATAATAACACAGTATACCACAAGACTTACTAACCAGGGTGAAACATATACGGATGAAGAATTATTCGATTTGTTTAAACTTGTATGTATAAGAGATAGGTTTTATTGCATGCATGGATTGGATATATTCGAGGGGATAACTGGAGAGTTAAAGACCACGATAGAACGACAAAGCGAATGTTATATTAACAATCTATGTGATGATGTCTTAGTATATGAAAATATATATACTGATAGTGTAGAAACAGGATATTTATTCCTGTCAAATGATATTTATGATTACGAGTCATATATTCCATATAGGAAGGATGGAAATATATTACGTCCCATATTATGGAATTATAATGAAAATGGAATAGAAATAGACAAGACACAAGGTGAAACCACTATACTCCCTTCCGATATAGTCATAAAACATGGAAACTGCTTTTATCAAAATATCGGGGTTAATGATACTGTATGCCATGCTACGGCTACAGGAGCTTATAAATCGAATGGAGATTATGAAGTGGATATAGTGCCTACAACAACACCTGTCGGCGATTTTAAGGTTGTCCTGGACGGCGTGGAGACTGTTGTTGACGGAACCGATATTATGTATAGCAATGGGAAGCTAACTGTAAAGAGGGCGTTCAATTATAATAGGATTTCACTCACTGGATGTCCTGCATTTAGCAGTAACATATCATCTCCATGCTCTTATACATTTACAAATAATAGTGACAGCAATAAGGTAAGTATAACTATAGGAGGCACACCATTGCCTACAGCATCTGAATTGGTAATGTATATAGATAATGTTATTTTTAATAGTCAGTATTATACATATAATCCGACTACAGGTGTATTGGAATTTACTATAACAGAAGCATTATATAATAAGGCATTTTCAATACATGTTGCCACATGTGTATTTTCCTTTGCTATTGACCATGATACGGGGACCACAACAGTAACTATAACGCCACTTATAAGCAATTATACATATACGGCATGCGATGGTTGTGATTTGAAGACATATCAAGTTACATATGAATTGGATCCTGAAGCAGAGGTAGAGAACACTTATATGGCTGTAGTAACTATGACAAATACTATAGTAGATGGATGCAAGGAAGAATATCTTAAATATATGTACTATTGTGAAAGTGGAAAGAAATATCTTATCACTACTCCTTATTATAAATGTTATGGTGATGCCGCATGGACAGAAGGAACACCAAGTGATCCTATAGAACAGCAGGATCCAGAAGAATGTGAACATCCGACAACACCGTTAGATTATGAATATGATGAATGCGATGGATGCACTAAGATACATCATGTGGTAAGTTATGCTTTCAACGAGGATACAAATTCCTATGATATGACAGATACTGAAACGGAGACAGAAAATGGATGCAAGGAATCCGAGTATATAGACAGGTATTATTGTGAAGATGGGAAAAAATATAAGGTCACTGATGAATATTACATATGTCCTGGTGGAACTCTTACCTTTGTAGGTTCTACAACGCCTGTAGAGCAAGAAGATCCAGGGGAGTGTGCTCGACCAGAACCTCCTGAAAGTTATGAATATGATACATGTAACAATTGTGATGCTATACATCATACGATTACTTATGATTATAATGAAACTACAGGGATGTATGATAAGACGGATACTACTACCATTATAGAAGATGGATGTATGGAATCGTTTTATGAAAGTAAATATGTATGTGAATATAATGAACCTGATTATGAAGTAAAAGAGTATAGAAAATTATGGATAAAATGTCCTAATGATGCTTCATGGGTAACAGAAGGAATATGGATAGAATATGGAATTCCATTTACTGACGAAAGATGTGCAGATGGTTTTGAAGGATATCTTTTAGAGATAGGGATATAAAAAAAAGGGAGGTTTTTAAGCCTCCCTTTTCATCAAATTAATGATTTTAAATAAAAATAATATATTATGGGGTAGTATAATTGTTTAGATCATGCGTTATTCCTTATTATTGACATACTCTCACGGATAAATTCAAGTGAGATTCTTATTTTAGTTTCTTTATCTCTTGTATCCATAAGTTGCATGCTTCAGAAATCGTAGTGTTTGGATCATTTGTTATTTTACGATCATAGATAAGATTAAGTGCCCAAACAAGCGTTGATGGTTTATTTTCAATTTCTTCAATTATATATGGAACTGCTGAATATCCCATTGACACAATAGCCTGAAAATCTTCATTTTCGATAATAGATTTTACAGAAGATAAAAACTTCGTTTTCTTTTCCCAATTCATTAAATGAGTTTCAAAAAGAGATTTGTTGATCATATTAATTTTTTAAAAATTTATTATTAATCCTATTCCACCACCAGGACCTGTATAGAACGTCCCATGTAAAATATCCCATCCTGCATTTAAGCCAATATTAAGCCCAAATTTCACATGTCTTTTCTTAGTGGTGTTTGTATATGTTCTTAGTGTTTTCGTCGATGTATATGGGTTTAAACACGTAAATTCGACATATTCCTTGCCATCTTCTTTTCCGACAACCATAGTAAAGGGATTATTGACCATAAGATGATATTGGAGACTATCTCCTATAATTTGTCCTATCAACTCTATCCATTCATTATTATCCTCAAAATATGTAGTATCTCCTTTTATATAGACGGGAATAGTATCTTTTATGGTAGTTATGGTAGTAATGATAGTGGCACTTCCTCCATCTTTAATCTTATTCTTATTGTCTTTTACTAGTTGTTGCAATACTTTTATAGTACTGTCATTGCTTTTTAGTTTAAGAAAGTCTTTGTTTCTTTCGGATTCTATTACACCAATACGTGCGATATCTTCTCCATGTTTATTCTTGTAGTGTATTAACGAATCACTAATGGAAGAATAATTATCTATTGTCTGTTGTCGTTTGGAACACTGATGTACCATGTTAGACAACAAAAATATCACTATCAACATTACTATAAAATATTGAAACCATCTTGATTTTAAAATTTTAATTATTAATTGTTTCATATTATTTTTATTTTTTCTTTATACATATCTTCTATTTCTTTTAAGAATAGTTTATCTACTTTAATGTATTCTTTACTCTTACGGTATAATTCATTTACAATATCCATACCATATTTCGCTATCATAAACACCTTATATTCTACGTCTCTACCATCATGGAAAGAATTACAGGATTTACATTGAGCATGAGCATTCCGTTCATCATATCTAACAGGGTTATGTTTACGAGGAATAAAATGCCCACACTCAGCGTAAATAGCATCTACACGCCTTTTACAAGTAGGACATATAAAGTATCCATCTATAATGTCTCTCTTTTTAATATAGTCTCCAAAGGCTTTATCAGCTTTATAAAATCTATCCATTGATATATTCTTCCAATATTTTATTAGCACATTGCATTAGCCTTTTATTTATATCAGTAAGATTTTCTAGTATATTATTATTTATTAAAAGTACGAGTTTCCCATGGGAAGGGACAATATCAAGTTTGTCTTGTTCATATAACTTACGTTTTTCTTTTAATATAGATATAAATTCTTTATCTTCCATTACTAATTCTATCACTTTTTCATAGTCTATAACACGTTGTTCCATATTTAATATTTTATCTAGTTGATATGTATATTTAATAGTAAATTTTATCCCTTCTTGCAAGGTATTTATAAAAACATCATAATATTCTCCATTGGGTGATAGCATTACATTTTCCAATGTATAAGTAATAGAATCATATGTAAAACCATGTTCTAACAGGTATTCATTTGTAATAACCATATTATAAATTTATTTTTTGTTGTACATTAATAACCAAACATAATTATAATTTTATAAATTCTTTTTTTGTCGTATGGGTATCCTCTATATATTTATATCCTGATATATCAGCTATAGTCCTTAAAGTTTTAGTAAAATAAAAACCTATATGACCATTACGAGGACTTATATACCAATGATCATTAATGTTCTTTATATAATCCATAATAAGTGTACTAATGATTAATTTCCCATTATCTTTTAAAAGACTTTTAATATCATCAAATATCTTTAAAGGATCTATACTATGTTCTATAACTTCTATACATGTTACAATATCGAATTTTTCTTTTGGCCTGTCATTATGATAAAATATATCATAAGATGTAGAATTAAATTCTCTATCATTTAAAAGTTGTGATAACATTCCATTGCCTCCTCCATAATCTAAATGTTTTTTCCCTTTAAATTCATTGTATAAATCAAGCATACTATGATAAGGTCTCTTATATCTGAATTCAGGATCGTATATTTCATATTCGTCATTATAGATTTTTTTCTTAAAATCATTTTCTGTCCAAGATAAAAATTCAGGAGCAAATATATAACGGCATTCTGAACATTGATGATACGATATTTGCTTATGGTCTTTAATAGGCATAGATTCACAATTTTTTCCAAAGGGAACTTTTAGCAGTTCCTTCGTTTTACTTTTACATATTGGACATTCCATAATTATTCTTTTAAATATTTATTTGATAAGAATTGAAGAATTATATTATCTTCGATATATACATTGTTTCCAGGTTCATCAGGAGCTATAAGCACCCATCCTTTACCATTGGAAGAAGGTCTATGATATTTTATATAGTCTATTCCAGTAACATTATATCTACTAGAATAAGCATTAAGATTAAATGTAGTATATGTTTTAAGGCATTCTAAGAATTTGATTCTATCTTGATGTGTTATTAGATTTATTCCTTTATATCGTCGTGAATTATGTTTTGCTTTCATGGATAAGAAATCTGTCTTTTTATATCCAAGATTTACAAATTTTCTAATCTCTTTTCTTCGTTTATCAAATCTACTACAAAATATAGCATCTTTTATTATTTCACTTTTCATAATGTATTTTCAAATATTGTTCTTAACTCTTCTATTAGATATTTATTTCCCATGGGTGTAAAACAAGGTGCAGCAAACATAGTGCCATCGGCCTTATCACAATATTGTTTTATATTACTCTTATGTAAACAACATGGTTGTAGTTCGCATTCGCTTTTTATATCATAACTATTCACATATTGATAGTATTTAGTTCTTATATTACTAGGAAATGAGTTAAACAGGCATATTGCATGTTTTTGTATTCCTTCCCTGAAATGGGATGGATTGCTATCTACCGTTATCACTTCGCTGGCATCATACAGGTCCAAAAAGAAATCCGATAATGTATCCGCTTTAATGATATGTACATCTTTTAGGGGCATTTTAAGGTCATCAGGTGATAGGTTGTTTACATGTGCATATAATGTATACTTTTTCTTTATAGTGTCAGGAATAGCATTGTAAATGGTCATAAAATCGATATTACGCATCATAGCTGTTGACTTGTTATGGATAAGAAGTGCATTATCATGCTTTATATTGGAAGGTTTGTCTGATATCCTTCTTGTATGAAGGTGTGGCCTTAGATAGTCTACTGGTATTTGATTTATCCCAAGCAAACGGAATATCAACTCAAACCAATCATATTCATTACTTTTAAAATATCTTTCTACTGTATTTACATAACGGTAATTCTTATATTTTGTCATTTTATTATGTAAGGTAAAATCTTTTAGTAATGGTCCATTATTATCAATAATATTTACACTTTTAGTAAACCACTGAAATATGTCTTTATATCTCATGTTTGTTACAAAGTGAATATTTTTATCTTTTAACATATCACATAAGGAGGAGTGCATAATTATGTCTCCTATGCCTCCTCCACAAACTACAAATACATTTTTAACTTTATCCTTATCCAGATCGTGTATATAATTATAAAATAGGTGTTCTTCTATTGTATATAGGTTATTTGAAATTATATTTGGACTTTTTATAAGATATACCTCATTAGGCATAAGAATTTTCCCTAACTCTTTTATTTCCGTGGGGCGTTTTATTATCTGGTATTTCATGTATTTTTTAAATTAATAGTTAAATCATCCTTTCTACTTCTGATATTTCTATGTTAGCGGTAATTATAAATCGCACTCCGATTTGATATTTCGTATTGTAACTGAAAATATACGGTAGTTAAAAAGTCCATTTCCTCGGCTCTTTTAATCATTTTTTCTTGAATAATTTCTCTAAACTTTTCGTAATTTTCAGGCTTTATTTCATTATGCAAACTATGTTTCCAACTATCAATATCAATAGCCTCTCTTATTACTGCCTGCAATGGTGTTGGTCTTGAAAAGGCATTATAACCTACATATTTGCATTGAAAATTTTTTATTTCCACAAATTCGGATTCACCAAAAACGTTCGGTATTTCAATAGTTTTGACTTTGTTTTCAACATTAGTACTTTTAAATGAGCACCCTAATTGATTTAATTTATCTACAAATTCTAAATGTTCCATATCTTATTTATTTTAATTGTTAATTCCATGTTATTTGTTTTTAATTTTCTATTTAGTTTATTGTGTGCATTAAAACGCACGATAACACTTAATAAACGCAATTTAAACAGCGGTTATTTCGATGTTAGCAAACATTTCCCTCCGCACACTTTCGTTCAAGTGAGAAACATTTTGCTATTAAATCATTTACTTGATGCCTGAGTTGTTTTATCTCGGCTCGTTG
>Ga0172382_10004439_pt1 | contig 21480 bp, 18 predicted proteins | sample Leawel138RmetaG_FD_122245 | JGI IMG/M metagenome (GOLD analysis project Ga0172382, IMG submission 122245) | Leachate microbial communities from a municipal landfill in Southern Ontario, Canada - Leachate well 138R metaG | ecosystem: Engineered > Solid waste > Landfill > Unclassified | place... | reverse complement strand
GGCATGATGGGCATGGGCCCGGGCATGGGTGGCATGGGTCCTGGCATGATGGGCGGCATGGGCTACGGTATGGGGATGATGGGTGGTCCCGGCCATGGCTATGGCTGGGGCATGGGAATGGGTCTGGTCGGCCTCGATCTCGACGATGACCAGCGCAAGGCCATCAATCGTGCCGTGGATCAACATCGCAAACGCCAGCACGAGCTGGTGGGCAAGATGCTCGATCACCAGGCACGTTTGCGGGATCAGTACCAGCAGGAAAAATGGGATGCCGATGCGATTACCAAGATCTATGACCAGATCGCAGATGTGCGCCGGCAGATGATCCGGGCGCGCATCGACATGCGCAATGCGATCTACGAGCGCCTCACCCCCGAGCAGCGGCAGCAATTTCGCCGCGGCTGGATCGACGACTAGTCCTGCGGTTTCCCATCTCGCAGGGGAGCGGCGCCAGGCCGCTCCCCCCAGCGCCACCGGAAGCCTGTGCCCATCGCACAACATGCGCTGGAATCCCGGCAGCACTTTACGTTTCACATGGCACCCTGCCGGTGTATTGGACGGCAGTGCCGGGCGGGTGTAATTTGGACGCCCGCTTCCATGCCGGTCCGCAGCCATGTTGTTTCCCGCCGATTCACCTTTCCACCCCGACAACAGCGACGCCTATCTGCGCTGGCGTGACGAGAAACTCGCCGGCTACCCGCAGCGTGTCGAAGATCTCTTCGTGGAATTCAAAGATCCGTTGCGGCTGAGCGAGGCCGAACACGCGGCCGCGCTGGCTCGGGTGCGCAAGACCAACATGGCCATATACCTCACGCCGCGTGCGGGTGATCCGGACAAGGCCATCCCGCGCACCATCGGCCAGTGCTTTGGGCTGGAGCGCCTGGACCACAATTTCCTCGCCGACGATGACGCCATCACCTCCATCACCATCAATCCCGAAGGTGAGCACCCGGCCTTCATTCCCTACACCAACCGTGCCATCAAGTGGCACACCGACGGCTACTACACCGTGGGTGAGGAAAAGGTCCGCGCCATGGTGTTGCACTGCGTGAACAATGCGGCGGAAGGCGGCGAGAACGCCCTTTTGGATCACGAAGTCGCATACATACTGTTGCGCGAACACGACCCGGACATGATCCGCGCCCTCATGGCGCCTGATGTCATGACCATTCCCGCACGCCTGGACGAGGATGGCGTTGCGCGCCCGGAAGTGACCGGCCCGGTGTTTTCGCTGGACAAGCTCGGCAAGCTGCACATGCGTTACACCGCGCGCAAACGCAACATCGCCTGGAAGGCCGACGCCGCGAGCCGTGCCGCCGTGGCCCAGTTGGAACGGCTGCTCGACGGCGATTCACCCTACGTATTCCGCGCCAAGCTCCCGGACGGCGCCGGTCTCCTGTGCAACAACGTCCTGCATGACCGCGCCGGCTTCAACGACGCGCCCGGCCGCAAGCGCCTGCTCTACCGCGCACGCTACTTCGAGCGCATCGCCGGGAGTTGAGGAAAGACAAAGACTTTCAACGCAACATTCCTTTGCGTTGAATCTTCCACCCCCCAGCCGCGCACGACTATGCTCGATACGGAGGAGAACAGGAGTGGCACGATGATTTTCAGGCAACTGTTCGAGCCGGATTCGAGCACCTACACCTATCTGCTGGGTTGTCCGCGTACGCGCCGCGCGGTGCTCATCGATCCGGTGCTCGATACGGTGCACCGTGATCTGGAGGTGCTCGAGGCCGAACACCTGCAGTTGGCGTTCACGCTGGAGACGCACATCCACGCCGACCACCTCACCGGCGCGGCCAAGCTGAGAGCGCTCACCGGGTGCAGCATCGCCTACCCGGAACCCGAGGCGCCCGCCTGTGCCGATGTCCGCCTGCGCGATGGCGAGGTGTTCGACGTGGGCGACATATCCATCGAGGCGGTGTTCGCGCCCGGCCACACCGCTCACCATTTCTGTTACCTGGTCGACAACGGCGTACAGAAGATGGCCTTCACCGGGGACGTGCTGCTCATCGATGCCTGCGGCCGTACCGATTTTCAGGCGGGTGATCCGGTGGCGCTGTACCACGCCATCCACGAACGGTTGTTCACGCTGCCCGACGAAACCCTGGTGTACCCGGGCCACGACTACGAGGGACGTTTCGTTTCCAGCATCGGCCAGGAAAAAAAGCGCAATCCACGCCTGGGTGGCGACAAATCCCTTGAAGAATTCGTGGCCATCATGCAGTCACTCGACTTGCCCTATCCGCGTAAAATGGACTTCGCCGTGCCCGGCAACCGCGAGTGCGGGAAATGCCCGCCCAACGTTCCGGAGCAATACCGCGCCCCCTGCGACGTCCACGAGCAGGGCTGAGTCGTTGAAGTCCGCAAATGAACACAATGAACGCGGACAGGATGGGGTTTGAGGTGAGGCCAGGCATTGCGGCAGACCTTCACCCTGTGCGTGTATTTGCGTTCATTCGCGGACTTTCTCTTTCCAGCCGCATCACCAACGGTTGATCGAAATCAAGGTCGGTTCGGCCGTGAAAACGGCAAGCTGTCTGCTGACCAAATCTTGGAGATCACGCATGGGCTGTCTCACTGACTTCCTGCATCAGGACCACGCGCGCTGCGACGATCTGTACCTGAAGGCCGAACGCCTGGCCGCCGATGCCGATGTGGCCGCGGCAGACAAGGCCTTCCTTGCCTTCTCCGAAGCCATGGCCCACCACTTCGCCATGGAGGAACAGGTGTTGTTTCCCGCCTTCGAGGAGACCACCGGCAACACGGCTGGACCCACCGCCGTGATGCGCCACGAACACGAGCAGATGCGCGGACTGTTCGCCGACATGGCCGCTGCGCTGTCGGCGGGGCGTGCCGATGAATTCCTTGCCGTGGCGGACACCCTGCTGGTGCTCATGCAACAGCACAACGCCAAGGAAGAACGCATCCTCTATCCCATGAGCGACCGCGTGCTGGCCGATGCCGACGAGGTACTGGCGCGCATGCAGGCGATCGCATGAGCGAACAGCTCCTGGATGTCAGCGGGCTGGAGCCCCCGGAGCCGCTGGTGCAAACCCTCGCGGCAGCGGAGGGCCTGCCCGCGGGCACCTACCTGCGCATGCTGCATCGCCGCGACCCCTGTCTGCTGCCGGGCAACCTGAGCCAGCGCGGCTTCACCTTCGTGCAGCGGCCGGGACGGCGCACGGCGGTGGAGGTGTTCATCTGGCGTGAAAACGATGCCGCTGCCGAGGCGGCGGCACGGGCGACACTCGCTGCTGAAAACCCTTGAGCATGGCCCATCTGTCCCTGGACCAGACACCGCCCCTGTCGGTGCCCGCGCCCTACCTGCTGATCGCACCCTGGTTTGCGGCAGCCGCCGGGATCTGGCTCGCCCTCGCACCGGAGGGGTTTGCCGGCCGCTGGTTCCCGGCCGCCCTCGGGGCCACCCACCTGCTTACCCTCGGCTTCATGGGCATGACCATGCTCGGGGCCTTCCAGCAATTGCTGCCCGTGCTGTTGGGTGCACCCTTGCCACGACCACGCACGGTGGCAGCGGCCGTCTTTCTGCCGCTTGCGGCCGGCACCGTACTGCTGGCGGCCGGCCTGGGCTCCGGGCAGACGGCGCCGTTGCACGGGGCCATGGGGCTGCTCTCCATCGCCCTGGCAGGTTTCCTGCCGGTGGCCGCGCGGGCGCTGCTGCGCGCCCCGCTCATCGCCGGCACCTCCCTGGCCATGCGCTTCGCGCTGGTGGCCCTCGGCGTGACGGTCGTGCTCGGACTGTACCTGGCGGCAGGGCATGCCGGCCCGGGCATTTCCCGCGCGCTCACCGATGTGCATGTCACCTGGGGGTTCGTCGGCTGGATCGGCCTGCTGGTCGCCGGCGTGGCCTATCAGGTGGTACCCATGTTCCAAATCACGCCCGATTACCCACCGGCGCTGATGCGCTGGGTGGCACCGGCCCTGTTCGCAGGCCTGGTGCTCTGGAGCGTGGCGTGGGCCGTGTTTCCCGCCGCGGCCCCGCTGCTGGCCTGGGTACCCGCACTGGCGCTGGCGGCATTCGCAGGCGCCACGCTTTACCTGCAGCAAAAGCGGCGCCGACGCCTGCCCGACGTAACGGTGGCGTTTTGGCGCCTGGGCATGATCAGCCTGTTGGCTGCCGTACTGCTTTGGGCCGTACACCCCTGGCCCGGCTCCGATCTGCTCCTGGGGGTGGTCTTCCTGGTGGGGTTCGGCATGTCCGTGGTGAGCGGCATGCTCTACAAGATCGTGCCGTTCCTGGTCTGGTTGCACCTGAACAACCGCGTGCTGGAGTTCCCGGCCCTGCGGGGCCGCATCCCGCCCATGAAGCACATCATCGGTGAGCGTCCCGCGCGGTGGCAGTTCCGCGCTCACGCGCTTGCCGTAGTCCTGCTGTGCACGGCCAGCCTGTGGCCCGCCGCCACCCGGCCGGCAGGCGCATTGCTGGCGCTCGCCGCCGCCATGCTGGGCGTCAACCTCGCCGGTGCACTGTGGCTCTATCGCCGCATACGCAATGCTGCGAACACCCAACACGGGAGGGACTGAGCGCGCAAACGGGATAGAGCGCGACCATGCCAGTGAGGCTACCTTAAGAGCTCGTCTAAACAACAAGAGGGAGCGTATGACTGCGTTGCTGGAGCGCTGGCTCGCCTGGTTGGGTGTAGAGCACGCGTCCGTGAGCCATACCGAGCGCATCATCTCCGCTGCGGGCGGCTTCGTGGCATTGCTGGGCGTGGTGGCCATCAGCCACTGGAGCCTGGACGCACAGGGCGCCATGGCCATGGTAGCCTCCATGGGCGCTTCGACCGTGCTGGTATTCGCCGTGCCCCATGGCACGCTCTCGCAGCCGTGGCCCGTGGTCGGCGGCCACACCATCTCCGCGCTGGTCGGCGTGGCCTGCGCCAGCTGGATCGACGATCCCTTGCTCGCCGCCCCGTTGGCGGGCGGCCTCGCCATCGCCGCCATGCACTACCTGCGCTGCCTTCATCCCCCCGGTGGCGCCACCGCGCTTACTGCGGTGATCGGCGGCGATGCCGTGCAGGCCATGGGCTTCCAGTTCGTGTTGACGCCGGTACTGCTCAACGCCGCGGTGCTGCTCGCCTATGGCATCGCCTTCAACGCGCCGTTCACCTGGCGTCGCTATCCGGCGTGGCTGGCAAGGCGCCCACAGGCGAAGCAGGCCGGGCCCGAGGACTTGGCTGACGCGGATCTGGAGTGGGCATTGCGCCAGATGGACTCCTACATCGACGTGAGCGAAGACGATCTGAAACGGGTATACACCCTTGCCCGGCAGCACGCCCGGACAGAGTGTCTGCAGACCGAGGCCGTGGTTCCTGGCGCCTGCTACTCCAATGGCGAGTTCGGTGGACGCTGGCAGGTTCGCAAGGTGATAAGCGACCTGGGCGGTGAGCATGGCCGTGTGGTCTACCGCGTGGTCGCGGGAGAAGCGCGCGGCGAGTCGGGGACGTGCACCCGCGAGGAATTCGCGCGCTGGGCCCGCTATCTGGTGGTACGGGACGAGAATTGCTGGCTGCGGGCCGCTGCGGCCTAGCTATGGGGGTAGCGGTGCCACAGGGGTAAGTCGGCAAATGAACGTCAATGAACGGCAGGTTTCTTGGCGTAGACGATAACCGCGGCGTTTTTTCTGCGAAGGTCTGGACAGCCAGGGAGACACCCAATGAACGCGGCGTTGCGTTCATTGGCGTTCATTTGCCGACGTCCTCCCCAGCGCCCTGTCAGGCACAAGCGGCTTCCTCGCGCGGGTCCTTGCCGGTGAGCAGGAAATACAGCAGGTCGTGCACCGAGCGCATCTGGTTGCCGAAGGGCAGGGCTTCGGAGCCGCGGAAGAACAGGCCCTTTTCCACGTTGCCGTGAACCGCGGCCTCCAACTGGGTGTCGATACAGAACTGGCCGGCGGCGCCGTCACCGTCCTTGAGACCGCAGTAGGTGAGGCATTCGAAATGCACCGCACAGGTACCCTTGTCCGGTGTGGCGCGGGCGCGCACCTTTTCCTCGCGCGCCAGGTATTTCTTCAGCCAGGGCGTGAGTACGGCGCGGCAGGGCAGGCCTGCGGTGCTCATGAAGGTGACGATGTCTTCGGCGCGCGCCTCCATCAACACCTTCTTGAAATTGAAATGGGCGTCGCCTTCCTCGGTGACCGCGAAGGGCGTGCCGATCTGCACGCCGCTCGCGCCCATACCGAACAGCTCCTTGATCTTCTGGAAGGAGTTGATGCCGCCGGCCGGGATGAGGGGGATGTGATCGATCTTCAGTTGTTCGAACACCTCGCGGATCTCCGCCAGCACGCGCTTGAAGTCGAATCTGGGATCGTCGATGTCCTCGGGCTTGGGTGCGCCGAGGTGACCACCCGCGTAGCGCGGATGTTCGAGGACGATGGCGTCGGGCAGCACGCCCTTGCGCATCCAGCGCTTGAGCACGGCGCGCACACCGCGTTCCTCGGACAGGATGGGGATGAGCGCCACCTTGTCCTCGTAACCCTTGATCATCTCGGGCAGGTCGAGTGGCAGGCCGGCGCCCATGATGATGGCGTTGGCGCCGCTTTCACAGGACTGCTTCACCATGTCGGCGTGGCGGTCCACGGCCTTCATCACGTTCACGGCGATGAAGCCTTCGGGCGCCATGTCGCGGGCAGCCTTGATCTCGCGATCCAGCGCCTCCAGATTGGCCGCATCGATGACGTTACGGTCCTTGGTGCGGTGGGTGCGCTCCATCAGGTCGGGATGGTGCACGCGCAGATCGATACTGGCGATGGTACCCACGGCACCTTCCTTGGCCACCGCACCGGCGAGCCGGTGCGCGGAGATGCCGACTCCCATTCCTCCCTGGATGACGGGCAACAATTCGCGTCCGCGAATCTTCAGACGGGGGAAGGGGATATTGAACATTCCACACCTGCGGGCAAAAAGGAGGCGATATGATACATGAAGGTACGTACCTGCACGCCATACCCGGATTCCCTAATTAAATCAGGTCTATTGATGCATTCTTCCCGCCCCGCGCCCCGACCCGAACCGACGCTGAGTTACGAGCTGCACGGCAATCTGTATCTCAACATCACCTGGCACTGCACTTTGCGCTGTGCTTTTTGTCCGAAATTCAACGGCGAATGGGATGTGCAGGGCTATGACCTGCGCTTGCGCCGCGAGCCCGCGGTGGAGGAACTGCTCGCGGCAATCGGTGATCCGGCGCCCTACAAGGAGATCGTGTTCTGCGGTCTGGGCGAACCCACCCTGCGGCTGAACGTGCTGCTTGCCGTCGCCCGCGCCATGAAACAGGCCGGCAAGCGGGTGCGCGTGAACACCGATGGCCTCGCCAATCTGGTGCACGGGCGCGATGTGACGCCGGCCATGGCGGAGGTGGTGGACGCCGTCTCCATCTCCCTGAATGCCCATGACGAGGCCACCTACGTGCGCCACACCCGCCCCAAGCGGCCTGGTGCCTATGCGGCCATGCTCGATTTCGCCGCCCGAGCCCGCGATGCCGGGATGGATGTTACCCTCTCCGCCATCGACGGCCTGGAAGGCGTGGACATCCCCGCCTGCGAACGCATCGCCCGCGACCTGGGCGTCAAGTTCCGCCGGCGCGTGCTGGACGCGGTGGGGTGAAGAGAAAAGATTCAACCACGGGGGGCACGGGGAACACGGGGGAATTATTCAATGTTGTTCTTCCCGCCTGTAGGAGCGGCCTCAGGCCGCGACAGTTCGGTCGACCGGCGCAATCGCGGCCTGAGGCCGCTCCCACAGGCAATCGGAACCAACGCACCACATTCTTCCCCGTGTCCCCCGCGGTTAATGGCTTTTGATCCAAGAGACTGAGCAAATGGAACAGACGTACCGGCTTTCCATCGGTGGCATGAGTTGCGCCGGCTGCGTGGCGGCGGTGGAGGATGCGTTGCGGGCGGCGCCCGGCGTGACCGAGGCTGCGGTGAATTTTGCGGAACGCACGGCCCAGGTGCGCAGCAGCGCGACGGTGGAGGCGATCATCAAGGCGGTGGCCGCGGCCGGCTATGAGGCCGCCGAGCTGAAGAGCCTGGATACTGAACAGTCCGAGCGCGAGGCGCAGGAGGCGGCCTGGTACCGCAAGCTGCTGCGCAAGTCGGCGGCAGCCGCGGCGGTGGGTTTCCCGCTCATGTTCGCGGAGATGGCCGGTTGGTTGCCCACCATCCAGGCGTCACGCGGCTTCTGGCTGTTGATAGGGCTGGTGACCCTCGCCGCCATGATCTATGCGGGCGGTCGCTTCTACACCGGCGCCTGGAAATCCTTCACACGCCACAACGCCAACATGGACACCCTCATCGCCATGGGTACCGGCGCCGCGTGGTTGTATTCCATGGCCGTGGTGCTGGCGCCCGATGCCGTACCCGTGCTGGCTCAGCACGCCTATTTTGAAGCGGCTGCGGTGATCATCGCCCTCATCAACTTCGGTTCCGCGCTGGAAACCCGCGCCCGCGGCAAGACCTCCGAGGCCATCCGCCGCCTCATCGGCCTGCAGCCCAAGACCGCGCGCGTGGTGCGCAACGGCCAGGAACTGGACGTGCCCATTGCCGAGGTGGGTCTGGACGAGACCTTGCGCGTGCGTCCCGGTGAACGCATCCCCGTGGACGGCGTGATCATCGAGGGCCACTCCCTGGTGGACGAGTCCATGATCAGCGGTGAGCCCATTCCCGTCGCCAAGCAGTGCAGCGACGAGGTGGTGGGCGGCACCATCAACGGCAGCGGCACCTTCCTCTATCGCGCCACGCGCATCGGCAAGGACACGGTGTTGGCGCAGATCATCGAGATGGTGCGCCAGGCCCAGGGCAGCAAGCCCGCCATCGGCCGCCTGGTGGACCGTGTGGCCGGGGTGTTCGTGCCCACGGTGCTCATCGTCGCCGTACTCACCTTCCTGGCCTGGTACAACCTCGGTCCTGACCCGCGCGTGTCCTTTGCCATCGTCGCGACCATGACTGTGCTCATCATCGCCTGTCCGTGCGCGCTGGGCCTGGCCACGCCCATTTCCATCATGGTGGGCGTGGGCAAGGCCGCGGAGCATGGCGTATTGATCCGCAACGGCGACGCCCTGCAACAGGCCGGGCGTCTCACCACCGTCGTGCTGGACAAGACCGGCACGGTGACCGAGGGCAAGCCGCGCGTCACTACCCTGCTGGCGAAGAATGGGTGGGATGAGAACGAGGCCCTGGCCCTGGCCGCAGCGCTGGAAACCGGCTCCGAACATCCCTTGGCCGCGGCGGTACTCGCCGCCGCACGCGAGCGCGGGTTGGAGCTGCCCAAGGTGGACAGCTTCGAGGCCGTCTCCGGGCGCGGTGTGCGCGCCCAGGTGGGTGGGCGCAGTGCACTGCTCGGCAACCGGCATTTTCTCGAAGAGAACGGCCTCGACACGGCCGCCGTACAGTCCGACGTGGAGCGCCTCGCCGCAGAGGCGCAGACCCCGGTGTATCTGGTGGTGGACGGCGCCGTCGCCGCGCTGCTGGGGGTTGCCGATCCGGTGAAGGCCGATTCCGTGGAGGCGATTGCACGCCTGCACCGCGAAGGCTTGAAGGTGGTGATGATCACCGGTGACCACCGCACCACCGCCGAGGCCGTAGCGCGTCAGGTGGGCATCGACGCGGTGTTCGCCGAAGTGCTGCCCCAGCACAAGGCCGAAAAGGTGGCCGAACTGCAGGCGCAGGGTGAGATCGTCGGCATGGTGGGCGACGGCATCAACGACGCGCCGGCCTTGGCACGCGCCGACGTAGGCTTCGCCATCGGTGGTGGTACCGACATCGCCATCGAGAGCGCCGACGTCACCCTCATGCGCGGCTCGCTGCACGGCGTTGCCGACGCCATCGCGGTGTCGCAGGCCACGGTGCGCAACATCAAGCAGAACCTGTTCGGTGCCTTCGTCTACAACACCTTGGGCATCCCGGTCGCCGCGGGCATCCTGTATCCAATCATGGGCCTGCTGCTCAACCCCATGATTGCCGGTGCCGCCATGGCCCTGTCGTCCGTAACCGTGGTGAGCAACGCCAACCGCCTGCGCCGTTTCCGCTCGGGCAAGGAGATCCGCTCGTGATCGTCAACCTCCTCGGCATCGCCCTCATCGGCTTCATCATCTGGTGGTTCTGGCTGGCAAGGCGTTAAACACCAGACCTTCGTAGGTCACGTTGCGAAGCTACGTGACATCTTCGAGCCCGATTGTCACGTAGCCGCTGCGCACCAACGTGACCTACGAAGCCATTGACTTCTTCGCGCCCTCTGCGCCTTTGCGTCTTTGCGTTGGGCGGTTGTCTTCGCCCGGACATCGGATGGCGCCGCCTGATTTCAATTGACTCTGACCCCACTGGTCCACTGGTCTGTGGATCAGCCGTGCTCTGCGTTGCCGGTGTCTTTGGGCCAGTCGCTGAGCTGTTCTCTTTCCAGCGCGATCAGGCTGAAGGGCTCGCCCGGGTCGATGTATTCGCCCTCGGCATAATCCGCGCCCAGCTCCTCCAGTTGCGCCAAGGTGCGTTCATCGCTCACGCCCATGGCAATGATGCGCAGGTGCATCAACTGGCCGATGCGGCTGATGGTCTGGACGATGAGGTATTCCACCGGGTTGTCGTGCAGGCTGTCTGCCACCTTGCCTTCGATCCTGAGGAAATCCACTGGCAGTTGATTCAGGTGTGCGAAGGATGTGCGGCCGTAACCGAAGTTGTCGAGGCCGATGCGGCAGCCCAGCTCCTTGAGGGCCTTCATGAGCTGCGACACACCGGTGAAATTGCTCATCAGGTCGGATTCGTCGACCACGAAGCACACCGCCTCGTGTGGTGCGCCGCTGCGCTCGAACTGCTGGGTGACGAAGGCGAGGAACTGGCCGTCGGCCAGGGTCTGGCCAGACAGCGTGACGCCGAACACTGTGTTGGGCGGTGGATTGCGCCCGAGCCGTGCGAGCAGGGTGCTGAGCTTCCATTCGTCCACGCGCGGGAGCAGGCGATAGCGCTCGGCGAACGACATCCAGACGGCCGGCGGTAGCAGCTCGCCCTGCTCATTGTGCAGGCGCAGGCTCACCTGTTGGAACCGCGGCGCAGCGGGGTCCCGCGTGAGGCGGCGGGCCTTGTGGGTGAACAGCACGAAGCGGTCCTGTTCCGTCCCCTCGCGCAGCAACGCCAGCCAGGTCGTGGCCAGGCCGGTATCCATGCCGCGCTCCGCTTCCGCATCGAACACGTGCACCCGGTTGCGGCCCCCGTTCTTGGCGGCGTAGCAGGCCGAGTCGGCCTCGCGCAATACATCGTCCAGGCTGCCGCTTTCGGCCGTGATGGGCACCAGGCCGATGCTCACGCCCAACGCGAAAACCCGGTCCTGCCACACGAAGCGGTAGGCGCGGATGTGTTCGAGAATGTGTTCGGCCACGCGTTCGGCAGACTGCAGCGAGCATGAGTACAGCAGGATGGCGAACTCGTCGCCGCCGAGACGCGCGAGGATGTCGCCCAAGCGCAGCACGCCCTGCAGGCGGGTAGCCACCTGGCGCAGCACCTCGTCGCCGGCGCCGTGGCCGCAGGTGTCGTTGATGACCTTGAAATGGTCCAGATCGAGATAGCCGAGCACGTGATGGCGCTGCTCTTCGCGCGCGGTGACCAGGGCCTGCTCCAGGCGCAACTGGAACTCGCGCCGGTTGTAGAGGCCGGTGAGGGCGTCGTAGCGGGCCTGACGGGAGATCTGGCGCTCCACCGCGCGCGTCTCGGACACATCCCGGAACACCACCACGGCGCCCACGATGTGTTGTTCGCGGTCGCGGATGGGGGTGGCGGTGATGTGCAGGCCGAACTCGCGCTCGTCGTTGCTGATGAGCAGGGCGCGTCGCGTCACGCTGATCACACGGCCCAGGCGCAGGGCACGCTCCACCGGGTCCTTGAGGGGTTCGCGCGTCTCCTCGTCCAGCACCTTGAACACCTCGGTGACGGGCATGCCCTGCACGTCTTCCTTCACGCAGCCCGTGAGGCGTTCCGCCACCGGGTTGAGGTAATCCACGATGCCCTGCGCATTGGTGGTGATGACGCCGTCGCCGATGGATTCCAGGGTGACCTGCGCGCGTTCCTTGGCCTCGGCCAAGGCCTGCTCGGCGCGCTTGCGGCCCGTGATATCCACCATGAAGGTGACGGTGTAGGGGCGCTCTCCGCCGTCCAGCTCCACCACGCTGGCGAGCAGCACCAGGCGCTCACCGCCGTTGCGGGTGACGGTGATCTCGCCGCCGGCCACCGGTGTCGCCGGCCCGCTCGGACGCATGGCCTGCCAGGTGTCCTCGGGCAGCAACTCGAACAGCGAGCGGCCCACGCTGGATTCGGTGGTGGTGCCGAACAGGCGGGCAAAAAACGGGTTGACCGAGCTGATGGTGTGCTTGTCGTCGGCGATGCAGATGGCCACCGGCGCGTCCTCGATCACAGCGCGCAGCCGCGCCTCGGCACTCGCCAGCTCCTGCACGTACTCATGGCGCTCGGTCACGTCGCGCAGCAGGCCGAGGAAATGGGTCACGCGGCCGGCAGCATCGGCCAGCGGGGTGAGCGACAACTCGCTCCAGAACAGGCTGCCGTCCTTGCGGCGAGTCTGCAGCCGCACCTGGCAGGCATGGCCGCCCTGGACGGCGTCGTTCAGTTCCCGCACGCCTTCCTGGTTGTGCTCATCGGCGTGCAGGATGCGCAGGTTCCAGCCAACAATCTTGTCCAGCTCATAGCCGGTGATGGCCGTGACGGCCTCATTGGCATAGATGATGGCATTGCTCTGGGCCGTGTCGGTGATGATCAGCCCCTCCTGCGAGCGTGCCGCGCCGCGCTCGAGCAGCCGCAGCACGGTTTCGTCACGCTTGCGGCGGGTGATGTCCCACAGGGTCCAGACGCGCCCGAGCGGCTCCTGGCCGGCGGGTCCGGGCAGTGGGGCGGAATGCCACAGCACCTCCACCATGTGTCCACGCCGTGACAGGCGCTGGGTCTCCATCTCGAACGGCTCGGCACTGACATATTCCTGGCGCAGTTCATCCCGGTGCCAGGGGGGCACCAGCCGCTCCACCGGTTTGCCTACCAATTCGTAAGGGGCATAGCCGAACAACCGTGCCGCGGCCGGATTGGCGAAGCTCACCACGCCGCGCGGGTTCACCAGCAGCAGGGCAGCGCCGCTGTATTGGGCCACCTGCTCATCCGAGGTGTGGTGCTCTGAATGGAAGCTGGGTTCCACCGCCGGGCGCGGCAGGGCAGGATGCTCCTCACGCAGCAGTTCCTTCAAGAAGGGCGAGATGGGGGGCACGCTGGAGCCGCCGTGCAGCCGGCGCAGCTTGAGTCCCAGCCACAGGTGTGCCGTGGTCACGAATACCGTGAAGCCGATGTTCAGCAGCAGCCAGGGGATGCGCAGGGCCCGCCAATAGGGGGCCGCGAGGGTGGCGGTGTCGAACAGGATCACCAACTGCCCCCGCTTTTCGGGCAGCGCAGCGTGCGCCTCCTGTTGCGGCCCGCCGATGAGCGAGGTGTACCAGTCCGGGGCGCGCTGCAGGTCCGGCGCGGCGGGCCGGAAGGACACGCGCTCGCCATCGGGGTCGATGAACACCAGGCGGGTGGCATGGGGCGGGGCCAGTTCGGCCAGCAGTGCGCTCACGTCCTGTGCGGCTTGAGTCTCCAGGCGCCGGCTCAGGCGCTCCGCCGTCAGACGGGTGCTCGCCCGCGCCTGCCCGTCCAACAACAACAGACCGTCCGAAACGGTCCAGACCACCAGCACGCCGTTGAGGAGCACGAGGGCGGTGAGGAGAATGAACAGATTGCGAATGACTGGATTCCGTGTGGCCATGTAAGCGGTTTCATTGCACCAGCCTTACCTGGCCAGCGCTCGCATGAAGCACAGTGACATCTGCGCCGCCGATCTGCAAGCGGAGCAGGTGCGCCCCGGCCGGATTGGCGAACTGGTCCGAAACCGTCCAGACCACCAGCACGCCGTTGAGGAGCACGAGGGCGGTGCGGGGGATGAACAGATTGCGAATGCCTGGATTCCGTGTGGCCATGTAAGCGGTTTCATCGCACCAGCCTTACCTGGCCAACGCTTGCGTCAAGCACAGTAACATCTGCGCCGCCGAGCTGCACGCCGAGCAGGTCCAGTAACGGTCCGAGGACGCTGTCAGCGAGGTTACCAATCAGCCCCACAAGCAGTCCCTGGAGGAGTGGTCGCAAGGCAGTGCCGAGGTCGAGGGGCAGTTCGAGTGCGCCCAGCAGCGTTACCTTGACCTGGATGGTCGCGCTCTGGACCAGGGAATCGAGTCCCGTCAACAGTGCTTCACCCGTAGGCGTGACCGCGGCCTGGGGGTCGGAAGGGAATGGGCCGGAGAACTCAAGATCTGGCGGCTGCAATATGCCAAAACTGGAGCACGCTCCCAGGTTGGCTGTAACGTCGGCGACCGGCACTTCTACTAGCAGCAAGTTGACTTTGACCGTGGCATCGAGCAGCGGGGACGGCACGACGGCGGGCTTGCACTCCTTGCCAATGCCAATGAACGCGAGCTGAGGGTCGGCTTCCACATCCACGCGGGTGGCCGGTACCGATGGGCTGGGCCGGTGGATGGCCGTAAGCCGGGCTTCGGCGGAGGCGGCTTCCACGACCAGATCCAGGCTGATGGGCGCCTTCAGCACCACGAGCCCGAGAAGAAGTTGGCCCAAATCAATGTCCAGGGCCCGCAGCGAAACGTGAAGCCGCAACTGGCCGGTTTTCGCAACGGTCCGCCACTCACCATTTTCGTCCTTGCCCGGAGGGCCGATGGCAATCTGTGGCGGCTCCACGACCAGGAGCTTGACACTCAGCGACGCAAGACCGAGGTCCGCCAGCAGACCGGGCGTGGCGAGACCGAGATCCACCGCATTGCCCTTGTTGGCCACCTGCGCGGTAGTGACGAGCAGGTCGAGCACGTTGAGCTGGGCATCGAGGGCGGACTGCATATTGCTGACGGCAAGCAAGTCACTCAGCTTGAGGGGGTCAAGCGGAACAGTAAGATTGGCGCCGATATCTCTGGTTGCATCCCTGAATGCGATGGCCGCGATGCTCCCTTCGTCTTCGAGCACCTTCAGCATCCAGTCGAAAACTTCACTGACCGGTTTGGCTTCCAGGCTGAGCAGTTCATCGATGGTGCCAACCCCGGCCTGAACCATGATGTCCGCCAGCTTGATGCCGGTGCCGAGCAGATTGTTATAGGAAACCGCGTCGAGGTCTACAGTGGTACCCAGCAGCGCGCTCAGCAAGCTGTTGAGCAGTTTGGAACGCTCTGAATCCAGCTCGAGAAGGTGACTGCCGACGGTGATGGCGGCGATGCTTTCCTCGAGGTGGGTTACGGCCCGCGTGGTCAGGACGGCATCGTCGCCCGAGAGCAGGCCGCCGGCCACGAGGCTGCGCGGCACTTTGTGTGTGGCGATGACCTGCACCGCGTCGTATTCCGGTGAGCCGTCGCCCGGGCCTGTCCCAAAGTCGCGCAATCCGCCCGCGCGCGTGAGATGGCCGATCTGGGGGTCGAGGGTGTCAAAATCGCCATTCTTGGCGCCCGCATCCCGTGCTGCGGCCTTTGCAGCATTGTGGTCGCCCTCCGTAGCCAACACCTGCGCACCCGCCAGTGCCGCCGCATCGGCCACCCCCTGCAAGCGCTGCCGCTCATAAATGATGCGCCCGATGTCCAGTGCCAGGGCCACGGCCAGTACCGCCACCACCATACTTGCCGCTGCGATAATGCTGATGGCGCCGCGCTGGCGGTTCATGCGTCAGTTCCGGGATACGCCGCCGGTCTCGAAGTGCGCCGGGATGGGCGTCTCGAAGCTGTTCAGGTGGCGCTGGTAAACGCGCGCGGCGACGTCGCCGGACACGGGGTTGGGCATGCCCTCATGGGTGCCGGCGCGCTGCAGTTCCAGCCAGCTGGCGGTGTCGTTGGGCACCATTACGGGGCTCGGCCCCGCGATGGCCGTTTGGGCGACAGGGGCCGGCGCAGGCGTGGCGGCCTCGGGGGGCACGGGTTCGTCGGCCTCGGGTGCGGTGGTGGCGCAGCCGCCGGCGGCGAGGCCCAGCAGGATGATAGCGAACAGTCTGCCGTTCATGGGCGGGTCTCCTGGGGTGGGGTGCGTTTGCGCAGGTTGACGGCATCGGTACGCAGCCGCTTCATTTCCTGCGCCGAAAGGCCAAGGCGCTCCGAAAGCGCGGCGGCCGCCGGTTTATCGCCGACGACGAGCAGGGCCAGGAGCAGGTTCGCGGCGGCGCGGTCGCCGCCGCCCAGTTCATAGGCGGTCTGGAACTGCCGCCGGGCATCGAACGGGTAACCCGCAAGCAGCAGCGCGTAGCCGTGGTCGTTGCGGATGCGTGGGTCAGTGGGGCGCTGGCGCTCGGCGTCGGCGAAGTGCCTCAGCGAGGCCTCGATGCGGCCGGCGTCCACTTCCAGGCGCGCCATGCCGTGGTGGCCGAGACCGGCGAGGCAACTGTCGGTGAGCCCCTTGAACAGCGCACGCGCCTGCACGGGGGACCCGGCGCGGCGCAGGGACTCGGCGCGCAGGAAACGCGCGCGCGGCAGTTGCGCACCTTCCTCGCCCAGTGCATCCAGGTGGGCGAGGGCGGCGTGATACAGGCCCTTGCGCTGCATGTCTTCGATGAGTTGCAGGTGCAGCACCACTTCGTGCGGCGCCTTTTCCTCGCCGCAGAGCGGCTCGGCCCGGCCCGGCAGGGCCAGCTCGGTGGCGCTGGGGGCCTCGCCCACGCGCGGGCCGATGCCGGCGCAGGCCGCCAGCAGCAGTGGCAGGGCCGCGAGGCAGAGGCGAAGCGCCGCAGTGAGGCGATGGGCCATGGTCAATCTCCGAAGCCCGTGAGCATGCGCAGGACGCTGAGGAAGCCCGGCCCCGCCAGGAACACCAACAGCGCGGGGAACAGGAACAGCACCATGACGATGGTCATGCTGCCCGAGAGCTTGCCGACGCGTTCGTGCAACTCGGTGCGGCGACGCTCGTTGAGCAGATCCACCAGTTGCCGGAGGGGCTGCTGGATGCCGCCGCCGTAGCGTTCAATCTGGCGCAGCATGCTGACCAGATCGGTGAGGTCCTGCACCTCCTGCATGCGGGCCATGTGTGCCAGCGCCTCCGAGCGGTCGGCGCCGCCGCTCACCTGGCGCAGCACCCGGCGCAGCTCGGAGGCGAGCTCGGGTACCATGTCGGCGTGTTCGGTGGCTATGGTAAGGAGCGCCTGGTCCAGGCCCAGGCCGGCATCGAACGAGACCTTCAGCACCTGCGCCAGCAGCGGCACCTCCTCGTTGATGCGCCGCTGGCGGCGCCTGGCCAGGTAACGCAACACATACTTGGGCGCCAGGTAGCCCACGGCGAACGCGGCGAAGAGATACAACACGGCGCGCACGGTGAGGCCACCGCCGGCACCGAACCATGCCAGGGCCGTGACCACGACGGCGGCGACGGGAAGGGCCAGTTGCAGGCCGGCCAGCAACGCCTGGTCCTGCTGGCGGTACCAGCCCGCCTGGGCGAGCAGCCGCGGCAGCTCCGGGTCCTCCTCGCGGCTGCCGAGCCACAACCCGCCCAGGCGTGCCAATTGGCCCACCAGTCCGCGCATTTCGTCGCGCCGCTGATCGCCGCCGATGCCCAGGGCGGTGCGCAGGCGCCGGCGCATGGCCAGGCGCCGCCGGTTGGTCTGCACGGCCAGGGCCAGCAGCCCGAGGCTGAGCAGGAAGCTGGCGACGCCGAGGGTGTAGAACAGTTCGGTCATGTCAGAAGGTCCGCATCATGCGCCAGAGCAGCAGGCCGCCGACCACCTGGAAGCCGACGCCCATGCCCAGGATCACGCGGCCGGTGGGGTCGCTCCACAGCACACTCATGTAGTCGGGGTTGGTTAGCAACGTGAAGGCGGCGATGCCCAGGGGCATGACGCCGAGCACCCAGGCGGAGAGGCGGGTCTCGCCGGTGAGGGCTCGCAGCTCGTTACGCGCCGCCTCGGCACTGCGGATCATGGTCACCACGCTCTTCAGCAGGTCGTGGATGCTGGAGCCGTAGCGCCGGTTCACGGTCACGGCCAGGGTGAGCACCCGCAGTTCCTGCAGGTCGTAGACGCGCGCGGCCCGGCCCAGCGCCTCTTCCAGGGTGCCGCCCAGGCGGACTTCGCGCACCACGCGATCCAGGGCGGCACGCAGCGGTTCGTGTGCCTCGGCGGTGGCCACACCGAAGGCGCTGTCGAGGGTGTTGCCCGTGCTCACGGCGCGCGAGAGGTGATCGACGAACACCGGCAACTGCGTCACCATGAGGCGGCGGCGGGCGGCGGCACGGCGCAGCAACAGCAGATAAACGCCACCGAGCAACCCGAGGGGGTAGAGCAGCGCACCGAACGGGCCGTGGATGGCGGCACCGATCATCCCGGTCACCAGCACGGCGGCACCCAGGCTTACCGCCTGCCAGCGCGCGGGTGTGATGCCGGCGCGCCACAACAGATCGATCACCTCGTCCAGCAGCCAGTTTTCCGTACTGCGTTTCCGTGCCTGCGTGCGGCCCTCGCTACCGAGCAGCAGGCGCAGGCGCTGCAGCATCTGTGCCCCGCGTTTGTAGCGGATCTCGGCCACCGCCAGCAGCGAGAGCGAGATCAGCGCCATGGTGACGGCAAGCAGGATGGTGAGGCTGTTAACTGACATAGCGGCTGGTCGCGAAGGGACCCGACTGGGCCCCCTCGTCCTGAAGCAGGCGCTGCAGTTTCGCGCTGTAGGGCTTTACCTCCATCTGCACGAAGTCGCGGCGGGAGAAGTCGTAGCAGAACAGCTCCTGCAGCATGTAGTTGTTGTCGGCGATACCGGTGACCTCCTGCACGTGCAGTACCCGGCGCTCGCCACTGGGCAGGCGCCCGATCTGGACGATCATGTCGATGGCGGCGCCCACCTGCTGGCGCAGGGTGAATTCGCTGCCCGCGTAACCGGCGAAACCGGCCAGCATCTCCAGGCGGCTGAGGGCGTCGCGCGGGCTGTTGGCGTGCAGCGTGCCCATGGAGCCCTCGTGGCCGGTGCTCATGGCCTGCAACATGTCCAGCATTTCCGGGCCGCGCACCTCGCCCACGATGATGCGGTCCGGGCGCATGCGCAGGGCGTTGCGCACCAGGGCGCGCATGTTCACTTCGCCGTGGCCCTCCAGGTTGGGCGGGCGTGATTCCAGGCGCACCACATGGCCGTGGTCGAGCGACAGCTCGGCGGCGTCCTCGATGGTGACGATGCGCTCGTCGCCCGGAATGAATTCCGAGAGCACGTTCAGGAGCGTGGTCTTGCCGGCGCCACTGGCGCCGATGATGAGCAGGTTGCAGCGCGCGCGCACCGCCGAGCGCAGCAACTTGAGCATGGACTCGTTCAAGGTGCCGTAGGTGAGCAGGTCGCCGGCACGCAGCGGCTCGCGGCGGAACTTGCGGATGGACAGGGCGGGGCCGTCCAGCGCCAGTGGTCCGATGATGGCGTTGACGCGGCCGCCGTTGGGCAGGCGCGCGTCCACCATGGGCGTGGCCTCGTCCACGCGGCGGCCGAGCGGCGCCAGGATGCGGTGGATGATGCGCAGCACGTGGGCGTCATCGATGAACCGCAGCGGTGTCCTCAGCAGACGACCGCGGCGTTCCACGAACACCTTGGCGTAGCCGTTTACCAGGATGTCGTTAACGTCGTCATCCTCGATGAGGCGCTGGATGGGGCCGAAGCCAAGCAACTCGTCGACCATGTCCGTGACCAGCGTCTCCGCCTCGCGGCGGTTGATGGCCAGGCGCTGGTCGGCGATGAAGAAGTTGATCTTCGTCTCGATGTAGTTGCGCACCTGGTCTTGCGACCAGTCGGACAGATTGACGTTTTCCTCCTCGATGACGTTGATGAGGAGGCGGTGCAGGCGGCCCTTCAGCGACTGATATTGACTGCTCTGCTGGAGATCGTCCGCCTGGGGGTGGGAGAAGAAGTCCATGGCACTCATCCGAGGAACTTGTCCAGCAAGGTACGCAGGCGCTCGCCCTTGGCGGGCTGTGGCGTCGCGCCGGTGAGCTGGCGTGCCAGGCCGCGCACGGCCTTGCTGTAGGGGTCGTTGCCCGCCATCTCGAAAATGCTGCGACCGGCATTCAGGGCCTTCAGGCGCACCATGCCGCTGGCCGGCAGGGTGTGGCGCAGGGTGAGGTCGAGCAGTTCGGCGATATCGCTGCTCTCCAGGCCCACCTCCGGGGAATAGCGGTCGACGATGAGGCCGATGTTGTCCACCGGGTAGTCGCGCGCACCGAGGAAATCGAGCAACTGCTTGCTGGCGTGGCAGCTCGGGACGGATTGTTCCACCACCAGGAACACGCGGTCGGACTTGCCCAGGATGAGGCGCACGAAGTCCGACGGTGTGACGCCGCCCAGGTGGATGACGATGCGCGTGAAATAGGCGCGCAGGATATTGAGCAGGATCATCACATCGGCGGAGGTGATGGTTTCCATCTCCTTGGGGTCGTCCGGCAACGACAGCACGGTGAGGCCGCTCTTGTGCGTGGTGAAGGCGGTGCGGATGAGGGTCTGGTCGAAGCGGCGCACGCTGCGGATGGCGTCCACGAAGCTGTAGGTGGACTTGAGGCCCAGCATGAGCAGCGAGTCGGCCGGCGGCGTGCCCAGGTCGAGCAGCAGCACACGCCCCTCTTCCTCCTGTTCCAGCAGCGCCAGGGCGGTGTGCACCGCGAGGGTCGTGATGCCCTCATAGGGGCGCGCGGACAGGAAGGAGAACACCTGCGCGCGGTTCTCCACGGGTGCGGCATCCTGCGGACTCTTTTCGTCCAGGCGATACACCAGCGCGAGCACATCGCGCGGGTTGCTGCCCACGCGCAGGAAGTCCCGCGCACCGGCGCGCATGGCCGCCAGCAGCAGGTTGTTGTCCACGACATCGCTCACGACCACGATGCCCAGGTACGGTTTGGCCGCGAGCAGGCCCTCGATGAGCGCGGTATGGGAGCGCTTCTCGCCCGCGCCCAACTGCACGAATACCAGGTTCGCCGCCGTGGCGTCGATGAGTTGCAGCACGCGTTCCACGGAATCCTGATCGGCGACCACGACCTCCCGTTCCTTGTCCAGCGCCTCCATGAGCCACTGGACGTAATCCTCGCGATTGGTGACGACGACGACGCTTGCCACGATGGCCTCCTAATCGCTGGTGCCGCTGTTGAGCCGGCTGAAGTCGCCGGATTCGAGGAACAGCAGTTCAGAAAAACCGGGCTGGTAACGCCCGAGGGCCGTGCCCGGCAGCGGCGGGGTGGGCGCGCCGCTGGCGATGGCGCGCACCAGGTGCGGCGTCACCACCATGATCAGTTCCTTGTCCTCGCGCTGCACGCGCGTGGACTTGAAGAAGGCGCCCAGGATGGGGATGTCGCCCAGGAACGGCACCTTGTCCACGGCGGCCACGTTGTTGCGGCTGATGAGCCCGCTGATGACGAAGCTCTCGCCTTCGGCCAACTGGATGGTGGTCTCGGTGCGGCG
>Ga0172382_10004435_pt1 | contig 21488 bp, 17 predicted proteins | sample Leawel138RmetaG_FD_122245 | JGI IMG/M metagenome (GOLD analysis project Ga0172382, IMG submission 122245) | Leachate microbial communities from a municipal landfill in Southern Ontario, Canada - Leachate well 138R metaG | ecosystem: Engineered > Solid waste > Landfill > Unclassified | place... | reverse complement strand
GAATTGCTTGATTCAAATTGTTAAAGAACGTTTCGCTGAGTGTCTCAGCGAGGAGGCGTATTCTACATCCTCCTAAGTAACTGTCAAGGTTTATTTTCTGGAAACTTTGTTTTCGTTTCCGTCCAACTCCTTGTTACCGCTGAGGTTCTTACGTTCCTCGTTGGTAGGCCGCTCATTCTACATCACCACACCAACCTGTCAACAACATTCGAAAAATAAATCAACAACATGTCAAAACACTTACGACTCCCTGCCCCGCCCCTTACGCAAGCGCAATACATATTGCACCGGACCCGATATAGCATAAACCAAAAACAACAACAGAAGAATTCTTGGCGGGTCACTAAAAACCACAGCAAAAGCCAAGACAACAACAAGAATTGCCACAAACGGCACTCGCCCTTTAAGATCCAGATCCTTAAAGCTGTAATACTTAATATTACTCACCATTAGCATGCCAGCTAACGCCACAAGTATTGCAAATAGAACAATCACTGCAACTGGCAAATCAACAACACCGTTATCACTCAATGCCCATACAACACCTGCCACAAGACCTGCCGCAGCTGGACTTGCTAAACCTATAAACCAACGCTTATCGACCACTCCTATTTGCGTATTAAAGCGGGCCAATCGCAAAGCAGCACAGGCCACATAGATAAACGCAATCATCAACCCCACATTACCAAGCTCAGACAAGACCCACTGATGAGCTATGATGGCAGGCGCCAAACCAAACGCGACCATATCAGACAACGAATCATACTCAGCACCAAAAGCACTTTGCGTATTGGTCATCCGCGCAACACGTCCATCTAAACCGTCAAGCACCATCGCAACAAAAACAGTCGCAGCAGCAACTGTAAAATTTCCATTGATAGCGCACATTATTGAATAAAAGCCAGCAAACAAGTTAGCAGTGGTAAATAAATTCGGCAGCAGGTAAATACCTTTGTGCCGCACCTTACGACCTTCGTTATCATGACCTTCTTCAATATGCTCATCTATAGGCAATAAACTCTCAATGGATGATGCATCACCATGCTCTTCAGGACGCTTATTCATAGTCTTCCTTAAAACTTTTTACGTAATGAGCCAATCTAGCTATTTAGACCGCTATTTTATACTAAACAAGCACTAGAAACGAAAAACGCGGCCTAAGCCGCGTTTCTCAATTGTTGATAAATCAGTTTTTTGATTTATCAACAATTTTGTTAGCAGAAATCCACGGCATCATAGAACGCAATTTCTCACCCACAACTTCAATACCATGCGCCGCATTATTACGACGGTACGCAGTCATGGAAGGGTAGTTAGTTGCGCCTTCAGTGATAAACATTTTCGCATACTCGCCATTTTGAATACGCTTCAGAGCATTACGCATTGCAGCGCGCGACTCATCGTTAATCACTTCTGGACCAGTAACGTACTCACCGTACTCAGCATTATTAGAAATCGAGTAGTTCATATTCGCAATACCACCTTCGAACATCAGATCCACGATCAATTTCAATTCATGCAGGCACTCAAAGTATGCCATTTCTGGCGCGTAGCCCGCTTCAACTAATACCTCAAAGCCTGCTTTAACCAGCTCAACGGTACCACCACATAAAACAGCCTGCTCGCCGAACAAGTCAGTTTCAGTTTCATCTTTAAATGTGGTTTCAATAATACCAGTACGACCACCACCCACACCACTCGCATACGACAACGCAACATTCTTTGCATTACCAGACGCGTCTTGATAAATAGCGATCAGATCTGGAATACCACCACCTTTAACAAATTCTGAACGTACAGTGTGGCCTGGCGCTTTTGGCGCGATCATAATAACGTCAAGGTCGGCACGTGGCGTGACTTGGTTGTAATGAACTGAGAAACCGTGAGCAAAGGCTAAAGTTGCACCTTTTTTCAGGTTTGGCTCTAACTCTTCTTTATACAACTGCCCCTGAAACTCATCTGGCGTCAGAACCATAACAATGTCAGCCGCTTTAACAGCAGAAGCAACATCTGACACTTTCAAACCATGTGCTTCAGCTTTAGCAATTGAAGAAGATCCTGTACGCAGCCCAACAGTCACATCAACACCTGAGTCTTGCAGGTTACATGCGTGCGCATGACCTTGCGAGCCATAACCTATAATGGCTACTTTCTTGCCCTTGATAATCGATAAATCACAATCTTTGTCATAATAAACTTTCATAAAATTCTCCTAATATTGAAAGGCTCGTACCTTTCAGGTTCTATTCAAAGGCTTAAAACTTTATCGCCACGTGCAATACCGGTCACACCACTGCGTACAACCTCTAAAATAGAAGCTGGCCCAATAGCTTGGATAAAGCTATCCAGCTTATCAGTTGTTCCCGTTAGCTGTACGGTATATAGACTTGGTGAAACATCCACAATTTGCCCCCTGAAAATATCAGCGGTACGTTTAATCTCTGCTCGCTGAGCACCACTGGCTTTAACTTTAACCAGCATCAATTCACGCTCAATATGTGCACTTTCTGACAAATCAACCAACTTCACCACTTCAATCAACTTATTAAGATTCTTGGTGATTTGCTCAATCACCTCCTCTTTACCGATCGTAGTTAGAGTGAGTCGCGACAACGTTGGATCTTCTGTCGCAGCAACAGTCAGACTTTCAATATTGTAGTTACGTTGAGAAAAGAGACCAATTACACGAGATAAAGCACCTGGTTCATTCTCCATCAACAAGGAAATGATATGTCTCATGATTATGTCCGCTCCGTTTTGCTGAGCCACATATCGCGCATTGCACCATCACGAATCTGCATTGGGTACACGTGCTCACTGGTATCGACTTGAATATCTAAGAATACGAGGCGATTTTTCATCGCAAAGGCTTCTTCCATTTTCGGCTTGAGATCTTTCAAGTCAGTAATACGCATACCAACATGCCCATAAGCCTCAACCAACTTAACAAAGTCAGGCAACGACTCCATATAAGAGTGAGAATAACGACTATTGTAAACCATGTCCTGCCACTGGCGAACCATGCCCAACGCACCATTATTCAAGTTAATAATCTTAACGGGAAGGTCGTATTGCAAGCAGGTCGAAAGCTCTTGAATATTCATCTGAATACTGCCTTCACCAGTGACGCATGCGACATCATCATCAGGAAAGCTTAACTTAATACCCATCGCTGCAGGAAAACCAAAACCCATCGTGCCTAAACCACCAGAGTTAATCCAGCGATTTGGCTTATTAAAGCGGTAGTATTGCGCAGCAAACATTTGATGCTGACCAACATCAGAGGTAACGAAAGCATTCCCTTTAGTCACTTCACTTAATGTTTCAATAACAGTTTGCGGCTTAATGATACTGCCGTCGCCACTGTCGTACGGGAACATTTTACCATTGCCGCGCCACTCATCGATCTGCTTCCACCAACTGGCAACAACATCCTGATTAGGCTTGGTATCGATATCTTTTAACGCGGCCAACATATCATTTAAAACGCTATCAACTGGTCCAACAATTGGAATATCAGCTTTAATCGTTTTAGAGATTGACGCCGGATCAATATCAATATGGATAATTTTCGCGTTTGGACAGAACTTAGCTGCTCCATTAATTACACGGTCGTCAAAACGCGCACCGACAGCAATCAATACATCACAATGGTGCATCGTTAGGTTAGCTGTGTAACTGCCGTGCATCCCCAGCATACCAACAAACTGACGGTCATCACCTGGATAACAACCCAACCCCATCAAAGTATTGGTCACTGGCGCATTCAACAGCTGTGCAATCTCAGTTAATTGCGATGAAGCACCGCCCAAAATCACGCCACCACCAGCATAGATAACTGGACGCTTAGCAGCTAACAACATCTCGGCGGCTTTACGGATTTGCCCTGAATGGCCACGGGTTGCTGGTGCATAGGAGCGCAACTTAGCTTTTTTCGGATAGCTGTACTCAAACTTGTCGATCGGGTTAGTCATATCCTTAGGGACATCAATAACCACTGGCCCCGGACGACCTGATTCAGCTAGATAGAAAGCCTTTTTGATCACATCAGGAATTTCTGAGGGATGCTTAATCATAAAGCTATGTTTAACGATAGGACGTGAGATACCAATCATATCAGTTTCTTGGAATGCATCAGTACCAACCATATCGCTCGGCACTTGCCCTGAGATAACCACCATCGGTATCGAGTCCATAAAAGCAGTCGCAATACCGGTCACCGCATTGGTAGCGCCCGGCCCCGACGTTACAAAAACAACACCTGCCTTACCAGTCGCACGCGCATAACCATCGGCCATATGCGTGGCAGCTTGCTCATGACGCACTAAAATATGCGTAAGAGCAGGCTCTTTGAATAATGCATCATAGATATGCAGTATAGCTCCACCAGGGTAGCCATATATATATTTAACGCCCTCGTCTCGCAATGAGCGAACGAGCATTTCTGCGCCGGATAAAAGTTCCACAGTAACACCTCTAAAACGCCAGAGTACAGCCCCTCATCAAGGGCAATCTGATTGTAGGTTGCTGTTAATTGCAGCATGGGCAACGGTGATTGCCGACTACCCTGCCACTTAAATTAAGCAGCATAGAGAAACCCGAATGTCTAAAGATTCCTCACCCTGCGCGAGGTAACGCGATACGGGTATAGCGGGCGGCACGGGTACGCACCTCATGAACTAACGCTATAAGCACCTTTTTGAGGCAAACATTACAGCAATTTACGAATTATTCTGATTCAGCAGTCGCAATTCATGCATTAGGAGACAATTCTCTCATTTCCTAAGCTGCCAGTCGACTATGATAGATATTTATAGCCCCTGTATGCAACCACAAGGTTACAACTCAGGTTTTTAAGGTATATTTAACTACATTATCAGTATAATCATGCTTAGTTTTTACTCACACATAATAAGGAAATAGCATGCGACGCCTCATAACCACAGCCAGCCTTTTATTATTATTCAGCTCTTTAGCACTCGCCGCACCTATTTATAAATGGGTCGATGCGCAAGGTATTACTCACTTCGGATCAGAGCCGCCAAGCGGGCATCAAGTAGAACGAGTTAGTACCAACACTTTCCAGCCACCACTGCCAGAAAAATCAGCAGAACAATTGGCTGCAGAAGCTGAACAAGCAAGCTCTAAACAACAAGCTCAAATAGACCGTGACGTTCGCAAGAAAGTTGCAGAAGAAGCAGCTGCACTTAAAAAGTACTGCGCAAACGTTCGGCATAACCTTGCACAACTGGAAAACAATCCCAGAGTCTTAGCTGAGGTAGATGGAAAACCAACGCGCCTCAGTGAAGAAGAACGCCAAGCTCGTATCAAAGAAATGAAACAAGCTATTCTCGAGCGCTGCACAAACGTCCAGTAACAGCGCAGCGCATTACCTATAATGAATCAGTTAAATCTATGCTGCGTCACAATAGCTACATCTATACATTTTAAGCAATCCAGCAGGGTTGCGACCGTATTGCGTTGCTCACGGTATACAACTTCTGCCATTTCATAAATTGCACACTGGCTCGGCAGCGCATGCTCAGAATCCAAAATACTTTGCATGCGCGGTACAAATACCCACTGCAACCACTGCGCAAACTCTAGAGTATCAACACAAAACGGCTGTTGACTTTGCAAAGCCTCAATATTTGGCTCCTGTTGCTGCCACCATCCAAGTTGTTGCAACTCATCTTCTAAGCTGGATAACAGCGTCCTCAAGTGCAAGCGAATTTCGTGAGCCATTATAAGTTAACCCGTGCACGACGCTGCGCCTCTTCTGCACCTGCAGTATTACCTTGCTGCGCTCGAGCACGCGCAATCAATTCCCATAGCCCCGCCTGCAAAGCAGGTTGACCATTACTGTAACTTAAACCGCGTTGCGCTAACTGCTCAGCCTGCCCTGGATTACCCTGCGCTAAGCGCACTTCAGCCAAGCGATAAAGCACTTGCGGCTCCCGTGGGGCAATACGTTGTGCACGCTCGAGACTTGATGCTGCACCATTAAAATCGCCACCTGTCTGCTGTTGTTTTGCTGTAGTCAGCAATGCCAACACAGGCCCAGACAGCTGTTCATCTGCAGTTAAGCGTGCCTGATTGCCGATTGGCATCGATGCTACAGGGATAGCAGGCACCTCAGTTGTTGCGCTAGGGCTGTACGTTTCAATACCGCCAATCGGCGCACTTGGCACGGCATAAACTTGTACGTCTGAGGTGGCAACCTGCTCACGCGCTGCCGCTTGAGTCTGCTGTACCTGCTGTTGCGCGCCAGACTGACGTGCTCGGCTATCACGCATAGCACCTGGCGTTAGCGGCCCACCACTATCAACCACGGGAATAGATCGATGCTGAGCACCAGAACAGCCGGTTAAGAGTGCTGCTAGTGCAATTAAAATGACTGCGTGTTTGCTCACATGTATTCCTCGTAAAAATTAATTTAACCAACCGCGAATCCAGCTTTTAACCGACTCTACCGGTTCAGGCAAAGCGATCGGTGTATTACAAGACTCGCCAGGCAATGGTTCACTGCCTCGAATATAAGGCATTTGCACCGCGCCAGGGCAGTCTTCGGCACTGCCTAGGCCGGAATACGCATCCACCCACACCATAATCACATTACTTGGAGGGGTCATATTCAATGAACTGGGTGCCGCTTGTTGCATAAAATTGGCCCAGACCTGCAACGCTCCACTGGCACCCGTTAACGGAGTTTTACCATTATCATCACGCCCCATCCACACCACCGCAAGTAAATCCTGACCAAAGCCTGCAAACCAACTATCGCGTAAATCATTACTGGTACCTGTTTTACCCGCAAGCACCACAGAAGAAGGCACGCGATTATAAACTGAACGGCCAGTTCCTTCAGTCATCACCCGCCGCATCGCTTCTTGAGTCAAGTAAATAGCACCAGCATCAAAACGCTGCTCAATGGTGTATGGGTAACGCCCCAAAGGCTCTCCTTGCGCATTTAACACGCTACGAATAGCGCGCAGCGGAGTATTAAAACCACCATTAGCGATGGTTTGATACATGTCTGCCACTTCTATTGGGGTCAAGCCTCCTGCGCCCAATAACATAGAAGGGTAAGCAGGCCAATCACGCTCAACACCCAATTTGCGTACAGTTTTCAAGACATGTGGCACACCCATCTCTAAACCCAGCTTAGCTGTTGAAAGATTATACGATTGCGCCAGCCCTTGGTATAAGAAAACCGTACCATGCTCTTTGCGGTCATAATTTTGTGGCGTCCACACTTTACCGCTGCGACTTTTTACTGAAAAGGAAGCATCTTCAATGTAATGCGTTAAAGTATACTGGCTAGGCTGCTCTAAAGCTGCAAGGTAGACCGCAGGCTTTACCAACGAGCCAATCGGTCGCACCGCATCTAACGCGCGATTAAACCCCGCGTAACGCGGCAAACGACTACCGAGCAAGGCTAACACCTCTCCACTCTCTGGATTACTCACGACCATTGCCGCCTCAACCTCATCAATCCCCTTGCGTCCCGCTAACTGTTTATAGGTTTGCTCCAGCATGTCTTCTGCTTTGCGCTGTAAGATTGGATCAAAACTAGTAAAGATGCTCAGTCCCTCTTCAGTCAAATCTTGATCACGGTAGTCTTCACGCAGTTGACGTTTAACTAAATCCATAAAAGCAGGGTAAGTACTATTGGCAAGACTACCGCGCTTAGTAATGCCCAGCGGACGCTGTTTAGCTTGCGCTGCGTGCTCCTCATCAACCGTACCCTGTTCGGCGAGTAAATCGATAACTAAGTTACGCCGCTCAAGCGCACGTTCAGGCTGGCGACGCGGATTATAATAAGAAGGACCTTTCACCATCCCAACTAACAATGCCACTTGATGCAATTTCAGCTCAGATAAGGGTTGGCTGAAAAAATATTGACTGGCCAAACCAAAACCATGCACCGCACGCTGGCCATCTTGACCAAGAAAGACTTCATTGAGATAGGCTTCTAAAATATCTTGCTTGCTGTAATGCAGCTCAAGCAGTACCGACATCAGTGCTTCTGTGGCTTTACGAGTTAACGTGCGCTCATTAGTGAGGAAGAAGTTCTTCACCAATTGCTGAGTCAGCGTACTACCGCCTTGAAGCAAAGAGCCTGAAGAGGTGTTGACCCACAACGCTCGCACAATCGACTTGGGAGAAACACCATGGTGTGTGTAGAAGTCTCGATCCTCTACAGCGATCAGCGCTTGCGCCAATAAATCAGGCGTTTGATCGAGGCGAATTAAGATTCGATCCTCTTGATGCGCCGGATATAAGCCGCCAACCAATAAAGGCTCTAAACGAGCAACAGCCAAAGCACGGCCATTACTCTGCGCTAAACTGGCAATACTGTTTCCAGAGAAACGTACACGCAGCGCTTGTGCAGGCTCAGCACCTTCATAAAACTGAAAGCCACGTGTATGCAAATCTACGGTATTACCATTAACCGCCACAGACCCAGAACTGCTCGCAGAAGACTCGTTGCGGTAGCCCAAAGCACTTAATTCAGTCAGAAAATCTTGCTTGTTGAGTTTTTGACCCGCAAACAACTCTAAAGGCCGAGCATAAACTTTAGCGGGCACGGTCCAGCGCTTACCGGAAAATTTCTCTTGGACCACAGCATCCAGATAAACAAGAACACCCGCAAGCAGCACAACAGCAACGATAGAAAGCTTAATAAACAAGCTCAGCCAACGCCTTGAAGTCTTTGCTTTACGTTGATTTGTAGGCTTTTTAGTAGAACGTGATTTTGATTTTTGAGTCATGCTGTTAATTATACCCAGTTTGTTTCAGTTCAAAATGCATGTTGTTATAGTTTGCACAGTCGCCCACAGTTGCCATAATGCAGGCATTATTTTATTACGCTTAAGGATCACCCGTGACTCAAGCCCTGATTGCCGCCCTACAAAACCCTGAGATTTTTCCGCACCCAGTCGAAGAATTTCAGGTTATCGAAACGCATATTTCTTGGGTCATCCTAACCGGCCCCTATGCTTATAAAATTAAAAAAGCCGTAAACTTTGGCTTTTTAGACTTTACTGGCCTTGCTGCTCGCCAACACTTCTGTACTGAAGAAGTGCGCCTGAATCAGCGTTTAACCGACGGACTCTACCTCGAAGTTGTAGCCATTACCGGTTCTATCGAGGCACCACAACTGCAAGGTGACGGTCCAGTTATTGAATACGCAGTTAAAATGCGCCAATTTCCGCAAACCCAGCTGCTCGGTGATATGCAAAAACGCGGTGAACTCTCCGAAATCCATATTGATGCACTGGCCAAACAAATCGCTCGCTTCCACCATGAAGCACCTCGCGTACCGGCAGAGCACCCACTGGGTGACCCGCACGCAATTATGGCACCGATTCGGCAAAACTTTGAGCAAATCCGCCCACTGCTCAGTGATCCAGCTGATTTGCAACAACTGGATGCACTAGAAGCCTGGACCGAGGACGGTTTTACCCGCTTACTCCCGCTATTAGAGTTGCGTCGTCACAATGGTTCAATTCGCGAATGCCATGGTGATATTCACCTCGGCAATGCCACCTTGCTCGATGGTGAAGTGGTGCTGTTTGACTGTATTGAATTTAACGAGCCTTTTCGCTTAATCGATGTTGCTTCCGATGCCGCATTTCTAGCGATGGACTTAGAAGATCGCGGCTTAAAGCCTCTTGCACGCCGCTTTGTTAATAGCTGGTTAGAGCTGACGGGCGACTATCAAGCGATGCCACTGATTAACTTTTACAAAGCCTATCGCGCCATGGTGCGCGGTAAAGTCAACTTATTCCGTCTTGAACAGGAATCTGACCCAGTACAGCGCGCTGTGATTGTTCGTCAATACCGCAGTTACGCTAATTTAGCGGAAAGCTACAGTGCAATTCCATCGCGTTTATTGGCCATTACTCACGGTATTTCTGCCGTCGGTAAAAGCTATGTAGCAATGCGTTTAGTCGAAGCATTAGGTGCTCTGCGCTTCCGCTCCGACTTTGAACGCAAACGCCTATTCGGTGAACAAGACAGCGCCGAGCAAAATACTTTAGGCGGAGGGATCTATAATCCCAACGCCAGTGCCGCAACTTATCAACGTTTACATGCGCTGGCAGCTGAGGCTTTGCAAGCAGGCTTCCCTGTAGTGATTGATGCCACTTACTTAAAAACAGAACAGCGTCATGACGCATGGCAGGTTGCCGAAAGCACAGGTACGCCATTCTTAATCCTTGACTGCCAGGCCCCTGATGAGGTGGTTTTAACTTGGCTAAAGAAACGCCAAACAAAGGGATTAGACCCTTCAGACGCCACTGCGGATGTCATCTTGGCACAACGCAAAAACTTAGAGCCTCTAAGTGCTGACGAAGTTGCGCAAAGCTACCGCGTCGACACCCATGACGCTGTCACCCTTGATACGCTCATCAGTCAAATTCGTAAGCGCTTACCAGGCTTATAAGTACAACGTAGTTAAGTACAACGTAGTTTTGGTTACGTCATGCTCGACGTAGCCAAGGCTGGCTTAAAGCACCAGCCAGCCTGCCCGCACCTGCTGTTTATTTAATGCCAGCCACTGCAAGGCAATAATGCTCGCAGCATTATTAATACGCCCCTCTGTGACTGCCTGCAACGCATCCTCTAGCGGCCAAACGTGTACACGAATATCTTCACCCTCTTCTGCCAGGCCAAATACCCCACCGACTCCAACCGTAGAACAGCGCCCTACATACAGATACACGCGCTCATCTGAAGCGCCGGGTGATGGGTAATACGTCATCACGGGTAACAATTCTTGCAGCTCTAAGTTCGCTTCTTCACGCGCCTCACGACGCGCTACCTGCGCCGGTTCTTCGTCTGTATCAATTAACCCTGCAACTGTTTCCAGCAACCACGGCTCCGAGCTTTTATCCAAAGCACCAATGCGAAACTGTTCAACTAGCACCACCGAATCGGTATGCGGGTCATAGGGCAATACACACACCGCATCTGGTCGAACAAACAGCTCGCGAATAATAGTCGGCCCCATACTGCCAGCGAATAAGCGGTGCTTTAGATGAACTCGATCTAACTGGTAAAAACCTTTAAAACACTGCTCTCGCTGCTCGACGACGACATCGTCTGCACGCGTCAAAACACGCTCAGTCATGTTCTTCTCCAATAAAAAAGGCGGTCATTAAGGCCGCCTTTTATACCACTGAAAGGATTAAATCTGCTTGTAGATTATCGAGCCTTCCTCACGAAAACGCTCAGATTGCTCTTTAAAGCCCGCCTCAATCGCACGCTGTTCATCCGTTAAATCGTTATCTTTGGCGTACTGACGTACTTCTTGACTGATTTTCATGGAGCAGAATTTGGGCCCACACATCGAACAAAAGTGCGCTACTTTGGCGGAATCCTTGGGTAAGGTTTCATCATGAAATGAGCGCGCAGTATCAGGATCCAAACCTAAGTTAAACTGATCTTCCCAACGGAATTCAAAACGCGCTTTACTCAACGCATCATCACGCAGTTGCGCACCCGGATGTCCTTTGGCCAAATCCGCCGCATGCGCAGCAATTTTATAAGTGATAATCCCAGTTTTCACATCATCCTTATTCGGTAAACCCAAGTGCTCTTTAGGTGTTACGTAACAGAGCATGGCGCAGCCGTACCAAGCGATCATTGCTGCACCGATACCCGAGGTGATGTGATCGTAACCCGGCGCAATATCTGTGGTTAATGGACCCAGCGTATAGAACGGTGCTTCATCACAGCACTCCAGTTGTTTGTCCATATTTTCTTTAATCATATGCATCGGCACGTGACCTGGACCTTCAATAAAGCACTGCACATCATGCTTCCACGCAATCTTGGTCAATTCGCCTAAAGTTTCTAGCTCGGCAAACTGAGCTGCATCGTTGGCATCGGCAATCGAGCCGGGGCGCAGACCATCACCTAACGAGAAGCTGACATCGTAGGCCTTCATGATCTCGCAGATATCTTCAAAGTGCGTATAGAGGAAATTTTCTTTGTGATGCGCTAAACACCACTTGGCCATAATCGAACCCCCACGCGAGACAATACCTGTCACTCGCTTAGCCGTTAACGGCACATAGCGCAGCAGCACACCGGCGTGAATCGTAAAGTAGTCAATGCCTTGCTCAGCCTGCTCAATTAAGGTATCGCGGAACAACTCCCACGTCAGATCTTCGGCAACGCCATTCACTTTTTCTAATGCTTGATAAATGGGCACTGTACCTACGGGTACCGGTGAGTTGCGTACAATCCACTCGCGGGTTTCATGGATATTTTTACCGGTGGACAGATCCATAATGGTGTCGGAGCCCCAACGAATACCCCAAGTCAGTTTAGCCACTTCTTCTTCAATCGACGAGCCCAGTGCGCTGTTACCAATATTGCCGTTAATCTTGACTAAGAAGTTACGCCCGAGAATCATCGGCTCAAGTTCGGTGTGGTTGATATTAGCGGGGATAATCGCGCGACCGCGGGCAATTTCTGCGCGCACAAACTCTGGGGTGATTTCCTTAGGAATACTCGCGCCAAAGCTTTGCCCAGGATGCTGACCGTCAAGCAAACCGGCTTCGCGAGCTTTTTCTAACTTGAGATTTTCGCGGATCGCCACATACTCCATTTCCGGAGTAATGATGCCTTGGCGTGCATAGTGCATTTGGGTGACGTTTTTACCGGCTTTAGCGCGACGCGGATTACGTATTGAAGCAAAGCGCATGCTCTTCAATTCAGGATCCTCTAAACGCTCTTGACCAAAGCTCGAGCTTAAACCACTCAATACTTCAGTATCGCCACGCTCTTCAATCCAACTGCTGCGTACATCAGCCAAACCTTTACGCACATCAATTTTAACGCTGGGATCACTGTACGGACCAGAGGTGTCGTAGACAAACACCGGCGCATTTTTTTCAACACCATCATCAGTTTCTGTTGGCGTTAAGCTGATTTCACGCATCGGCACAAGAATGTCAGGACGTGAGCCTTGCACGTAAATCTTACGGGAATTAGGAAAAGGCTGGATCGATTGCTGATCAACTTGCGCGGTATCACTGAGATGTTGCGATAGGGTTTGAATCATTTTATTGGCTCTCCAAATCACATGATAAAAGTGTCGGGGAACCAATGGACAAAGGCAGGCCTACCTTACGGCAAACTTATCTTGTTCCCTACGCGAGTATTAACTCGATCAGGTTCAACGGGATCCGGTTTAACCGATCTCAGCTCTATTCAGAGCACCCCGACAAGAAACAATCTGCAGTGTACGCAATCGCCAATACAGACTGCAAGCACACGCGACTAAACGCTAAGCTGTATAATATCTTAAACAATGTTAGAGCACGCTTGACCGTTTTGCTGATCAACCGTAGCCTTGACAAGATTTCTCTTTGTAAAATTAGGATATTAACGATGCGTTTACTGTCGCTTACTTTTGCTATAGCTACAGTTTTGAGTTCGGCGACTTATGCAGCGCCTTTTACTCAAAACAAAGTTAACCTGCTCGATGTTTATCAGCTCGCCGTTGAGAACAACGCAGACTTAGCCGCAGCACATGCTGACTATCAAGCGCAGAGTGAGCGTGTACCGCAAGCGCGCTCAGGCTTGCTACCACAAATAGGTGCTGGCGCCAGCAATTCAAGCAGTCGCAGCAAAGTAGACACCACACAGGGATCTATGACAACATCGCGCAGCGCCTTGATCTACCAAGCCAGCCTCAGCCAACCGCTGTTCCGTTTGGATCGCTGGTATCAATTACAGGCTGCGCAAGCCAGTAATGAGCAATCATTTTTAGAGCTCTCCGCGATTGAACAAAACCTAATTTTACAAAGCTCTGAAGTGTATTTTTCTGTGCTACGCGCACAAGATAATCTAGCCGCGAGTCGCGCAGAAGAATCCGCATTTAAGCGCCAGTTCGATCTCGCTAATGAACGTTTTGATGTGGGCTTATCTGATAAAACCGATGTCCTCCAAGCGCAAGCAGCCTATGACGCTGCGCGTGCCAATCGACTGGTTGCCGAACGCATGGTCAGCGATGCCTTTCAAGCAGTGAGCACCCTGACCAATGTTGACTTTGCGGCCCTCGAAGGCGTGAAGCACAGCCTACCGATTCTTGCGCCAACGCCCAACGACGCCACCGCTTGGGTCAATACTGCCACCGAGCAAAATCTTGGCTTACAAGCGATAAATTTTGCTGTGCAAGCTGCTCAAGAGAGTGTCAAACAACGCAAATCTGGTCATGCACCGACAGTCGATGCTATTGCCCAATATCAAAAAGGTGATAACGATGGCATGGGCTTTATTAATAGCGGCATAACAGGCATGCCAAGGTATGACGGTAACGCTGAGCAAAGCAGCATTGGTTTACAATTAAATATCCCGTTGTACACGGGCGGTATGACCAGCTCACAAGTACGTGAAGGCGTGTATCGCTTAGATCAAGCAGAGCAAATGCGTGAAAGTCTACGCCGCAAGACAGTGCAGGATGCGCGTAACTTCTACCGTGCAGTCAATACCGATGTAGAACAAGTGCAAGCGCTTAAGCAGGCGATTATTTCCAGCCAAAGCGCGGTAGAGTGCACACAATTCGGTTATGAGGGGGGTACGCGCAACATTGTTGATGTACTCGATTCGCAACGCGTGCTGTATGCCGCTGTGCGTAACTACAATAATGCGCGCTATGACTACATTTTGAACAACCTACGCTTACAGCAAACAGCAGGCACTCTCAGTCCTGATAATTTGCAAGCGTTATCTATCTATTTAAACCCTAACTACGATCCAGATAGCGACTTTTTGCCACCAGATCTCGACAAAGAAATCGAGGCAAATTTACGTCGCCGCTAAACCTCAGTAGGCTGATTGCTCGCTCAAGTAATCAGCCTGTGTCCACTAAAGTTAATTTTGCAGTTACAAGCTTAAGCGCATGGAGAGATCAACCGCTTTAACATCCTTAGTCAACGTGCCCAGCGAAATATAATCCACACCGGTCTCAGCAATCGCACGAATCGTTTCCTCATTGACGCCACCAGACGCTTCCAGTTTGGCTTGAGAGGCATTAATTTCGACGGCGCTGCGCATATCTTCCAGACTTAACTCATCCAACATAATAATGTCAGCACCTGCGGCCAATGCTTCACGCAACTCATCAAGATTTTCCACCTCGACTTCGACGAGTTTCCCCGGCGCGATACGGTGTGCAGCTTGCACAGTGGCAGCCACACCACCACAGGCGGTAATATGGTTTTCTTTAATTAAAAACGCATCATACAAACCCATACGGTGATTATGACAACCACCACAGGTCACTGCGTATTTCTGTGCCACACGCAAACCAGGCAAAGTTTTCCGCGTATCTAAAAGCTTTACTGGCGTACCTGCAACCCTATCGGCAAAGTACTGACAACGTGTCGCCACAGCCGACAACGTTTGTAAAAAATTTAACGCCGCGCGCTCACCGGTCAGTAATGCTCGAGCATTACCTTCCAACTCAAACAGAACATCATTGGCCTGAACACGTTGACCATCAGCAACCAACCAACGCACTTCTACGTTGCTATCCACTTGGCGAAACACCTCGTTGACCCAAGCAACACCACTGATCACAGCAGATTCACGAGTGATCACCTGTGCGCTGGCAACCTGATCAGCAGGAATCAACTGTGCAGTAATATCACCCGACCCGACATCTTCTGCCAAAGCAGCCCGTACACTGGTTTGAATTTCTGCGGTCAACTGCTCAAGTAAAATATTGCTCATGCTACACTCCTAAATGAATTGTGTTTATTATAGTTGCTGAGCAGCGTATTAGTAGTATGCCCTACCAATCTACACATAAAGTTAATAAAGCCCTGCCATCTATGACTCATATCAAATACCGAATAAATACCGCTTGGTTCTAGCCAATAAGTGCTTATAATCAACCTTACTTGTATACATCTAACTCTCAGCGCTCCAGGAGCTTTTGGACTAGGGTTGTTCTCACGATGGGAGGCAGCACACAATGAAGAATGATGCCAATATTGTACCCTTTGCCAGTCAAAGCAAGCATCCTTCTGCACCCTCAGGAAAACTACCCGTAGTACTCGCCAAGGTGTGCGATAAAGCCTCTATTTTACTCAAAGGCTATGTTCAAGAACTGTTTGCCAACGCAGATGACACTCTGTTCGAAATGGCAGACCGCGCCACCAGCAATAACGAGCAAAATAGTCTATTTGAAGCCATGCGCGATTTACGCCTCAAGCGTACAAACATTGAGCGTAGCTTTTTACAGCAACTTCTCGCGTCCTTCACACAGTTAAATCAATACCACATAGCTCAGTCGCCGACCTTAGAGGTGCCATCATTTGAGTCGCTATCATTAGTGCAAAATGATGAACTTGAAGAGTCAGTGGCGATTGATACCATGGTCGCCAAAGTAAAGCGCCGCGACGAGCAGGCTCTACTGCAACTGACCGCGCGTTTTAACCACGTGTTAAGCCGTAAGATAACTGAAGACAGCAATCCTCTAAGCCCAAATGTACTGGCAGCTAATTTTATACAAAGCTGCAATAGCATCAATTTTTCGATCAATATCAAGTTAATTATCCTTAAGTTGTTCGAAAAGCACGTCATCAATCAACTCGACAGTCTCTACCAAGACATCAATATACTTTTAATTGACGCTGATATTTTACCCTCCTTAAAAATCGCTCACCCGGCACAGAGAAAACACACGCCCTCGGCGCATCGCTCGAGTGACCCAGTCAGCGACTATAGCGATCATGATGCGGCGACCATTGCAACTCCTTCTGACCAATTACAAATTGCTTTTAGTGAACTGCAGGAGATGCTGTCACAGTTGCGCGGTAATGTATTTCCAGATCGGCATATACCCGCTGATGCTGTACCTATTTCCAGCAATGATTTAATGCGTTTGCTCTCGCATATGCAGCAGCACTTACCTGCCCAATCAATACAGGATCAAGACCTGCGTGCACAACTCGATCAATTACTGACCCGCGCGAGCAGCAGCAGTAAAGGGGCGCGCGTTGTTAGACAAGTCGATGACGACGTTATCAACCTAGTTGCAATGCTGTTTGAGTTTATTTTAGATGACCGCAACCTTCCTGACTCACTCAAGGCTCTTATTGCACGCTTACAGATACCGTTACTTAAAGTTGCAGTGCTGGATAAAACATTTTTTAATCGGGGCAACCATCCCGCACGCAGACTTCTCAATGAGATTGCTTCGGCAGCCTTGGGTTGGAGCGATCATGACAGCGAACAGCGCGATAGTCTTTACCAAAAAATTGAAAATACTGTTCAGCGCACACTGACTGAATTCACTGATGACCCTGATATATTCAATGAGTTGCTGGCAGATTTTATTACCTTTACTGGTAACGAACGACGTCGTAGCGAATTACTTGAACAGCGCACTCGTGATGCTGAAGAGGGCCGTGCACGCGCTGAAATAGCACGCTTAAGTGTTGAGCAAGAACTCAATACGCGCCTGCTGGGCAAAACACTCCCGGAAGTGATTATCCAACTGCTACAGGACGCATGGAGTAAGGTTTTACTGCTGTCCTATTTAAAAAATGGTGACGACTCTAGTGAATGGCGTGACAACTTAGCCACTATGGATGATTTAATCTGGAGCATTGAACCTCACGATGACGCTGAGGCACGTTTAAAGCTATTGCAGGTGGTACCTGCATTACTGCGTCAATTGCGTACTGGTTTTTCCAACGCAGCTATTGACCCCTTTGCTGCCAATGATTTTTTTAGCCGCTTAGAAGCCCTGCACGTACAAGCCTTCCAGCGCTATAAGCAAAGCGTTGCAGTTACTCGCGAAGATGCATCTCAAAATACGACTGAAAGCATTGCAGCAAGCCAGGCCGATATCACGCTTAACGAACTCCCAAAAGAATTACACGAATCAGCTCTACAAAAACAGCAAGAGCCTGCTGTCATGGTTGAGGTTCAAGAGGAAATCGTTTTACATCAAGCGGAAAGTATTGACAACTCAGCAAGCAAAATAGTGCTCAATGATGATGATCCTGCGTTATTGCAAGTAGACAGCCTGCACACGGGCAGCTGGATTGAGTTTATTCAAGATGACCAACGTAAGTTGCGCTGTAAATTAGCTGCAATTATAAAACCTACTGGACGCTATATTTTTGTTAATCGCAGCGGCGTTAAAGTTCTCGAAAAAAACCGTATGTCCTTGGCTGTTGAATTTAAAAATGATGCCATTACCTTATTAGATAATGCGCTGCTGTTTGACCGCGCACTGGAGTCGGTGATCGGCGATTTGCGTCGCCTTAAAAGCAACTGAAGCTGACCAGGATCGTTTCTTACTTAGCCCACGTATGTGCTAGGCTCACCTGTACATCAACGCACCACAAATCATCACTGAGGCGCGCACTCCATTGCCCGATCACAGGCTGCAAAGCAATAAAGACAATGCGCGTCATTGCTTTCTGCGGCTCTACCCGCCAACGCACAGGCTTACCATCCGCTAAAGCAAATTCACCGTGCGCTGACTGCCCCTTACTATTCAATAACAGCAATTGATAAACACCTTGTTCTGCATATGCTTGCACCTGTGCAGGCTCAGACAAGCATATGCCCAAACCATCCACGTAAGTCTGCAGTTGCACAATAGTGTTGCTGTCTTGTGGCGTCGTAGGCTCTTCAAGCAAACGCCCCAACATCAGGCCGACTAAAAAACCAAATAAAGCCAAACTTGCAAAAACCTTGAATATCCATTGCCGTCTTGGTGGAGATTCCCATGTAGAATCGGCGTCTATTTTATTGTCAGGATCAAACATGTTTCACGTCATTCTCTTTGAGCCAGAAATCCCACCAAACACCGGTAATATTATTCGCTTGTGCGCAAATGTAGGCTGCAGCTTACATTTAATTGAACCGCTTGGCTTTGACTTTGATGACAAACGCTTGCGTCGTGCAGGACTTGATTACCAAGAATTTGCCCATGTGCAGCGCCACGCCAATCTAACAGACTGTTTAAGCGCTTTGCAGCAACCTCGCTTATTTGCTTTTAGCACCAAAGCCTCACACAGCTATGTTGATGTAGCCTATCAAGATGGCGATGCCTTTATTTTCGGCCCAGAAACTCGCGGCTTACCAGAAGACGTGCGCAATAGCATTCCGGCTGAGCAATTAGTGCGTTTACCCATGCGCGAAGGCTCGCGCAGTTTAAACCTGTCCAATACGGTTGCTATTGCCGTATATGAAGCTTGGCGACAATCTGGCTTTATCACCCAGTAATAAAAAACCCCGCCAGGTACAAATACCAGAGCGGGGCCTTTTGATTTAGCGCAGAGTTACAACAATAAGCTACGTATTTCTGCTAACAACTCACTCAATCGTCGAGTAAATTGTGCCGCCGCTGCGCCATTGATGACGCGGTGGTCATAGGATAGTGACAAGGGTAGCATTAAGCGTGGATCGAAATCCTTACCATTCCACACTGGTTGCATGGTCGCACGTGAAACACCCAAGATTGCGACTTCCGGTGTATTCACAATCGGTGTAAAGCCGATACCACCAATATGCCCCAAGCTCGAAATAGTGAAGCAAGCGCCTTGCATTTGCTCAGCACTGAGCTTTTTATTGCGTGCTTTATCCGCTAATTCAGCGGCTTCAGCAGCCAATTGCAACAAGCTCTTCTGATTGACATCACGAATCACCGGCACCAATAAGCCTTCAGGCGTATCCACAGCAAAAGCCAGATGCACATACTTCTTACGAATCAGTGCTTTACCGCTAGGTGCTAAAGAGCTATTGAAATCCGGCATTTCTTGCAGCAAATGCGCGCAGGCTTTGAGCAAGAACGGCAGTATGGTCAGTTTGACTCCAGCCTTTTCCGCAACCTTTTTTTGTCCCACACGGAAGGTTTCCAGCTCAGTAATATCAGCAGACTCGAACTGAGTAACATGCGGCACATTCAACCAACTGCGATGCAGGTTCATTGCGCCCAATTGTTGCAAACGCGTCATTGCCACTTCTTCGGTCTCGCCAAAGCGTGAAAAATCCACTTCAGGAATCGACGGAATACCGCTGCCCTGCTCTGGCGTACTGCTTGCTTGCTTACGCAGTGCCTGCTGCACATAGGCATGTACATCTTCTTTCAATAAACGTTTATGCGGACCACTGCCAGTAACTAAGCCCAGATCCACACCAAACTCACGTGCTAGTTTACGCACGGCAGGGCCGGCATGCACCACGCTGGTTTTGCGTTTATCTGGAGCCGGTGCGCTCTGCGGCGCCACCGATACGGCTGCGCCTGGCTTGGTTGCCGGCGCTGCCGCCTCAGGTGCAGGCTGCTGCTCAGATACAGCTTCTGCAACAGGCTGGCTCGCGGCGGTCTGCGCCACTTTAACCTTAAAAATCAGGTCACCCATGCCTACATCAGCATCTAAACGTACCAAAACTTCAACGACTTCACCGCTAACGGGTGAAGGTATCTCCATGCTGGCTTTATCTGACTCAAGGGTCAACAACGATTGCTCTTCAGTAATATGATCGCCCACGGCCACCATCAACTCAATCACCCGTGCTTTACCGGACGAACCAATATCAGGCACATGGATCTCTTGGATCACACTTTCTGTAGGTTCTGTAGTTTCTGTAGCGACACTCGCTGCAACCTCAGTTTGCGCTGCAGGCACAGTCGATTCTGCAACAGCCGCCGCGGCAGGTTCAGATTTTTCAGCAGATTCTTCATCCACTTCCAACTCTAATAAATCATCGCCTTCTTTGAGTCGATCCCCCAGTTTGACCGCTAAGCTTTTAATCACCCCAGCTTTCGGTGCTGGAATTTCCATACTGGCTTTATCCGACTCAAGCGTCAGCAGGCTTTGTTCCACCTCAATGCGATCACCAACTTGTACAAATAGTTCGATCACCTCACCCTCCCCGCTGCCGATGTCGGGTACGCGAATTAATTCACTCATTATCGCTCTCCTCAGCAGTCCAGTGGGTTAGGTTTATTGGCATCAATACCAAACTTATCCATAGCATCCAGCATCACCTGTGCATCCATTTTCCCTTGGGCAACGAGGCCTTCTAAAGCAGCCAACACCACCCAGTGACGGTCCACCTCAAAGAAGTGACGTAATTTTTTACGTGAGTCACTGCGGCCAAAACCATCAGTACCCAGTACTTTATATTGGTCTTGTGGCACCCATTGGCGCACTTGGTCTGCATAGAGTTTCATATAGTCAGTTGATGCAACCACTGGGCCACGACGCTCATGCAAGCAGTTTTCAATATGTGATAGGCGTGTGGTTTCGCGCGGATGCAGACGGTTCCAACGCTCAACATCTAAACAGTCACGACGTAACTCGTTGAAGCTGGTGACACTCCACACATCAGCACCCACACCAAACTCATCACGCAGAATTTTTGCCGCTTCACGCACTTCGAGTAAAATCGTACCACTACCCAGTAGCTGTACATGCAAGTCGCTACTGCGCTTGTCTTCT
>Ga0172382_10004433_pt1 | contig 21490 bp, 20 predicted proteins | sample Leawel138RmetaG_FD_122245 | JGI IMG/M metagenome (GOLD analysis project Ga0172382, IMG submission 122245) | Leachate microbial communities from a municipal landfill in Southern Ontario, Canada - Leachate well 138R metaG | ecosystem: Engineered > Solid waste > Landfill > Unclassified | place... | reverse complement strand
GTCCATCCGGCGGTGCTGATCCACCCCGAATCGGGCCGCAAGTGCCTGTTCCTCAGCCCCACCTACGTCGATGGATTTCTCGGCATGGACCGGACGGAAAGCGATGCGCTGCTGCGCCGGCTGACCGAACATATGCTGCAGCCGCGCTATGTCTGCCGGCACAAGTGGCGGCCGAACGACGCGATCGTCTGGGACAACCGCCGCTTCATGCACGCCGGCATGGGCAACCGCCCCGGCGAGCCCCGCTTCGGCCTGCGCACGACGCTTGCCGGGCCGCTCAGGACCGGACGCTACTGGGATGCGGACGCCGCTGGTTGATCGGGCCGTGGATCGGATATAGCGCGCGAGGAAACGGGAGGAACCATGGCCACATACCTGCGCTACGAGCTGGACGGCGCTGTCCGCTACGGCCGGCTCGACGGCACCGCGATCACGCCGCTTGCCGGCCCATTCCCCGACTTCGCGCCATCGGGCGATCCGGCGGTCGAACTGGATGCGGTCAGGCTGCTGGCCCCCACCGAGCCGAAGCGGATCGTGTCCGCCGGCCCCGGCTTCAAATGCTCGTTTTCCGATCCGGCGCACTACCCGGACATGCCGATGTTCTGGCACAAGCCGCTCGCCGCGCTCAATCATCCCGAAGGGATCATCGAGCTGCCCGACGCCGAATACCCCGGCATCAACCACGAGGCGGAACTGGCCATCGTCATCGGCCGGCGCGCGCGGTGCGTCAGCCCGGAAGAGGCGGCGGATCACATCTTCGGCTACACCTGCTACAACGACGTCACCCGCGGGGATTTCTACAAGGAAGGCGCCTTCGCCGCCTCGCCCTATTTCGCCTACGGCAAGACCTATGACGGCTTCGCGCCGATCGGCCCGTGGATCGTCACCGGTCTCGACACCGGCAACCTGCACATCGAATGCCGCATCAACGGCGAGGTGCGGCAGAGCCATTCGACGTCCGACCGGCTGTTCACGCCCGAACAGATCGTCTCCTTCCTCTCGCACATCGGCACGCTCGAGCCGGGCGACGTCATCTCCTGCGGCTCGCCGCCGGGCATGACCTGGATGAACCACGGCGACGTCTGCGAGGTCGAGATCGAAGGCATCGGCGTGCTGCGCAGCCACGTACGCATGCGGGGCCAATGAGCCGCATCGCCAGGGCCCAGAACATCGACGAGCTGGCGGCCCTCGCGCGCCGCCGGCTGCCGCGCGGCCTGTTCGAATACCTCGACCGCGGCGCCGAGGATGAAGTGACGATGCGCGGCAATGCCGAAAGCATCAAGCGCGTCTACCTGCGCCAGCGGGTGGCGGTCGACGTCTCGCGGCGCGATCCTTCGACGAGCGTGCTGGGCGTGCGCCAGACGTTGCCGATCGGCATCGCGGCCACCGGCCTCGCCTCGCTGCTCCACCACGAGGGGGAAACCAAGCTCGCCAGCGCGGCCGCCGCCGCGGGCGTGCCCTTTACCATTGGCACGAGCAACTTCACCGCGCAGGCGAAGCTGCGGGAAATCTGCGGCGACCTGCTCTGGCGGCTGATCTATCCCAACAAGCGGCGCGAGCTGATGGACCACCACATCGCCAGGGCGCGCGAGGCGGGCATCGGCACGATCGTGATCACGATGGATTCGGCGGTCACGGGCAACCGCGAATACCTGAAGCGCAGCGGCTTCCAGCCGCACGGCACCAACGCGCGCACCGTCGCGCAAGTCCTCGCCGCGCCGCACTGGCTTTTCGGCACGCTGCTGCCCTACATGCTGCGCGGCGGCTTTCCCGAGTTCGCCGACATGCCGGAGGGCGAACGCAAGTTCTGGGGCGGCAGCTTCTCGTGGGCCGCGCTGGCCGACGATTTCACCTGGGACGACGTGAGCGCCATCCGCCGGAGCTGGAAGGGCAGACTCGTGCTGAAAGGCCTGTCGACCGCCGAGGACGCCCGCGCTGCGGCCGAATGCGGCGTCGACGGGATCATCGTCTCCAACCATGGCGGGCGGATGCTCGACGGCTGCATCCCCTCGTTCCTGGCGCTGCCCGAGATCGTCGACGCGGTGGCGCCGAAGGTGACGGTGATGGTCGACGGCGGCTTTACCCGCGGCGCCGACGTACTCAAGGCGATCGCGCTGGGCGCGGCGAGCGTCTGGGTCGGCCGGGCGACGCTCTACGGCCTTGCCGCCGGCGGGGAGGCCGGCGTGGCGCGGGCGCTCGCCATCTTCGGCGAAGAGATCGACCGGGCGATGGCGCTGCTGGGCTGTCCGACGATCGCCGCCATCGGCCGCGAGCACGTGACCCGCCCGGCTGGAGCCTGTCCTGCTTAGGTCGATACGCCGGGACATTCCACCGGCTCGACGTATTCCGGCCGCCCCAGCAGGCCGCGCCACAGCTCTGCCTCGTCCATCACCGTCATGCCGTCGCCCGAGGTGTAGGTCGGCGAGCGGGCGCGGAAGTTGACGAAGCCGAGCCCGTCGGGGCCGGAGAAGAAACCGTACTTGGTGTCGGCCGCGATGGCGAGCGCGGTGCCGGGGCCATAGACGCGGTTGCCCAGGCGGATGCTGCCGGTGTGGACGAAGATCACCTCGTCCTCGCTGTGCGAGTGGACCGGCGTTTCCTTGTCGGCCATCGCATAGGAGTTCTCGTGCAGCCAGACGCTGCAGGTGGGGCAGCCGGCATCGGCATGGAGCGCCCCGCCGATGCCGGCGTTGCCGGCCAGCGCCGCGGTGCGCGGCACCCGCTCGACGGGCAGGACATGGACATGCCCGCCCCCGCCGGCCGCGCCGGGCTCCCGCTCGCGGACGTTGAAGGCCATGATCACCGCGCCTTGCGCGCCGGCCGTCAGCCGCAGCGAGGCGCCATGCTCGACCACCACGCTCGACTTCTCGGCGAGCGCGACGCCGCCCGCCGCGGCGCTGCCCTGCCAGACGAACAGCGCCAGGTCGGACGGATCGCCGCGCAGCGTCGCCGTGGCGGCCGGCTCCATGCGGTGCATGACGAGGTGGATCGGATCAACCGGCCGGTTCAGCAAGGCGCGGCTCTCGATCGCGCCCGTGCCTGCGGGAGGCGGCACGGGCACCGCCTTTTCCGGCGTGGCGATGGCTACCTTGGGCATGCGGTCTCCCCTTGTTCCTGGTCCGGGACGCAAGGCTAGCGCCGATCCCGCCGGCAAGTCCAGCCGATCGCCCCGCGCCAGCCGGGCCGCCCGATCGCGGCGCGGGCCTGTGCCGTGCGGGCAAATGCCAGAAAAAGTTTTCATTTCTTGCGATTTCGCAATAACTTGCCTCTGTCGGCGCGGCTAAAACAAGGGCGCGTTCGGCACGTCTGTGTTCTGAACGTGGGGTGTTGGCCGGGATATGGCTCAAAACGGTGCGGCTCTGGACAATGCAGCCGACGGCCACAGGCCGTTGAGCCATCGGGTGCTGGCCACGCGGACCTACTGGGTCGCGCATCTGAACCACGACGGCAAGGGCACCGGCGCCTTCTCGCGCGGCATCCGCGAAGCGATCCGCTCGCTGGCGGAAGGCGAGGCGTGGGAAATGCCCTCGTTCCATGTCTTCGAGAGCTATGCGACGATAGACCACATCGCCCTGGTCCTGCGCGCGCAGCGCCGGGTGAAGGACGTGTTCCTGGTCGGCTCGTTCACACATGCGGAATGCCGCGTCGTCGGCCCGTGCGAGGACGCCCGCCTCCGCGAACTGGTGCCCTTCGCCAAGCGGACGGGGCAGATGGAGCAGCCCTCGCGCAAGCGTTTCCGCAGCCTTGCGGCCGCCCGGCGCGCGGCCATTGCGGAAATGGCGCGGGCGCATCTCGGCGGTCTCGGCAACGGCCTTCACCGCGATGCCGACGATGCGCCAGCCGAAAGGCAGCACGAGATCACCAACGGATAGCCGGCGGACAAGCGACGCCGGCGCGCGGCCGCTTCCGTCGCCGAGCGCGTCAGGCTATCGAGGCGCAATGCCCGCAACCCCCGCCTGGCCGCCGCGCAGCGCGCCCCGCCTGTTCGTGCCCGGTCCGCTCGCCGAAGGCGCTGCCGTCTCCGTCGAGGGGCAGCAGGCCCATTACCTGTCGCGCGTGATGCGCCTGGGCGAAGGCGATGCCGTGGTCGTGTGCGACGATGCCACCGGCGAATGGACCGCCCGCGTCGCCTCGCTGGGCAAGCGCGCGGTCGTACTGGTCCCGCAGCAGCGCACGCGCGAGAGAGAGCAGGTGCCGGACTTCACGCTCTGCGCCGCGCTACTGAAGAAACCGAACTTCGACCTCGTGCTCGAAAAGGCGACCGAGCTGGGCGTGCGCCGCATCCAGCCGGTCATCACCCGCCGCTGCGTGGCCGACTCGCTCAATCTGGAGCGCGCGCGGACGATCGTCACCGAGGCGGCCGAACAGTGCGCGCGCACCGCGCTGCCCGAGCTGGCCGCGCCGGCAAAGCTCGATGCGCTGCTGCGCGCCTGGCCGCAGGACCGTGCGCTGTTCTTCGCCGACGAGACCGGCGGCGCGCCGGCAGCCGCCGAATTCGCCGCCCGGCGTGCCCCGGCGGCGCTGCTTACCGGCCCCGAAGGCGGCTTTGACGATGCCGAGCGCACCGCGATCCGCGCGTTGCTCCAGGCGCGCGCGATCTCGCTCGGTCCCCGCATCCTGCGCGGCGAAACCGCCGCGATCGGCGCCACCGCGCTATGGATGGGCATCGCGGGCGACTGGGCGCCGTAGCCCGTCGCCCCCGCCTGACCGCACGACGGGCTCCAATTAATGCTGGCGCAACAATTCACCCTCACCTAACGGGCACGCCATGAGCACGCGGCAGGTTTCCCATCGCAGCGATCCCGTGATCGAGCACGTCGGCCAGCTCGCCGAGCCGATGGCCAGGGGCGAAAAGCCGGCCGAGGCATGGCGGATCGGCACCGAGCACGAAAAGCTGGTCTATGCCCGCGCGGACCACCACGCCCTGTCCTACGACGAGCCCGGCGGTATCCGCGATCTGCTGCTGGCGCTCACCGAGTTCGGCTGGGAGCCGGTGGAGGAAGGCGGCCCAGATAGCCAGAAAAGGGTCATCGCCATGGCCGGCGAGGACGGCGCGGTCAGCCTCGAGCCGGCCGGCCAGCTCGAGCTGTCGGGCGCGCCGCTCGACAACCTGCACCAGACCTGCGCCGAAACGGGCCGGCATCTCCAGCAGGTGAAGGCCATCGGCGAGCGCAGCGGCACGGGCTTCCTGGGCCTGGGCATGTGGCCCGACAAGCGGCGCGACGAACTGCCGATCATGCCCAAGGGCCGCTACGAGATCATGCTGCGGCACATGCCGCGCGTCGGCAACCTCGGCCTCGACATGATGCTGCGGACCTGCACCATCCAGGTGAACCTCGACTATGCGAGCGAGGCGGACATGGTGCGCAAGTTCCGCGTCGGCCTGGCGCTCCAGCCGCTGGCGACCGCGCTATTCGCCAACTCGCCGTTCACGGAAGGGCAGCCCAACGGCTATCTTTCCTACCGCAGCCACATCTGGTCGGACACCGATCCGGCGCGCACCGGCATGCTGCCTTTCGTGTTCGAGGACGGCTTCGGCTACGAGCGCTATGTCGACTACATGCTCGACGTACCGATGTATTTCGTCTTCCGCGACGGCAAGTACATCGACGCCGCCGGCCAGAGCTTCCGCGACTTCCTCGACGGCCGGCTTCCCGCCCTGCCCGGCGAGCGGCCGGTGATGAGCGACTGGACCGACCATCTGTCCACGGCCTTCCCCGAAGTGCGGCTCAAGAGCTTCCTCGAGATGCGCGGCGCCGACGGCGGCCCGTGGAACCGCATCTGCGCGCTGCCGGCGCTGTGGGTGGGCCTGCTCTACGATCAGGGCGCGCTCGACGCGGCCTGGGATCTGGTGAAGGACTGGGACATGGAAGGCCGCGAGGCGCTGCGCACCGCCGTGCCCCGGCTGGGCCTCGACGCGGCCCTGCCCGATAACGGCAAAAGGAGCGGCGCCACCTTGCGCGACATCGCCGGCGAAGTTCTGCGGATCGCCGGTTCCGGCCTTGCCGCCCGCGGCCGCCTCAACGCCGCCGGCGACAACGAGACGGTCTACCTCGCCCCGCTGGAAGAGATCGTCGCTTCGGGCAAGGTCCCGGCACAGCGTCTGCTCGACAAGTTCCACGGCGAATGGGGCGGCGACATCGCGCGGGTCTACGAAGAGAGCTTCTGATCGAGGCAGGGAAGAAGCGCTTGGGGCAGCGGCTGCGCGCACGCAACGCCGGCCCTCATTCCGCCGGCTGCAACTGCCCCTGCCCGCGCCGGCGCAAGCGCTGACCAAGCCGCGCGAACATGCGCGTGATCAGGGCGTTCTCGGCCATCCAGGCGTGGTATTCGCGGTACTTCGCATCTTCGGCAAGCAGGTGCTTCTCTTCGGTCCTGGCGCGCCAGAAATAGACCGCGCTGACCAGACCCAGGATCGCCGTGTTGCGCACCGCATCGACCAGCGACCCGCTGGTGGCGAGGAAGGGCAGCGTCGAGAACCACCAGAACAGGTTCTTCGACAGATAGGCCGGGTGCCGGGTGAAGCGATAAGGCCCGTTCGTCAGTACGCCGCGATAGGTCAGGTTGGAAAAACGTATGCCGAAGGCGACCGTCGCCCAGGCGTAGATCGCGGTCAGCCCGACCAGCAGCCCGGCCCAGAGCCAGAGCAGGGCATCGTGCCCCTGCAGCCAGACGCTCCAGTCGGCGGTATTCTCGTGATAGGACAGCGGGCTGCCCCCGCCCATCAGGATGAAGGGCGGATAGCAGATCAGCGCCGCCACCCAGCCGGCCAGATAGGGATTAGCGCTGCGGATCTGCGCGTCGAGGGGCTTCAGCGTCAGCAGGTAGCCGACCGTGCCGATATGCACGTCGATCAGGAACAGCAGCGCGATCAGCGCCCCGGCCAGCCGCGCGGGCTCGGCCGGCAGGCTCGCGAGGTCGAGCGTGACGATGCCGGCGAAGCCGCCGGGCAGGATCGAGATCATGAAGGCCCCGAAGAAGCCCTTGACCGTCCAGGCGAGCAGGTGGCGGCGTACTTCCTCGAACGCGAAGGGTTCGCGGCCGATCAGCATGGCGCCGAAATGCCAGGCCCCGTCGCGCGGGTTCACCAGCACGCGGTCGAGCCAGAGCACATAGGGCACCGACAGCACGAACAGCGGGACGGCCGCCGCCGCGATCACCTCCATCGCGAAGAGATAGCCATCGCGCCAGTACCAGCGGGCCAGGCAGTATAGCAGGCCGATCAGCGCCCAGGTCGCCCAGAGTCCGGCCAGCTTGGTGATCGACACGTCGATTATCGCCGCGACCGGCCGGGAGCGGGCCCAGTCGATGCCGGTCGACGGCCGGCGGTGGACCTTGTCCACCAGAACCGACCAGGCGATCATCGGCGCGCTGGCGAAAACCAGGGTCAGCAGCGCGGCATAAGGCCCGGCCAGGGGCGCGCGTGGGCCCGGCAGGGCGAAAGCCTCGGCGATGGCCGGCCAGTCGCGGCAGATGGCGATCCACAGGAACAGGCCGAACAGGCCCGACAGGCCGACGCCCGCCGAAACGTCGCTGGCCGGCCGGGAGGCCGGCGCCTGCTGCCGCTCGCTCATGCCGCCGGGCCTAGCGGTATTTGGTTAATCCTTCGCCAAGCTCAGGATGACCGGCAGTACCGCCAGACCCGCTCACCCCGAGCCTGGCGAAGGATGCCGCGCCGCCGTCCGCCTATCTGAACGCGGTGATCCTGCCGCCGTCGTCCAGCACGTAGAGCGTGCCGTTCGCCACCACCGGCGCCAGCGAGACGCCCTTGCCGAGCTTGGTGAGTTCGCTCACCGTGCCATCCGTCACGTCGGCCGAGGCGACGAGGCCTTCGGAATTGGCGATCCACAGCCGGTTGCCGGCCAGCACCGGGCCGGTCCAGAAGATCGGGTTCTTGCGCTTCTTCTCGTTCTCGAAGCGCGCAAGCTGGGTCAGCCAGCGGACCTTGCCGCTGGTGCGGGCGATGCACAGCAGCTTGCCCTCGTCGGTCAGCGCGAACACCCAGTCGCCCGCCACCGCCGGGGTGGAAATGCCGGCGAGGTTCAGTTCCCAGATACGCTGGCCGCTGACCAGCTCGTAGGCGGCCATGCGCCCACCCTGTCCCAGCGCGAAGACGAGCCCGCGATCGATGATCGGATCGGCGTCCACGTCGGTCAGCGTGCCGACCTGCGTTGAGATCGAAGTGCGCGCCAGCGCGTCGGACCACAGCGTGCGGCCGTTCTCATAGCGGTAGGCGACCAGTTCGCCGGTCGAATAACCGGCGATGACGGTGCCCTGTCCGACGGCGGGGGCGGCCACGCCGAAGACGCCGGCCTGGCCCTGCGAGCCCGATTCGTTCCACAGCACCTTGCCGTCGGCGGCATTGAGCGCGTGCAGTTCGTTGTTCTGCGTCATCACATAGACGGCGTTGAAGCCGACCGTGGGGGAACCGCGCAGCGGGCCGGCGGGCTTCACCTTCCAGAGCTGCGTGCCCGTCGCCGCCTCGAGTGCGGCCACCTCGCCGATGCCGGTGGTGACGTAGACACGGCCGCTGTCATAGCTGACGCCGCCGCCGAACACGGAATTCGAACCGTCGCCCTTGATGCTGAAGCTCCTGGTCCAGAGCCGCGCACCGGACGCGGCGTCGAAGGCGCTGACGAGGCCTTCGGTGTCCATCACGTAGAGCCTGCCGTCACCCACCACGGGCGCGGCGGCGAGACGCTGCTTGTTGGTCGAGCCGGCGATCGAGGCGGACCAGGCGCGGCCCGGCGCCGGCGCCAGCGCGAGATGGCCGTAGCTCTTGCTGGCGGTGCCGCCGGCCTGAGGCCATTCGGGATTGGTCGCCGCGGGCGGCAGGATCACCGCGACCGACGCCAGCGCGGCATCGACCTTGGCGCCCGATTCGATGCGCGAGAGGATCGGCACGCGGTCGCCGATCGTGGGCGTCTTGGGCCCGCCCTTGCCGCCGAACGCACCGCAGCCCGACAAGCCGAGAGCCAGGGCGACGACCAACGGCAACGCAAGCGAGCGGCGCAGCTTCGAAAGCTTCATTCAGGTATCCCCTACCAAGCGCGATTATGGCGTCGGCGCCGCGGCGGCAGCGGGCGCGTCGCCCGCCGCGACCCTGGCGACATCGTCGATCGCATCGACGCCGAGCAGGCCGGCCAACTGGCGGGTGCGGCGGCGGATGCTTTCGAGCACCTCCTTGTCCTTGGCGATCGCGGCGAAGAGCGGCCCGGCAAGGTCGTTGCGCCCCTGCTTCATGTAGGCGATGCCGACGAGTTCGCCGGCGCTGCCGAACCAGGGGCTGCCCGGCACCGCCAGCGGCTTCAGCCGGTCGACCACCTGCTGCGGCGGCAACTCGTCGAACCGGACCGCGATCTCGCGCACCGTGGCCAGGTCGCGGAAAGGCTTGGGCGCGTCGCTGTCGGCGGCGACCGCGGCGAAGAGCTTGGCCGCTTCCGCCGGCCTGTCCTGCTGCAGGGCGATGCCGCCGCGCAGGAGCCGGGCCGCGGCCGCGCTGCCGTCGCCGCCCTTCTCGACCACAGCGGCCAGCTCCTTGTCGGCGGCGGCGAGATCGCCCGCATCCACCTTGTCGAGCGCCACGGTGAACTGCTCACCCACCGCGCCCCGCGCCTGTTCGCGGCTGTGGTGCCAATAGAGATAGCCGGCGAGCGCCAGCAGGCCGGCCACGAGGACGATCGCCAGCGGAATACCGTAGCGCCTGAACAGGCCGACCATCTCGTCCTGCCGCAACGCCTCATCGACTTCGCGGAAGAACACCTCCTGCTGCGCGGCGTCGCGCTTGGCAAGCTGATCGGCTCGGGACTGGGAACGTGAGGGACGCAGGGCCAATTCGGGCGCTTTCGGCAGCTAGGACATGGTGCGGGGCTGTTTAGCGGATGGCGTTGCCATTTCAACGCCTATCGTTGCTGCCCTGTGGACGGTGAAGCGGCGCTGAACGGCCATCACGGGAATGCCGCCCGCCGCAGCGCGCGCGCATAGACCGCGCGGTAGGCGGCGATCATGCCCGCCTCGTCGTATTCGGCGCGGGCGCGCGCGCGGTTCGCAGCGCCGACGCGGCGGCGCAGTCCCTCGTCCCCGGCCAGCTCGGCAAGCGCGCCGGCCAGCGCGGTTTCGTCGCCCGGCGGCGTCACATAGGGCCGGTTGGGCTCGGCGACGATCGCCGCGACATCGCCGACGTCGGTTGCCGCCACCGCCAGCCCCGCCGCCATCGCCTCGACCACCGAGATCGGGAACTGCTCGCTGTCGGACGACAGCGCGAACAGGTCGAACAGCCCGACGGCGCGCGCCGGCGCGGGGACGAAACCGGGCAGGTGCACGCGGTGCGCCACCCCCAGGCGCAGCGCCTCGGCGCGGATCGCCTCGCGCTCGGGCCCTTCGCCCAGGATGACGAGCTGCCATTCCTCGGACAGGCCTGCAAAGGCGCGCACCAGCCGCGGCAGGTTCTTCACCGCCCGCAGCCCGGCCAGCGTGCCCAGCCATTTCTCCCCCGGCCGCTTGATCACCCGCGGCAGCGCGTCGGGTTTGGGCTTCGTGCCATAGGCGGCGACGGCGATGCCGTTGCCGATGCGCACCACGCGGCCGGCCGGCTGGTACCATTCCGCCAGCGCGATCGCCTCCAGCCGGCGCGACGGCACGACCAGCGCCGAGGCGCGGCCCAGGGCGATTCGCCGGTACCAGTTGCGCGAGCGCTTGCGGACCCGCGCTTCGTCCTCGTTAAAGCCGTCCTCGTGGTGGACCAGCGGCGGCAGGGCGTGGAGGTCGCGGAACAGGGTATGCGCCATGACCGCATCCATCGCGCCCCAGTTGTAGGTGAGGATCAGGTCGAATGGCTTCATCGCCAGGGCCAGCCGCTGCAGGCGGCCCGGCAGCGGTTTGCCCGCCAGCGGCGGGAAATCGCGGGGATAGGCTGCGTCGATCCCCCGATCGATCGCCGACGCCGCGCCCAGCGCCTCGGGCTCGGCCGAGACGATCGTGTGCGCCGCGCCCTTGCCGAAGGCGTTGATGAGCCTGGCCGCGCGCAGTTCCTTGCCGCCCGGCTGGAAGCTCGATTGCAGGTGGAGGACGCGCAAGACGGAAACGGTCAGGCGCGACAGCGCGCAAGCAGGCGCTCGATCGCCGCCACCGCCTCGGGCTCGTCGAGCGTCGGGGCGTGGCCCACGCGCTCCAGCGTCACCGCCTCGGCGCCCGGCAGGCGCGCCTGCATCTCCGCCAGCGTCCCGGCCGAGAGCAGATCCGACAGGCCGCCGCGCAGCAGCAGCAGCGGCTTGCCCGCCAGCGCCTCTATCCCCGGCCACAGATCGGGCACCGGGCTTTCCGCCGCGCGCTGCAGCGGCTCGGCGATCTTCATGTCGTAGTCGAAGACGATGCGGCCGTTGCTGGAAAGCGCCATCAGCCGCTTGGCCATGGCCAGCCAGTCCTCCGTCCGATAGTCGGGATAGGCCACGCCCTGCACCTCTTCCAGCGCGCGCGCCGCGTGCATCCAGGTGGGAAAGCTGCGCCCCTGGCCGACGTAGCCGCCGATCCGCGCCAGCCCGGCGGCCTCGAGCACCGGGCCGACGTCGTTGAGCGCCGCGCCGACGATCCGCTCGGGCGCGTTCATCGCCAGGATCATCGTCAACAGCCCGCCCAGCGAGGTGCCGATCGCGACGTAGCGGTCCACCCCTGCCTGCTCGAGCAGATGGTTGACGTCGTCGACGTACTGGAAGGGATTGTAGGTGGCGGCATCCCGGGCATAGGCGCTGCCGCCGCGGCCGCGCATCTCGGGCGAGATCACCCGCCAATCGCGCGCCAGGTGCGTCGCCAGCCCCTCGAAGTCGCGGGCATTGCGCGTCAGGCCGGGCAGGCAGAGCACGACCGGCCGGCCGGCGTCTCCCGGCCCCGGATAGTCGCGGTAATGCAGCCTGAGCCCGTCCCGGCTCGTCCAGTAACAGTCCGCCCAGGCGGAACGCGCGCTGTCGCTCATCCAAATCCCGCCGCCCTGCTTGCGCGGCGGCCCTCCTCACCCCACTATCGCCTGATGCGAAGCGAACCGCAAGCCGGCGCCTATCGGCCCGATCCGCGCATCCTGCCGCTGGCCCCCTGGCTGGCCGATCCGGTGATGGCGGCCGGCTTCCCGCAGCATATCCTGCGTTTCCGCAACGATCGCTGGGCGCCCGCCATCGGCCTGGAGGGCTTGAGCGACGCGCAGTGGGTGGATCACTTCGGCCGCTTCCGGCCGCTGGACGGCAACCTGCCCCGGCCGCTGGCGCTGCGCTATCACGGCCACCAGTTCCGCGTGTACAACCCCGACATCGGCGACGGTCGCGGCTTCCTGTTCGCGCAGATGCGCGACGGCGGGGCGGACGGACAGGCCGGCCGCCTGCTCGACCTCGGCACCAAGGGCTCGGGCGAGACGCCCTACAGCCGGCAGGGCGACGGCCGGCTGACGCTGAAAGGCGCGGTGCGCGAGATCCTGGCGACCGAAATGCTCGAAGCGCTCGGCGTCTATACCAGCAAGACCTTCTCGGTGATCGAGACCGGCGAGGCGCTATGGCGCGGCGACGAGCCCTCGCCCACGCGCTCGGCCGTGCTGGTGCGGCTCAGCCACGGCCACATCCGCATCGGCAGCTTCCAGCGCCTGCGCGCCTACGAGGAAGCGGAGCACATGGCCGCGCTGGTCGATTACTGCCTCGAAACCTTCCCCGGTCCCCCGCCGCCCGAGGACGCGCCGGGCCGCGACGAGCCGGCGGTGCGGCTGCTGCATCAGGTCGTCGAGCGGCTGGCCGACCTGGCGGCTTCCTACATGGTCGCCGGCTTCGTCCACGGGGTGCTCAACTCCGACAACATGAATATCTCGGGCGAGAGTTTCGACTACGGGCCCTGGCGCTGGCTGCCGCACTGGGACCCGGGCTTCACAGCCGCCTATTTCGACCATGCCGGCCTCTACGCCTTCGGACGCCAGCCCGAGGCGATTCTGTGGAACTGCGGCCAGTTCGCCATCGCCCTGCGCCTGCTTGCCGAGACCGAACCGCTGGTCTTCGCGCTCGAACGCTTCGGCGACCTCTACCAGCGCGCGATGGCGCGGCGGTTCTGCTGGCGGCTGGGCGTGGCGCCGCGCGGGCTGGAAGCCGAGATGGCGCTGGTGACCGCCGCCGAACGCCACATGACCGAGGGCGGGCTTTCGCCCGACGTCTTCTTCCATCGCCACCGGGGCGGCCGCGACGCGCCGGCGGGCGAGCTGGGCGACCTGCTGCGCCAGTACGACGCGGCCGGCAGCGACGATCATCCGCTCTGGCGCGAGGCCGAGCCGCCGACGCTGGTGATCGACGAGGTCGAGCGCGTCTGGGCGGCGATCGCCGAGCATGACGACTGGACGCCGCTGACCGACAAGGTCGCGGCGATCCGCAGGCTTGGCGACGCACTGGGCGATGCACTGGGCGACGCACCAGCGGCCGCGGGGCAGCGCTGAACCGCCTTTTCGCGCCGAGGCTTCAATCGCCGCGGTTTTGCAGTTAATGCAGGCATCCAGCCAGGAGGCCAGCCCCGCACCGTGAGCCAGTCCGAGATCATTTCCTACGAACCGGCGACGGGGGCTGAGCTGTGGCGCGGAAAGGTCGGGAACGTCGACGAGGCGGTTGCGCAGGCGCGCCGTGCCTGGCCGGCCTGGGCGGCGCAGCCGCTGACCAACCGCATGGAGCTGACCCGCCGCTTCGCCAACGAGGTGCGCAAGGACGCGGAAAAGCTGGCGACCACCATCGCCCGCGAGACCGGCAAGCCCATGTGGGAAGCGCAAGCCGAGGTCGATGCCGTGATCGGCCGCGTCGAAATCTCGATCCGCGCCTATGCCGAGCGTTCGGCGCAGCGCAAGCTCGACAGCGCGCTGCAGGGCACGGCCGCCGTCCGCCACAAGCCGCACGGCGTGCTGGCGGTGCTGGGGCCGTTCAATTTCCCGGCGCAGATTCCCGCCGGCCACATCGTCCCCGCGCTGATCGCGGGCAACGCCGTGGTGTTCAAGCCGAGCGAGAAGGCGCCCGCCACCGCCGAGGCGCTGGTCCGCTGCTGCCATCGCGCCGGCATCCCCGAAGGCGTCGTGCAGATGCTGGCCGGCGGTCCGGGGCAGGGCGAGGAACTGATCGCGCACGAGGGCGTCAACGGCGTGCTGTTCACCGGCTCGGCGCACACCGGCATCGCCATCAACCGCAAGCTGGCGGCAAGGCCGGACAAGATCGTGGCGCTGGAAATGGGCGGCAACAATCCGATCGTCGTCTGGGACACGCCCAAGCTGGCCGACGCGGCCGTGCTGATCGCGCAATCGGCTTTCACCACCGCCGGCCAGCGCTGCACCGCCGCGCGGCGGCTGATCGTCCGCGCCACGCTTTACGAGCCGCTGATCGAAGCGGTGAAGGAGCTTGCCGACCGCCTGATCGTCGGCGCGCCGTTCGACGATCCGGCGCCGTTCATGGGGCCCGTGATCGACAACGCGGCGGCGGACGGCCTCACCGAGAGTTTTCTCTATCTGCTGAGCAACGGCGGCCGGGCCATCAAGCACCTCGTCCGCCCGAACGACGAGCTGCCGTTCCTCACCCCCGCGATCATCGACACCACCGCCATGCCGGAAAGGCCCGACGTGGAACTGTTCGGGCCGATCCTGCAGGTGATCCGCGTCGACGACCTCGACCAGGCGATCGCCGAGGCCAACGCCACGCGCTTCGGCCTGTCCGCCGCCCTGATCGGCGGCAGCCCGCAGGAATACAACCGGTTCTGGGCCAACGTCCACGCGGGCATCGTCAACTGGAACCGGCCGACGATCGGCCCCTCGCCCGCCGCGCCCTTCGGCGGCATCGGCCTGTCGGGCAATCACCGCCCGACCTCGTACTATGCCGCCGACTATTGCGCCTACCCCGTCACCTCCGCCGAAATGGAACAGCCGCGCGCGATGATCGGGGTCGGCTTGCGGGACAGCCAGGGCTCTTCCGGTTCCGATTGAACCGGTGCGATTTTCCTACATCGGCGGGATCGGCTATCCTGCGGAAATGGCACAACTCCCCTTCTCTCGCGCGCGCATCCCGCCGGCTCGCAATGCCAGCATTGCGCGTGCCTGCGGCGGGCAACGCGGGGGCCGGTTTCTTTCTCCATGGACTGCGTAAATTACGTCAACTTCATCAACCGGGTGTCAACCGAGTGTCAACCGGGACGCCGGGGGCGAATCGCTCAGGGCCGGGCGCGCGCCGGCGCCTGGATGCCGCCGACAGCGATGTCCGCGGCGGTCAGCCCGTCCCCGGTCGGGCGAACGAAAACCACATAGGCCATGCCGCCCTTGCGCCCTCGCAAAACATGCGCCCCGCCTTCGGCACCATGCCGCACGGGGTAGCCAGCCGCGCGCAGGCGGGCGGCGTGGAAGGCGAGCACCTCCTCGACGGCCACCGGCGTGCGGAAATGGACGACGCGCAGGCCGCAGCCGCCGGCGTCGGTCCCCGCCGCCTCCTCGACCGCGCCGCGCGGATAGACCTGCAAGGGCTCGGGCAGCGCGGCCGCCCAGCGCGCGGTGTAGACAACATCGGCAAGACAGCCGGCGCGCGCGACCTGCGCCGCCATGGCCATCTGCGCCGCCGTGACGGCCTCCCGCAAGGGAGCGAGGTCCTCCGCGGCCGGGGCCGGCAGTGCCGCCGGCGTTCCCGGCACGAGCCGCGCGGCGTCCTCCCTGGCCGCGTCGACCGCCTCCTTGCTGCGGTCGATCGGCGGCAGCGCCGAACTCGCCGGACCACTGACGGCGACGGCGGAATGGGCCTCGTTCTGCCAGGCGAGGTCCGGGTCGGTCATGATCGGATCGAATAGCGCGGCGATGATCGCCGCATCCTCGGGCGCGGGGGGCACCGCCGCCTTCTCCCCGCCGCTGCAGGCGGCAAGCAGGAGCGGGCCGGCAAGGGCGGGCAGCAGGGCAGGCGCGCGAGGCATCGCCGACGGGCTAGCGGAAAAGCCCTAATGCCGGGTTAGCCGCGGGGATGGCACAGCCGCGAAGGGGCGCCCCCGATTTGCGCGGGAACGCCCCCCGACGCGATACGCGACCCGAGATACCGCGCCGGAACAGGCTCGCGGCCCACCGGCTCGCGGTTCAGCGGCAGCGCGAACCGCTGCGGTCGATCTCGCGGCCAAGCAACGCGCCGCCCGTCACGCCCAGGATCGTGCCCAGCGTGCGGTCGCCGTTGCCGGCGATGCCGTTGCCGATCAGGCCGCCCACCGCGCCGCCGATCAGCAGGCCGGTGGTGCCGTCATTGCGGCGGCAGTGGTAGCGCCCGTCGCGGCCGCGCCACACCGGGCCCGAGTAGCCGCGATTGCGATCGTGATTGCGACGATAGCCGCGCCCGTCGCGCCACTGGCGATCGCGATACTGGTTCGCGTTCACTTCGGCGGTGCCGTTGGTCGCGGCGGGCTGGAAAGCCTGGAACGCGGGAACCGCGGCGGCCGGACCGGCACCAGCCAGCAGACCGGAGGCTGCGATGCCCAGCGCGGCAAGGTGGAACTTGGTCATGGCGAATACTCCTGTCATCCATCGACGGCTTGCGGCGTTCGTCACCCCCCAGCGTCGCGTTCATATTAAGCGCATGGACGATGAACGCTGTACAACATCCCGGACAGAATGCGCCGCGATGCGGCGAACCGAGGTCTCCAGCACGACCAGCCGCAGCTTGCGGCACCCCGTGGCAGCGTCTAGGGGCCGGCGCGAGGAGCCGCGCATGCCGATGGACGATCCTGCATCCAGCCGGCCGAGCGGCCTTCCCCATGCCCTGGGCGCCTATATCGCCTGGGGGCTGATGCCGCTCTACCTGCGATTGCTGCACTCCGTGCCGCCACTCGAGTTCGTCGGCTGGAGACTGCTGTTCACCTTGCCCGTCTGCCTGCTCATCGTCGCCCTGCGCCGCCAGTGGCGGACGGTCCTGTCCGCGTTGGGCAACCCGCGCGTACTCGGCCTGCTGCTGGTAAGCGCGCTGCTGATCGGCGCCAACTGGCTGCTCTACATAACCGCGGTCCAGACGCGGCAGGTGCTGGCCACCAGCCTGGGCTACTACATCAACCCGCTGATGAACGTGCTGGCCGGGACGCTCTTCCTCGGCGAGCGGCTGAACCCCCGGCAATGGCTCGCCGTCGCCATCGCCGGTGCCGGGGTCTCGCTGCTCGCATGGGACGCGCGCGAGATGCTCGGGATCGCAATGGCGCTGGCGCTCACCTTTTCGGCCTACGGGCTGATCCGCCGGCTCGCCCCGGTCGCCTCGCTGCCGGGCCTGACGATCGAGACCACGCTGCTGCTGGTTCCCGCGATCGGCATCCTGGTCTGGCAGGCAGACCTCCACGGCTCCACCAGCTTCGGCCACGACCTGCGCATCGATCTGCTGCTGCCGCTGTCCGGCGTGCTCACCGCGGTACCGCTGATCATGTTCGCCACCGCTGCGCGGCGGATGGACTATTCGACGATGGGCTTCGTCCAGTACCTCTCGCCCACGATCGCATTCCTGCTCGGACTGTTCGTCTTCCACGAGCCGTTGCGGCAGGTGCAGCTTGCCTGCTTCGTGCTGATCTGGGCGGCGGCGGCGGTGTTCGTCTGGGACCTGCTATCACGCCGCAAGGCCTGATCAGCCCTCGGCCAGCCGCCACGGCAGGGTGGCGCCGGCATGGAAGGGCACGATCGGCGTGCCGTTGGCATCGACCACATCCGGCACCCGCGTCTCCCCGCGCACCAGCGTGACCGTGCCTTCGTTGAGCGGCAGGCCGTAGAAGCGCGGGCCGTGCTCGCTCGCGAATCCCTCGAACCGGTCGAGCGCGCCTTCCTCGTCGAACACGGTGGCGTAGCTTTCCAGCGCATGGGGCGCGTTGAAGATGCCGGCGCAGCCACAGGCCGATTCCTTGGCGCTCACCGCATGGGGCGCGCTGTCGGTGCCGAGGAAGTACCGGGGATTCCCCGATGTCGCCGCCTTGCGCAGCGCCAGGCGGTGCGTCTCGCGCTTGGCCACCGGCAGGCAATAGGCATGCGGGCGGATGCCGCCCACCAGCATGGCGTTGCGGTTGATGTGGAGGTGCTGCGGCGTGATCGTCGCCGCCACCTGGGCACCGCAGCCCTCGACGAAGGCCACCGCGTCGGCGGTGGTGATGTGCTCGAACACCACTTTCAATCCGGGCAGCTCGCGCACCAGCGGCGCCAGGACGCGCTCGATGAATACCGCCTCGCGGTCGAAGATGTCGACGTCCGGATCGGTAACCTCGCCGTGCACCAGCAGCGGCATGCCGATGTCCTGCATGGTCTCCAGCACGCGGCGTATCCTGCCGACGTCGGTGACGCCGTGAGCCGATCCCGTGGTCGCGTGCGCGGGATAGAGCTTGGCGGCGACGAACGCGCCCGCGGCATAGCCCTGCGCGATGTCGGCCGGATCGGTGGCATCGGTAAGGTAGGCGGTCATCAGGGGGGTGAACGAAAGGCCCCCCGGAACCGCCGCGACGATGCGCGCGTGATAGGCCTCGACGCCCGCGGCCGTCGTCACCGGGGGCGACAGGTTGGGCATGACGATCGCCCGCGCGAACTGCCGCGCCGTATAGGGCAGCACACCCCTGAGCACCTCATGGTCGCGCAGATGGACGTGCCAGTCGTCGGGACGGCGGATGGTGAGGGTCGATTCGGAAAGCATGGCCATGGCGCGCCCATGCCACACATTTTCACGCGATGGCAGGCATCGTGCGCCCCGCCGCGCCAGCGGATTGCCAAGCGCGCGCAGGAACGGCACTTAGCGGTCCATGACCGCCACACGCCTGTTCTCCCGCGCCATCGTCCGTATTTCCTCCCAGCATGACGAGGAGGATGTAGCCGAATTCCTCCAGGGCCTCGTCACCAATGACGTCCGGGACACACTACCGGCCTGGGCGGGGTTGCTGACCCCGCAGGGCAAGGCGCTGTTCGACTTCATCGTCTGGCCCTCGGGCAACGACCTGCTGCTCGACTGCGAAGCCGAGGCGGCCGACGCACTGGTCAGGCGGCTGTCGATCTATCGCTTGCGGCGGCGGATCGAAATTTCCCGCGACGAGGGGCTCGCGGTGCACTGGCGCCCGCACGAGGGCGATGGCGCCGCGGCCGACCCCCGGCTCTACGCGCTGGGCGAACGCTGGATCGCGCCGGCCGACCCCGCCGACGAAAGCGCCGACGAGGAATGGCGCGCGCACCGCCTCTCGCTCGGCGTCACCGAAGGCCGGGCCGAACTGGGCAGCGACACAACGCTATGGCTGGAGTGCAACGCCGCCGAACTGCACGGCGTGAGCTTTTCCAAGGGCTGCTATGTCGGCCAGGAGAACACCGCGCGGATGAACTGGCGGCAGAAGGTCAACCGCCGGCTGATCGTCGTGCCCCTGGCGCAGTCCGATCCCGCGCGGCAGCGCGTGGCCTACCCCGAGTTCGGCCTGGCGGTCGACCATCTGCGCATCGAGGACATCAAGCCCGAGTTCCGGCCTCACTGGCTGGCATAGCCTGGCCTTCGGCTGCCGCTGAACCGGCGCCAGCGTGCTCTGCCGCGGCGATCAGCAGGCGCTCGGCCGTATCGCGCGCCGTCTGGGCCGGCAGGCCGAGCGCCTGGGTCAGCGGGCCGCCCATCTGCGCATTGCCGAGCGCCAGCAGCACCAGCGTCAGCGTTACCTCGCGGCGGATACCCGCGCCCGAGGCATCGAGTTCGTCGACCATGTCATGAATCGCCTCGACGATCGGATTGAGCGCGTCCCGATTGCCGTTCAGCGCCATCCACGAGGCCAGCGCGCCACCGCCCTCGCGATCGAAGGCGTCGAAGGTGAGGTCGACCACCTCCCGCGCTGAGGCGAGGCCCGCGCGGTTCGCCAGCACCGTCTCCGCGATCGTGCCGCAGATCGCCTGCGCCAGATAGCTGGCGAGCGAGCGCTGCAACTGCGCCGCCGTGCCGAAATGATGCAGCAGGTTGGCATGGGTACGCCCCATGCGCGCCGCGACGGCCTTGAGCGTCACGGCTTGCGGGCCGCTTTCGATCAATATCGCGCGCGCGGCCTCGAGTGCGATGATGCGGCTTTCCTGCTGGGGGAGGCGCTTGCGCGTTGCCATTACGAATGCCGTGCTGGAGTTATTGCGAAACGACGGACCGCTCACCGTCCTGCCTATGGCCATAATTCAGCGCGGTGCGAAGAGCACGCATTTTCGTGCGCGGAACGGCGGCTCCGGCGCAGCAATCGGAAATTCCGGCGTGGCTTGGCCTTTGCCCGAAACGCTCCTAGAGCCCAACCGCACAGAGCCCTTGATCGACTTGATGTTAGCCAACGACACGGAGCAACCATGAACGCCGTCCGCAGGGAGCTTCCGGTTGCCGAGGCATCGCCCGCGCCGCCGGACCTTGCCATCACCATTCGCGACCGCCGTTTTCCCCGCGAAGGCAAACGCCGCTGGTGGCTGAACGACGATCCCGTGGCCAGCGCCTGGCACAATGCGCTGTCCGCCACCTTCCCGCGCGGCGAGGCGTTTTTCGTCGAGTCGGTGAAGGCCTTCCGCGCGGGCGTGCCGCCGCAGCTTGCCGAAGAAATCCGCGTTTTCATTGCGCAGGAAGTCAACCATTCGCGCGAACACATCGCGTTCAATCGAGCCGCGGTCGACGCCGGCTACGACATAACCTGGATCGACCGGTCGGTGGCCGACTGGCTCGAGGCGACACGCGGCCGCCCCCCGATCGTCAACCTCGCCGCGACCATGGCGCTCGAGCACTTCACGGCAATGATGGCGCACGAGTTTCTGTCGCGCCCCGAATACTTCCGGGGGGCCGATCCCGAATCCGCCGCCATGTGGCGCTGGCACGCGATTGAGGAGATCGAGCACAAGGGCGTCGCCTATGACACCTATCGCCATGCGACACGCGGCTGGAGCCGGTGGCAGCGCTGGAAGCTCAAGGCACTGGTCATGCTGGTGGTCACCAACAACTTCGTGCGCCACCGCATCCGCGACGCGCTGATCCTGCTCGCGCAGGACGGCCTCACCGGCCGCCGGACGAGATGGCGGCTCTATGCCTACCTGCTGTGGAAGCCGGGCGTGCTGCGACGCATCGTCCCCGCCTGGATCAGCTATTTCCTTCCAGGCTTCCACCCTTGGAACCAGGACGACCGCGCCCTGATCGCCCGCGCCGACCGCGGCGTGCCGGATGCCATCCCCGGCTAGAGCGGTGTCGAGCCGGGTGGCATCATCCGGCGACCCGGACATCGCGGCAAATGAATGAAATCCAGAGGCATCCCGGCCCGATCGGAGCCGGAATGCCCCCAGAGCCTGTCCTGCTGAGGTTGATACGCCGTGATCGCGCTGGGAAGTTCGCCGGCAAGGAACGTCGTGCAGCGCGGGCTGGTTTTGCCCGTGCCAGCGACGTGACGCCGTCCGGCGGGCTTCCCAGCGCGACCCCGAAGGGGCGGGCCGCTTTTGGCCCAGCACTACGTTCCTCGTCGGTCACTATGCGACGGCATGGCTCCCTCC
>Ga0172382_10004432_pt1 | contig 21490 bp, 15 predicted proteins | sample Leawel138RmetaG_FD_122245 | JGI IMG/M metagenome (GOLD analysis project Ga0172382, IMG submission 122245) | Leachate microbial communities from a municipal landfill in Southern Ontario, Canada - Leachate well 138R metaG | ecosystem: Engineered > Solid waste > Landfill > Unclassified | place... | reverse complement strand
TAGATCTGATAGAACGGATTCGGGCAGACCACCCAGCCGCCGGCGCCGGGGTCGATCACCGTCTGGGCAAAGGCGAACAGCGCCTCGCGCGAACCCAGCACCGGCAACACCTGGGTCCGGGCGTCGATGGCGGGCAGCCGATAGCGGCGCTCGAGCCAGCCGGCGATTGCCGTGCGCAGCGCCTCGCTGCCGGCCGTCGGCGGATAGCCGGAGAGGCCGTCGAGGTTGTCGCAGACCGCGGCGCGGATCACTTCGGGGGTCGGGTGGCGGGGTTCGCCGATCGACAGATTGAGCGGTGCGTGACCGGTCGCAGGCTGTACGCCGTCGAGCAGACTGCGCAGCCGCTCGAATGGATAAGGCGCCAGGCGATCCAGAATCGCGTTCAAGAATCCGTCCTAATGAATTGAAATAGTTTTAATTTTTGTGTAACTTGAGAACTTACTTTAAGTCTTGCGGAGGATCTGTCCGGTGGCCACGGGAGCCGCTGCTCAGCCGCGAGTGCTGGGTTGCGACGGGAAGGCATCGAGCTCGATGCGCGGCGCCGGCTGCCAGCCACCTTGGCGGTGCTCGGCCACCACCGTCGTGAAGATGCCGCCGCGCACATACCATTTCGCGGTCACGCGCATGAAGCGCGGTGCGATGGCTTCGACGAATCCGTCGAGCAACTGGTTGGTGACCGCCTCGTGAAAGACACCCTGGTCGCGAAACGACCACATGTACAGTTTGAGGGCCTTCAGTTCGAGGTTGCGTTCGTCGGGGATGTAGTCGACTACGATGGTGGCGAAATCGGGTTGGCCGGTCAACGGGCACAGGCAGGTGAATTCGGGGATCTCGATATGGACGAGGTAGTCGCGCTGCGGCGCAGGATTCGGGAAGGTCTCGAGCTGGCTGGAAGGCTGGGTGGACATCGATTGCGGCGAGGCGGGCGCGCCGCCGGGAATGCCTGGCGCGCAAAGGGCGGGTGTTATTATACGGAGCGACAGAAAGCCGCTGCGAGCGGCTTTCGTGCTTTCGGCTTTCGTGCTGCTTTCGGCTTTCGTACTTTCGTGCGGGCTGCCCGGGCCGGTGCGGCGGTGCCGGCCTCCCGGCAGGCTCCGATCATTCGACGCAGGATTTCCGCGTGCGCCTGAAACAGATCAAACTCGCCGGCTTCAAGTCCTTCGTGGACCCGACCTCGTTCGATGTGCCGGGCCAGCTGGTCGGCGTCGTCGGTCCGAACGGCTGCGGCAAGTCCAACATCATGGACGCTGTGCGCTGGGTGCTCGGCGAGTCCAAGGCCTCCGAGCTGCGCGGCGAGTCGATGCAGGACGTGATCTTCAACGGTTCGGCAGAGCGCAAGCCGGCCGTCAGGGCGTCGGTCGAACTGGTGTTCGACAACAGCCTGGGCCGGATCGGCGGCAGCTGGGGCCAGTATGGCGAGATCTCGGTCAAGCGTGTCCTGAGCCGCGACGGCCAGTCCAGCTACTTCATCAACAACCAGTCGGTGCGGCGGCGCGACGTCCACGACATGTTTCTGGGCACCGGCCTGGGCCCGCGCGCCTACGCGATCATCGGCCAGGGCATGATCTCGCGGATCATCGAGGCCCGTCCCGAGGAACTGCGCATCTTCCTGGAAGAGGCCGCCGGTGTTTCGAAGTACAAGGAGCGGCGGCGCGAGACCGGCAACCGGCTGTCCGACACCCGCGAGAACCTGACCCGGGTCGAGGACATCCAGCGCGAACTGGCCGGCCAGATCGAGCGGCTGGAGCGCCAGGCCGAAGTGGCCCGCCAGTATCGCGAACTGGCCGCCGAGCGCGATCGCAGCCAGAAGCTGCTGTGGCTGGCGCGACGCGACGAAGCCGCCGTCGAGCGCGAGCGACTGGCAGCGCAGGCTGCCGACGCGCAACGGGCGCTCGAATCCCGTCTGGCCGATCAGCGCGCCCTCGAAGCGGAAATCGAGGCCGTGCGCGAGCGTCACTATGCGGCCGGTGATGCCGTGCATGCCACACAGGGCCGCTTCTACGATTGCAACGCCGAAGTCAGCCGGCTCGAAGCCGAGATCCGCCTGACCTCCCAGACCCGCAGCCAACTGAACGAACGACTCGAACGGGCAGCGCAGCAGGGCAGTCGGGCTCAGCAGCAGCAGCAGCAGGCCACGACCGAGCGCGACCAGGCTCGCGACAGGCTTGCCGCGGCGCGGGCGCGCGCCGACGAGCTGGCCGAGATCGCTGCCGCGGGCGCCGACGACCTGCCGCAGCTCGAGAGCGGTGTGCGCGAGCTGCGCGCCCGGCTCGACGAGGCGCGCAGTGAGGTCGCCCGCACCCGTCAGGCGATCGAGCTGTCGTCGGTGCACACGCGACGCGCCAGTGAGTCGCTCGAAGCGGCGCGCCGTCGCCACGATCGCTTGCAGGCCGAAGCCGGCGCGCTGCACGGTTTCGACCCCGCAGAGCTGGGCGAGGCGCTCGAACGACTGGCCGTCGCCGAGGATGCCGATGTCCGAGGCACGGCCGAGCTGGCCGGCCACGAGGCTGCCTGGACCGCGCTCGACGGCGAGCGTGCGCCGGCCCGCGAAGCCCAGCGCGAGGCCGAGGGCAGGCTGACCCGTATCGAAGCGCGGATCGCTGCGCTGCGGCAGATCCAGGAAAGGGTCGAGAGCCAGGCCAAGGTCCAGCCCTGGCTGGCCCGCCACGGGCTCGACGGCTTCGCTCGCCTGTGGCAGAAGCTGCGCATCGAGCCGGGCTGGGAGACCGCGATCGAGTCAGTGCTGCGCGAGCGTGTCAATGCCCTCGAAACCGGTCGGCTGGAAACGGTCGCCCAGCTGATTGCCGATGCGCCGCCGTCGAAGGTGGGTTTCTTCGTGCCGACGCCGGCCGGTGGTGTGCCGGCTGCCGCCCCGGCCGGCCTGCGGTCGCTGGCCTCGGTCGTGCACACTGGCGACGCTGGCGTGCAGGCTGTGCTGGCCGACTGGCTGGCCGGCCATTTCGCCGCCGATGCGCTCGACGAAGCCATGGCCGACCGGCCGAAGCTGCCGCCGGGGAGCTGTTTCGTGACGCCGGCAGGGCATGTGCTCGGCCGGCAGTCGCTGGGGCTGTACGCCGTCGACTCCGAACAGGAAGGCGTACTGGCCCGTCGCCAGGAACTGGACAATCTGCTGCGCGAGTCGCGCGCCCAGCAACTGCTGGTCGATGACGCCCGCACGCGCGCGCAGCGCGTCGAGAACGACGCGGCGGCGAAGCTTGCCGCGCTGAGGGCGCTGCGCGAGCAGCGCAACATCCAGCTCAAGCAGTTGGCCGACCTGCGCCTGGAAGTCCAGCGTCTGGAGCAGGAGCGCGAACGCATTGCTCAGAGCCGGGAGCGCATCGAAGGCGAATTCGAGGAACTGACCGCCCAGATCGACGGCTTCGAGAACGAGATCGCCGCCGAGGCCGAGCGCTTCGAAGGCCTGGACCTCGAACTGGCCGGACACCAGCAGCGTGCCGAGGATCTTCAATACGCGCTGGAGCAGGCCGAAGCCGGACTCGATCAGCGCCGCGCCGCGCTGCGCCAGCATGAGCATGACGCCCAGGAGGCGGCGTTCTCGGTGCGTGCGCTGGAAGCAGCGATCGAAGGTTTCGAGACGGCGATCGAGCAGGGGGGCCAGTTCGCGACGCAGGCGGCCGAAGAGCATGAAGCCCTCAGTAACCAACTGGCCCGGATTGCCGACGACGAGACCCAGCAGGCGCTGCAGGAAGCACTCGACCGGCGCAGCAGCGCCGAGCAGGCGCTGACCGAAGCTCGCCAGCAGCTCGATGCGCTGACCCAGATGCTGCGCGAGCGCGACGAGCAGCGTCTGGTTGCCGAACGCGCCCAGGAGCCGCTGCGCCAGCAGCTCACTGCGCTGCAGCTCAAGGAGCAGGCGGCGCGGCTCAACCAGGAGCAGTACGCCCAGCATCTGGCCGACGCCGGTGTCGAGGCGGCTGTCGAAGCGGGCCTGCGCGAAGGCTTGGCGCAGTGGCCGCGCCCCAACTGGCTGCAGGGCGAGCTGACCCGCCTGGGCAATGCGATCGAGGCGCTCGGCGCGGTCAACCTGGCTGCCCTCGACGAACTGACCCAGGCCGCCGAGCGCAAGGGCTTCCTCGATGCCCAGTCGGCCGACCTGAACGAGGCGATCGCCACGCTCGAGGACGCGATCCGCCGGATCGACCGGGAAACCCGCGAGCTGCTGCAGCAGACCTACGACACGGTCAACCGCCACTTCGGCACGCTGTTTCCGCAGCTGTTCGGGGGCGGCGAGGCACGGCTGGTGCTGACCGGCGACGAGATCCTCGATGCCGGCGTGCAGGTGATGGCGCAGCCGCCGGGCAAGCGCAACAGCTCGATCCATCTGTTGTCCGGCGGCGAGAAGGCGCTGACCGCAATCGCCCTGGTCTTTGCGATGTTCCAGCTCAACCCGGCGCCGTTCTGCCTGCTCGACGAAGTCGACGCCCCGCTCGACGACGCGAACACCGAGCGTTACTGTGAACTGGTGCGGGCAATGTCCGACCAGACCCAGTTCCTGTTCATCACCCACAACAAGATCGCGATGGAACTCGCCCAGCAACTGATTGGCGTCACGATGCAGGAGCGCGGCGTGTCGCGGATCGTCGCCGTCGACATCGAGGCCGCCCACCGGATGGCGGAGGCAGCCTGATGAGCAGCCTGACCGTCAGCATCCTGATTCTTGCTGCGCTGGCGCTGTTCGCCGTGCTCGCCGTCAACCTGCTCCAGGGGTTCGTCCGGCGCAGGCGCGAGGCCGCTGCGCGCTCGCGGGTCGGTTCGCGCCGGCCGGCAGCCGAGGGCACGGCCGATGAAGGCGAGAGCGATGCAGACGAAGCCTCGCCGTCCGCCCCGGCCAGCCGGCCGGGACCGCCGACGCGCACCAGCCGGCGCGAGCCGCGGCTCGAGATGACTGGCCTGTCGGATGCCGACGTGCCGGTGAGGGGGGTGTCGCGCGACGGAAGGGCAACTCCGCTAGCGGAGATCCCGAACCCGGCTGCCGAGGGCCTGGCCCCGGCCCTGGCTCAGACCCGCAGCAGTGCCCCCGCCCCGGTGGCAGCGCCGCAACCCGCTCCCCCCGTGCTGTCGCCGCTTTGCGACTGCATCGTGGTGTTGCGCTTCGATGCGCCGTTGCCCGGCGAGCGCCTGATCGCCGCCACCCAGGGCGTGCGCCGCGCCGGCGGCAAGCCGATCCTGTGCGACGGCGTGCTGGCGGGCGCGCCGGGCGAGACCCGGGTTGCGCCGCTGGCGGCCGGCGTCGGCTACCGCGCGCTGCGCGTCGGCGTGCTGATGGCGAACCGGCACGGGCCGCTCAATGCGATGGAGTACTCGGAGTTCGTTGCCAGCGTCCAGTCGATCGCCGACCTGCTCGCCACGCTCGCCGATACGCCGGACATGGCCGAGGTGATCGCGCGCGCCCGCGATCTCGACGCAACCTGCGCCCAGCTCGATGCCCAGATCGGCCTGAACGTCGAGTCGCCCGAGCCGCTCGGCCCGTCCGAGGTGGCTGCGCTGGCTGCCGAGTTCGGCCTGGCCGATCGGGGCGGACACCGTTACGCCCGGCTCGGCCCGCTCGGCGAACTGGTGTTCACGATGGCCCTGACCGACTCGCCGCAGCGCCTGGGTTTTCTGCTCGATGTGCCACGCACGGCCCAGCAGCTCGAAGGCTGGAGCGCGATGATCGATTGCGCGCAGGACGCCGCCGCGCGGCTGGGCGGGCGGGTCGTCGACGACGCCGGCCAGTCGATTCCGCTCGAATCCCTGGACACGATCGCGCGCCAGCTGAATCAGCGCTACGCCTCGCTCGAGGCGATCGGCATTCCGGCCGGATCGCCGCTGGCGCTGCGGGTCTTCAACTGAGCGGGCGCCCCAACCGCCGTCCGCCGCTGCTGCCGTGAGCCAGACAGCAACCGATCCGGCGCTGCGCGTCGCCGAATTGCGCCAGCTCATCGAGCGCTACGAGCGCGAATACTATGTGCTCGATGCGCCGAGCGTGCCCGATGCCGAGTACGACCGGCTGTTCGCCGAGCTGCAGGCGCTCGAACAGGCCCACCCCGGCCTGGTGACGTCCGATTCGCCGACCATGCGGGTGGGTGGCGCGATCGCCGGCGGCTTCGCCACGGTCCGCCACAGCCGGCCGATGCTGTCGCTGAACAACGCCTTCGGAGACGAGGCAGTGCACGGCTTCGACCGTCGGGTACGCGAACTGCTGGCCGAGGCCGGCGTCGATCCGGCGCAGCTGCGCTACAGCACCGAGCTCAAGTACGACGGCCTGGCGATCAGCCTGCGCTACGAGGATGGCCGGCTGGTCGAGGCATCGACCCGGGGCGACGGAACGGTCGGTGAAGACGTTACCGCCAACATCCGCACCGTGCGGGCGATTCCGCTGCGGCTGACCGACAAGGCCCCGGCCAGTCTCGAAGTGCGCGGCGAAGTCCTGATGTGGCGAAACGACTTCGAGGCGCTCAACGCCCGCCAGCGGGCGGCAGGCGAACGCGAATTCGTCAATCCGCGCAACGCCGCCGCCGGCAGCCTGCGCCAGATCGATCCGGCGCTGACCGCCCGCCGGCCCCTGCGTTTCTTTGCCTACGATGTCGGCGAAACGGTGAGTGCGACCTTGCCCGAGACCCACTCGGGGCTGCTCGACTGGCTGCAGGCGGCCGGCCTGCCGGTCGGACCCGAGCGGGCCCTGGCCGCCGACGCGGAGCAACTGCTCGCCTTCTACCGGCGGATCGGCGAGCGCCGGGCAAGCCTGCCTTACGAGATCGACGGCGTCGTCTACAAGGTCGACCGGCGGGCCTGGCACTCGCTGCTCGGCTATGTGGCGCGCGCCCCGCGCTATGCGCTGGCGCACAAGTTTCCGGCAGAAGAAGTGGTGACCGATCTGCTCGGCATCGAGGTGCAGGTCGGGCGCACCGGCAAGCTGACGCCGGTGGCCCGGCTCCTGCCGGTGTTCGTCGGCGGGGTCACCGTGACCAACGCCACGTTGCACAACGAGGACGAGATCGCCCGCAAGGGGCTGCTGATCGGCGACCGGGTCGTCGTGCGGCGCGCCGGTGACGTGATCCCGGAAGTGGTGCGAGCCCTGCCGCGCGAGGCGTTCCCCGACGAGGCCGCGGCCATCGCGTCCGGGGGCTACCGCCGCTTCGAGATGCCGCTGCACTGCCCGGTCTGTGGCTCGGAGACGGTGCGTGAGGACGGCGAGGCGGACCGTCGCTGCGTGGCCGGCCTGTACTGCCCGGCGCAGCGCAAGCAGGCCCTGATCCACTTCGCGCAGCGGCGTGCAATGGATATCGACGGCCTGGGCGAGAAGCTGATCGGCCAGCTCGTCGACTCCGGCCTGGTCGCGACACCGGCCGACCTGTACCGGCTCGACGCGGCCACATTGGCCGGCCTGGAACGGATGGGCGACAAATCGGCGGCGAACCTGGTCGCCGCCATCGATGCCTCGCGTCGCACCGAGTTCGCCCGCTTCCTGTTCGCCCTCGGAATCCGCCACGTCGGCGAGGAGATCGCCCGCCTGCTGGCCGCCGCCTATCCCGATGTCGATCAGCTGGGGGCGCAGGACTGGCAGGCCCTGGCGGCCCGCAAGGCCGAGATCCAGAAGGAGAATGTTCGCCGGCGCACGCGCGGCGAAGCGCTGGCACCCGTTCCGCTGGAGGGCATTGGCCCCGAGATCATCGACAGCGTCAGCCGCTTCCTTGCCGAGCCGCACAATCGCGAGGTCATCGACGCCTTGCTGGCTGCCGGTGTCCACTGGCCGGCGCCGTCGGCGGTGGGCGCGGCCAGGGTGGGCGTGGCCGGGGTGGACGTGGCCGGCAAGACCTTCGTGCTGACCGGCGCGCTGCCGACCCTCAGCCGCGACGAAGCCGCTGCGCTGATCCGCAGCCGCGGCGGCAAGGTCGCCGGCTCGGTGTCGGGCAAGACCGACTATGTCGTTGCCGGCGAAGCGGCCGGCAGCAAGCTCGCCCGGGCGCATGAGCTCGGCGTGACCGTCATCGATGAAGCCGCGCTGCGCGCGATGACGGGTGACTGAACGAACGGAGAACCGGACGATGCTGGGAATCGTCGGCGGCAGCGGGCTTGCCCGGCTGGCCAGCCTGCAGAACACACGACGCAAGATCTTCCGCACGCCCTGGGGCGAGCCATCCTGTCCGCTGACGTTCGGCGAGCTCGACGGCCGGGAGGTCGTCTTCCTGGCCCGTCATGGCCATGGCCACACGATCGCGCCGCACGAGATCAATTACCGGGCCAACATCTGGGCGCTGCGCGAGGCCGGCGCCGATGCCATCGTCTCGGTGGCCACGGTCGGCGGCATCGGCTGTGACTGCGCACCGGGCGCGATCCTCGTCGCCGACCAGATCATCGACTACACGCACAGCCGCAAGGGGACTTACTTCGAGGGGGCAGGCCGGCCAGTCATGCACGTGGACTTCACCGAACCCTACGATGCGATGCTGCGCCAGCGCTTGATCGACGCGGCCGCAGCGATTGGCGAACCGGTCATCGACGGCGCGGTCTACGGCTGCCGGCAGGGGCCGCGACTCGAAACCGCCGCCGAGATCCGCATGCTGGCCCGCGACGGCTGCGACATCGTCGGCATGACCGGAATGCCCGAGGCGGCGCTGGCGCGCGAGCTCGAACTGCCCTACGCGGCCCTGTGCGTGGTGGCCAATCACGCGGCAGGCATCGGCGACAGCGCCCGCCAGATCTCGTTGCAGGCGATCAGCGAGGTGCTGGACCAGACGATGGTGCGGGTCCGGGCGATCCTTGCGCGGACCGTGCACGGCATAGGAGCCTGACAGCCGTTCGCGTTCGAACGCGACGGGGTGTCAGTCGCGCAGCGCCTCGAGCAGATCGGTTTCGAACTGCAGTTGCTGGCGCAGATTCAGCAGCGCCGGCCCTTCGATCAGGAAGACGTCCTCGACCCGCTCGCCCAGCGTCGTGATCCGGGCCGTTTCGAGGGCGATGCCGTGGCGGGCCAGCACCAGCGCGATCGCGTAAAGAAGGCCGGTGCGGTCGTTGGCGGTGACCGACAGCAGGAAATGCTCGCCGTGTTCGTCGGGGCGCAGATCGACGGTGGGCGTGATCGGGAAATGGCGCGAGCGCCGTGACCGGCGCCCCGGCACCGGCGCGGGCAGCGGGGCCTGCCGGTGCAGCCAGTCGGCCAGCTCGGTTTCCACCGAACGCAGCAGCCTGTCCTGGCTGTCGGGTTCGCTGAACGGGCTGACCAGCAGGAAGCTGTCGAGCGCCCAGCCGTCGCGCGTGGTGTGGATCTTCGCGTCGAGCACCGACAGGTTGCGGCTGTCGAAGTAGCCGCACAGGCGGGCGAACAGGTCGGGTTGGTCACGCAGCCAGACGACCAGCTGGAAGCCTTCGCCGATCGGCGCGGTCCGGGTGCGCACGACCGGGCGTTCGTCGTCGGTCGGGTCGCTGAGCACCGAGGCATGCCAGCCGATGTCCTGGGCATCGTTGCGCAGGAAGTAGGCCATGCCGAGCCGGCTCCAGAACCCCTCGTAGCGCTCGGGCGCAACGGCATTGGCGTCGAGCAGCCGCATCGCCTCGGCGCGGCGCGCATCGAGCCGGCGCTCGCGGGTGGGTGTCTCGCCTTCGAGCACGCGCTTGGTGGCGTGGTACAGGTCTTCGAGCAGCTTCGCCTTCCAGGCGTTCCAGACTTTCGGGCTGGTGCCGCGGATGTCGGCCACGGTCAGCAGGTACAAGGCGTTGAGCCGCTCTTCGCTTGCCATCCGGCGTGCAAAGCGGGTGATCACCTCAGGGTCGCCGAGGTCCTGTTTCTGCGCCACCGACGACATCGTCAGATGCTCGTCGACGAGGAACTCGACGAGACCGGTTTCAGCGGGGCTCAGTCCATGCTCGCGGCAGAAGCGGCGGGCGTCGATGCGGCCCAGTTTCGAGTGGTCGCCGCCGCGGCCCTTGGCGATGTCGTGGAACAGCGCGGCGATGGTCAGCAGCCAGGGTTTGTCGAAACCGGCCAGCAGCTGGCTGCAGAACGGGTATTCGTGGGCATGCTCGGCCATCGCAAAGCGGCGCAGGTTGCGCACGACCATCAGGATGTGCTGGTCCACCGTGTAGACGTGGAACAGGTCGTGCTGCATCCGCCCGACGATGCGCCGGAAGGCCGGCAGGTAGCGCCCGAGGATCGACCACTGGTTCATCCTGCGCAGCTCGTGCGTGACGCCGCGTGGCGCCTGCAGCAACTGCAGGAACAGCGCTCGGTTGACGGGTTCGCGCCGAAAGGCGGCATCGATGCGGTTGCGCGCATGCCAGAGCAGGCGCAGCGTGCGGGTCCCGATACCGGTCAGCTCGGGTTGTCGCTGCATGGTCAGGAAGCAGCGCAGAATTGCCGACGGATCGCGCTGGAACAGCTGGGGGTCGACCAGTTCGAGCAGGTTCTGCCGGTTGACGAACTCGCCATCGATCGGCTGCATGACGGCGCCCGGCGTCGGCAGCAGGGCGGCGCGCAGGTTCTGCAGCACCATCGTGTTGAGCTGGGTGATCGTCTTGGCCGCCCGGTAGTAGCGCTGCATCAGCTCTTCGGAGGACTGGCGCGCCGAACCGCCGGTCAGTCCCATGCTTTCGGCCGCGGCCGCCTGCAGATCGAACAGCAGGCGGTCTTCATGCCGATCGGCCAGCAGGTGCAACCAGGCGCGGATCCGGGCGATCCGCCGCTCGTTGATGCGCAGCTGGGTGGCCTCGCTGGTGGTGATCAGACCGCGCTCGCGCAGCTCGGTCCAGCGGCATCCGAGGCCGGCGGCGCGCGCGATCCAGCGGATCACGTGCAGGTCGCGCAGCCCGCCGGGGCTCTCCTTGGTGTTCGGTTCGAGCGTGTACGGGCTGTCGTCGTAGCGGGCGTGGCGCTGGCGCATTTCCAGCAGCTTGGCCGCGAAGAAGTCGTCGATCTTCAGGGCTTCGTCGAGCCGGCGCGCGAGCACCTGGTAGCGGGTGCGGCTGCCGGCCAGCGGCCGGCGCTCGAGCAGGCTGGTGCGAACCGTGATGTCACCCTGGGCTTCCCGTAGACACTCGTCGGCGGTCCGCACGCTGTGGCCGATCTGCAGGCCGAGATCCCAGCAGGCCCCGATGAAGCGTTCGATGCGCTCGGCGGCCTGGCCCTGCGGGCGGTCCGGGGCCAGGATCAGCAGGTCGACGTCGGAGTGCGGGTACTGTTCACCGCGGCCATAGCCGCCGACCGCTACCAGCGCGTACTGGCGCGGCGGGGCAGCCATCTGCCACAGCGCGCGCAGCGCCCGGTCGGTGGCCCGGCGCAGGCCGCGCTGCAGTCGATGGGGGTCCTGGCGGGCGCGGAAATCGTCGATCGCCGCCTGGTATTCCTGCTGCCATCGGCCGCGCAGCGTTGCCAGCCCGGGCAGACCGAAATCGTCGGTGTGTGGGGCAGGCTGCGCGCCCATCGCGGCCCGTGCGAACGCCGTTCAGGCGACCGCCGCCCCCAGGGATTCGGGCCGGGCCGGTGCGTCGGCCGAGGTGGTCAGGATCTCGTGGCCGGTCTCGGTGACCAGCACCGTGTGCTCCCATTGCGCCGACAGGCTGCGGTCCCGGGTGACGATGGTCCAGCCATCGGCCAGTTCGCGGATCTCGCGGCGCCCGGCATTGATCATCGGTTCCACGGTGAAGATCATGCCGGGGGCGAACTTCGGACCGGTGCCGGGGCGGCCGTAATGCAGGATCTGCGGATCCTCGTGGAAGTTCCGGCCGATACCGTGCCCGCAGAACTCGCGCACCACCGAGCAGCCCTGGGCCTCGGCGTAGCGCTGGATCGCATGGCCGATGTCGCCCACCGTGGCGCCGGGGCGTACCTGGTCGATGCCCAGCCACATGCACTCCCAGGTGACCTGGCACAGCCGCCGGGCGGCGATCGAAGGTTCGCCGACCATGAACATCCGGCTGGTGTCGCCGTGGAAGCCGTCCTTGATGACGGTGATGTCGATGTTGACGATGTCGCCGCTCTTGAGCACGCGATCGCCGGGAATGCCGTGGCAGACCTGATGGTTCACCGAGGTGCAGGTCGCCTTCGGGAACGGCTGGTAGCCGGGCGGCGCGTAGTTCAGCGGTGCCGGCACCGTGCCCTGCACATCGGTCATGTAGGCGTGGCAGAGCCGGTCGAGCGTTCCGGTGGTGACCCCGGGTCTGACATGGGGGGTGATGTAGTCGAGCACCTCGCTGGCCAGCCGGCCGGCGATGCGCATTGCCTCGATTTCGGAGGCTGTCTTGATCGGTATCGTCATGCTAGAATTATAGGCTTCGCTCGGAAATCCTGGCGAAAATCTCGCGCGCCGCAACTGACGGGTGCTGTCGGTTTCGTGGATGGTTCCATGGCTTCATGGAGGGTTCCATCGATTCCGGTGGCCTTGGCGGCGCGTCAGCCACAACCCTCAGTCGGAGTCTGTCATGTCCGTCACCATGCGGCAAATGCTCGAAGCCGGTGTCCACTTCGGCCACCAGACGCGGTTCTGGAATCCGCGGATGGCCCCGTACATCTACGGCCATCGTAATCGCATCCACATCTTCAACCTCGAGAAGACCCTGGTCGAGTACCAGGAGGCGATGAAGTACCTGCGCCAGCTTGCGGCCAACCGCGGCACCGTGCTGTTCGTCGGCACCAAGCGCTCGGCCCGCGAGACGATCGCCGAGGAAGCCGCACGTGCCGGCATGCCCTTCGTCGACCAGCGCTGGCTCGGCGGCATGCTGACGAACTTCAAGACGGTCAAGACCTCGATCAAGCGCCTGAAGGAAATGGAGGCTGCGGCGGCCGAAGGCACGCTGGAGAAGCTCTCCAAGAAGGAAGGGCTGATGTTCCAGCGCGAGATGGACAAGCTCGAGCGCAGCCTCGGCGGCATCAAGGAGATGGGCGGATTGCCCGATGCGCTGTTCGTCGTCGACGTCGGCTACCACAAGATTGCCGTCACCGAAGCCCGCAAGCTGGGCATTCCCATCGTCGCAGTCGTCGACAGCAACCACTCGCCCGAAGGAATCGACTACGTCATCCCGGGCAACGACGACTCGGGCCGGGCCATCAAGCTGTACGCCCAGGGCGCAGCCGACGCCATCCTCGAAGGGCGCAATGCCGCGCTGCAGGAGGTTGTCCGCGCCGTCACCGAGGGTGACGAGGAGTTCGTCGAGATCGACGACATCGAGGACGAAGACGGCGAAGCCTGACGGGAACCCATCCACCGAATTCAATGAACCAGAACGGAGTCCAGCAATGGCTGTAATCACCGCTGCCATGGTCAAGGAACTGCGCGAGAAGACCGACGCGCCGATGATGGAGTGCAAGAAGGCCCTGACCGAAGCGGCGGGCGACATGGCGCGGGCCGAAGAGATCCTGCGCGTCAAGCTCGGCAACAAGGCCTCGAAGGCGGCGGCCCGCGTCGCCGCCGAGGGCGTCATCGGCATCCATGTGAGCGAAGACGGGCAGAGCGGCGCGATCGTCGAACTGAACAGCGAGACCGATTTCGTCGCGAAGAACGACGATTTCCTGAAGTTTTCCCAGGATCTGGCTGTCCTGGCCGCCGAGCGCGCCCCGGCCGACGTCGAGGCGCTGTCGGAGCTGCCGCTGGGCGGCACGACCGTCGACGAGCACCGCAAGACGCTGATCGGCCGCATCGGCGAGAACATGACGGTGCGCCGCTTCACGCGCTTCGAGGCGAAAGGGCGCATCTCCAGCTACCTGCACGGTGGCGCCCGGATCGGCGTGCTGGTCGACCTGATCGGCGGTGACGTCCCGCTGGCCCGCGACATCGCGATGCACATCGCGGCGAGCAAACCCAAGGCGCTGTCGCGCGAGGGCGTGCCCGCCGAGGACATCGAGCGCGAGCGCTCGATCGCCGCACAGAAGGCAGCCGAGTCCGGCAAGCCCGAGGCGATCGTCGAGAAGATGGTCGAGGGAACGATCCAGAAGTACCTGAAGGAAGTCACCCTGCTGGGCCAGGTCTTCGTCAAGGACCCGGACGGCAAGCAGACCATCGAGCAGTTGCTGAAGGCGAACAATGCCCAGGTGGCCGATTTCGCGCTCTACGTGGTCGGCGAGGGCATCGAGAAGAAGCAGGCCGATTTCGCAGCCGAGGTGGCCGCGCAGGCGGCAGCCGCCAGCCGCTGAATGAAGCCAGCCGATAGCCTTGCCGTGCCTGCACCACCGGCAGCCGCCCTGAAGCCGCAGCACAAGCGCGTGCTGCTGAAGCTTTCCGGTGAAGCCCTGATGGGCGACGATCCCTACGGCATCAACCGGGAGACCATCGAGGCGATGGTCAGGGAGATCGCCGGAGTCGTCGAACTCGGGGTCGAACTGGCCGTGGTCATCGGCGGGGGCAACATCTTCCGCGGCATGGCGCGCGGCGCCACCGGGATGGACCGCGCCACCGCCGACTACATGGGCATGCTGGCCACCGTGATGAACTCGCTGGCGCTGCAGGACGCGCTGCGCCAGAAAGGTGTGGTCTCGCGCGTGCAGTCCGCACTGAAGATCGAGCAGGTGGTGGAGCCCTACATCCGCCCGAAGGCGCTGCGCTACCTGGAAGAGGGCAAGGTCGTGATCTTCGCGGCCGGCACGGGCAACCCGTTCTTCACCACCGACACCGCGGCGGCACTGCGCGGCGCCGAAATGGGCGCCGAAGTGGTGCTCAAGGCGACCAAGGTCGATGGCGTCTACACGGCCGATCCGATGAAGGATTCGTCGGCCATGCGCTACCAGCGCATCAGTTTCGACGAGGCGATCGGGCGCAACCTGAAGGTGATGGACGCGACTGCCTTCGCCCTGTGCCGCGATCAGAAACTGCCGATCCGTGTGTTCTCGATCTTCAAGGAAGGTGCGCTGCTGCGCGCGGTCCGTGGCGAGGACGAGGGCACGCTGGTCCACGTCTGACATCATTGATAGCGGAGGATTCATGAGCGTTGCCGAGGTCAGGAGCGCGGCCGAGCAGAAGATGCAGAAGTCGCTCGAGGCAATGAAGACGAGTTTCCAGAAGATCCGGACCGGCCGGGCCCATGCCGGGCTGCTTGACCACATCCAGGTCGACTACTACGGCAGCATGGTGCCCCTGTCCCAGGTCGCCAACGTCACGGTCCAGGACGCTCGCACCCTCGGCGTCCAGCCCTGGGAGAAGAAGATGGTCCAGGTGGTCGACAAGGCGATCCGTGAATCCGACCTCGGGCTCAATCCGGCCACCAGCGGCGACCTGATCAGGGTGCCGATGCCGCCGCTGTCCGAGGAGCGTCGCCGCGAGATGACCAAGATTGCCCGCGGCGACGCCGAGCATGCCAAGGTGGCCGTGCGCAACCTGCGTCGCGAGGCCAACGACCAGTTCAAGAGGCTGCTCAAGGACAAGGCGATCTCCGAAGACGACGAGCGTCGCGCCCAGGACGAGGTCCAGAAACTCACCGACCGCTTCGTTGCCGAGATCGACAAGCTGCTGGCGGTCAAGGAACAGGAGATCATGACGGTCTGAGCGCTGCGCTGCCTCGCCCCGGCCGATGCACGATGTCCAGGTTTCCGAGCTCCACGCGAGAAATTCCCGGTCCTTCGGTGGTGCCGCGCCATGTCGCGATCATCATGGACGGCAACGGTCGCTGGGCCACGGCCAGGCATCTGCCCAGGGTCGCCGGTCATGCGCGAGGCGTCGATGCCGTGCGCCGGACCGTCGAGGCCTGTGCCCGGGCCGGTGTCGAGTACCTGACGCTGTTTGCCTTCAGCTCGGAGAACTGGCGGCGCCCGCCCGACGAGGTCTCGGTGCTGATGCGCCTGTTCATGACCGCGCTCGAGCGCGAAGTCACGAAGCTGAAGGAAAACGGGATCCGGCTGCGCGTCGTCGGTGAACTCGACCGCTTCGAACCACGGCTGCAGGCACTGATTGCGCAGGCCGAGGCGAATACCGCCGGCAACGACCGGCTGATCCTGACGATCGCGGCCAATTACGGGGGGCGCTGGGACATCCTGCAGGCCACGCGTGCCATGCTGCGTGCGTCGCCGGAAATGGCCGCCTGCCCCGAAACGATCCGCGAAGAAGATCTGTCCCGGCACCTGGCGATGGCCTGGGCGCCCGAGCCCGACCTGTTCATCCGCACCGGCGGCGAACAGCGGATCAGCAACTTCCTGCTCTGGCAGCTCGCCTACACCGAGCTGTATTTCACCGACACCTGGTGGCCGGATTTCGATCAGGCCACCCTGCAACGGGCTTTCGAGTCCTATCGCCAGCGCGAGCGGCGTTTCGGACGCACCAGCGCCCAGCTGGCCGACGGCGCCCCCGCCTGAGCCGGTTCCGATCCGATGCTGCACCAGCGTATCGCCACCGCCATCGTCCTGCTGGCGATCCTGTTGCCGACGATCTTCTGGTGGCCGGCCTGGACCTGGGCAGTACTGACCCTGGTTTTCCTGACCGTGGCGGCGCGCGAATGGGGCGATCTGCTGGCTGCTCGCCAGCGGCCCGCCGCCGGCGCAGGCGAGCGAGCTGCCGTGCCGCCGGCCAGCCGCGCCGGCCTGCTCGCAGCGCTCGGAGTCGGTGCCATCGGCGTCGCGCTGCTGGCCTGGCGACAGCTGGCCGGCTGGCCGCCGGCTTTTGGCACCACGCTGTCGGCGCTGGCCGTCCTGTGGTGGTGCACGGCCGCGCCGCTGCGACTGGCTGGCCGCGGCGCCGGCCGCACCCGGCCGGATCGGCACAACCCCGGCCTGGGCGGCCCGCTGTCGGCGGGCCTGCTGCTGCTTGCCTGCTGGGTGGCGCTGATCGAGCTGCATGCCCGCGGGCCGCTGGTCCTGCTGGCCGCGATGGCGATCGTCTGGATTGCCGACATCGCCGCCTACTTCGTCGGCCGCGCGCTGGGTCGGCGCAAGCTGGCACCCACCATCAGCCCGGGCAAGAGCTGGGAAGGGGCGCTGGGCGGTGCACTCGCCGTCGTCTTGGCCGGTGCGCTGGTCTGGCTGCTGGCCGCAGACGGCGGCCGCCTGGCGGCCACGCTGCCTGCGCAACTCTTCGAGCATGCGACGCCGTGGCTGGCCGTGCCCGTGCTGCTGGCCCTGACCGCGCTGTCGATCGTCGGCGACCTGCACGAATCGCTGCTCAAGCGCGCAGCGGGCGTGAAGGACAGCGGCCGCCTGCTGCCCGGCCATGGCGGCGTGCTCGACCGGATCGATGCGCTGCTGCCGGTCATGCCGTCGGCCTGGCTGCTGCACCGGTTGATCGGCTGATCCTGTGGCGACCGCTTTCGAATCCTCCGGGCGCGCGGTGATGAATCTGACGATTCTGGGTGCCACCGGCTCGGTCGGGCGCAGCACGCTCGATGTCGTTGCGCGCCATCCTGATCGCTACCGGGTGTTCGCGCTGGGCGCCCATCGCCAGGATGCCCTGCTCGCCGAGCAGTGCCTGCGTCATCAGCCGCGCTACGCCGTGCTGGCCGACGAGGCGGCGGCCCGCCGGTTGCGCGCGACGCTGGCCGATGCCGGTTGTCCGACCGAGGTGCTGGCCGGCGCCCAGGCTCTGGTCGAAGTTGCCCAGGCCCCCGAGGTCGATGCTGTGATGGCGGCGATCGTCGGGGCCGCCGGTCTGCCGGCCGTGATCGCGGCCGGCCGGGCCGGCAAGCGGATCCTGCTGGCCAACAAGGAATCGCTGGTGATGGCCGGGGAGGTCTTCCTGGCTGCCTGCGCGCAGGGCGAGGCGACCGTGCTGCCGATCGACAGCGAGCACAACGCCGTCTTCCAGTGCCTGCCACACGGCCGCGCCGACGGCCCCGAGGTGCGCCGCATCCTGCTGACAGCCTCGGGAGGGCCGTTCCGCACGGCCAGCCTGGCCGAGATGGCTGGCGCCACGCCCGAGCAGGCCTGTGCCCATCCGAACTGGTCGATGGGGCGAAAGATCTCGGTGGATTCGGCGACCATGATGAACAAGGGCCTCGAACTGATCGAGGCCCATTACCTGTTCGGCCTGCCGGACGCCCGGCTCGAGGTGCTCGTGCATCCGCAAAGCATCGTTCACTCGCTGGTCGAGTACACCGACGGCTCGATGCTGGCCCAGCTCGGCAACCCCGACATGCGCACGCCGATCGCTCATGCGCTGGCCCATCCGGAGCGGATCGACAGCGGTGTTTCGCCGCTCGACCTGGCCGGCATCGGCCGTCTGGATTTCGAAGCGCCCGATCCCGTACGCTTTCCCTGCCTGCGGCTGGCCTACCAGGCCCTGAGCGCGGGCGGCGGCGCCCCCTGTGTGCTGAACGCTGCCAACGAGGTGGCCGTCGCGGCCTTTCTCGAACGCCGGATCGGCTTCCGGGAGATTGCCGCGCTCAACGACCAGGTGCTCGATCGCCTCGGATCGCAACCTGCCGGAGCCGACGTCGGCAGCATCCTGGCGCTCGACGCCGACAGCCGTCGCATCGCGACTGAACTGCTTGCGAGATTCGCCGCATGAACATGCTGCACACGCTGCTGGCCTTCCTGGCCGCCCTGACGCTGCTGATCTTCGTCCACGAGATGGGCCACTACCTGGTTGCCCGCTGGTGCAATGTCAAGGTGCTGCGCTTCTCGATCGGCTTCGGCAAGCCGCTGCTGCGCTGGCACGTCGGACCCGACCGCACCGAGTGGACGCTGGCGGCCATCCCGCTGGGCGGCTATGTCCGGATGCTCGACGAGCGCGAGGCCGACGCCCCGATCCCGGCCGGTGAAGTCAGCCGGGCCTTCAGCCGCAAGTCATTGCGCCAGCGCGCCGCCATCGTCGTGGCCGGCCCGCTGGCCAACTTCCTGCTCGCAATCCTGCTGTACGCGATTCTCGGCTGGGTCGGTACGCCGGAGCCGGTGCCGGTGCTCGATCGCCCGGTGGCCGCCACGCCGGCCGAGCGGGCAGGGCTGGCCCGCGGCGATCGGGTCCTGGCGGTCGACGGCCGGCAGATCCGTTCGTGGAACGAGCTGCGGCTGGCCCTGCTCGAACCACTGATCGAGCGCCGCTCGGCCCGGCTCGAACTGCAGCGGGCCGGTGCCGGCGGAGTCGAGACGGTGGCGCTCGACCTGTCGGGGCTTTCGGAGCGCGACGCGGAAGGGAACTTCCTGCACGCAGTCGGCCTGCAGCTGGCGGCCGGCCAGGTGCTCGTCAGCGCGCTGGTCGACGGCGGCGCGGCGCTGCAGGCCGGCATCCAGGCCGGCGACGAACTGGTCTCGGCCGGTGGTGCGCCGATCAGCCGGGCCAGCGACCTGATCGCGGCGGTCAAGGCCAGCCCGGAGCGCCCGCTCGACATCGTCGTGCGACGGGGCGGCGCGCAGATCACCATCGGAGTCGTTCCGCAGGCCGTGGCCGGCGAGGGGGCCGACGCCGGCCGTACCATCGGCCGGATCGGCGCCGCCCTGCAGGACCGGGTCGAGATGCAGACGCTGCGCTACGGGCCGCTCGAATCGTTGTGGGAAGGCACCCGCCAGACCTGGGACATGTCGGTCTTCACGCTGCGCATGCTGGGCCGGATGCTGACCGGCGAACTGTCGATGCGCAACCTCAGCGGGCCGGTGACGATCGCCGACCTGGCCGGACAATCGGCCAAGGTGGGCTGGATCGCCTACCTCGGTTTTCTCGCGCTGATCAGCATCAGCCTGGGGGTGCTGAACCTGTTGCCGGTTCCCGTGCTCGACGGGGGGCATTTGGTATATTACGCGCTCGAAGCGATGAAGGGCCGGCCGTTGTCGGAGCGTTTCGTCGCCGTCACACAGAAGGCCGGCCTCGCCGTCATCCTGATGTTGATGTCCGTGGCCCTGTTCAATGACATCAGCCGCCTGATCGGTTCCTGATCCATGCCATTCCAACGTCGCTGCCCGCGGCGCGGCCGCAGTGCGGCCTGCCTGCTGGCCGCCGCCTTTGCCCTGTTGCTGGCCCGTGCCGCCTTTGCCTTCGATCCCTTCGTCGTGCGTGACATCCGCATCGAAGGGGTGCAGCGCACCGAGCCCGGCACCGTATTCAGCTATCTGCCGATCAAGGTCGGCGAACGCCTGACCGACGAGCGGGCCAGCGAGGCGGTGCGCGCGCTGTTCGCCACCGGCTTCTTCCGCGACGTGCGGCTCGAAGTCGACGGCGACGTGCTGGTGGTCTATGTCGAAGAGCGTCCGGCGATTGCTTCAGTCGACATCGTCGGTGCGCGCGAGTTCGACAAGGAGGCGCTCAAGAGCGTGTTGCGCGATCAGGGGCTCGGCGAATCGCGGATCTTCGACCGCAGCGTGCTCGAGCGGGCCGAGCAGGAACTCAAGCAGCAGTACCTGGCGCGCGGCCGCTACGCCGCCAGCGTGACCTCGACGATCACCCCGCTCGAGCGCAACCGGGTCGGCGTCGTGCTGACGGTCGACGAGGGCGAGATCGCCCGGATCGGCTCGATCCGCATCGTCGGCAACAAGGCCTTCAGCGAGGACCGGCTGCGCGACGAGATGCGGCTGACCACGCCGAACTGGTTCACCTGGTACTCGAAGGCCGACCAGTATTCTCGCGAGAAGTTCGCCGGCGACCTGGAGGCGCTGCGCTCCTTCTATCTCGACCGCGGCTATCTGGAATTCGAAGTCCAGTCGACCCAGGTATCGATCACGCCCGACCGGGAGAGCGTCGAGCTGACGATCGCGGTGCGCGAAGGCGAGCAGTACCGGGTCTCGGACATCGGCTTCGGCGGCACCCTGCTCGGGCGCGAAGCCGAGTTTGCCGACCTGGTCACGCTCAAGCCGGGCGACGTGTTCGCCGGTGCGCGGCTGACCGAATCGACCCGGCGCATCACCGAGCGCCTGGGCGAGCTGGGCTACGCCTTTGCCAATGTCAACGCGGTGCCGACCATCGACCGCGACAAGCGCGAGGTGTCGTTCAACATCCTGATCGATCCGGCCCGGCGGGTCTATGTGCGCCGGATCCACATCGCCGGCAATGCACGCACCCGCGACGAGGTCATCCGGCGGGAGCTGCGCCAGTTCGAGGACGCCTGGTACGAGGCCGACAAGATCCGGCTCTCGCGCGAGCGGGTCAGCCGGCTCGGCTACTTCACCGACGTCCAGATCGACACCCAGCCGGTGCCCGACGCGCCCGACCAGGTCGACCTGAACGTGGTCGTCACCGAGCAACCCACCGGCAACGTCACCTTCGGCATCGGCTTCTCCAGTACCGAGAAGGTGATCCTGTCGGCCTCGCTGAACCAGCAGAACTTCATGGGCACCGGCAAGGCGCTGGGCGTGGAGATCAACACCAGCAAGCTGTTCCGCACCATCGCCGTCTCGTATTCCGACCCGTATTTCACCACCGATGGCATCAGCCGCAGTTTCGATCTGTACACGCGCACCTACAACGCAGCCGAGCTCGACCTGGGCGACTACCGGATCCGCTCCAGCGGGATCGGCCTGCGCTTCGGCATTCCGTACACTGAACATGACCGGCTGAGCTTCGGGCTGGTGGCCGAGCGCAACGACGTCAAGCTCGGCGCGCTGGCGCCGGATCGCTACATCCAGCAGGTGGCCGATTTCGGCGAATCGGCCAGC
>Ga0172382_10004431_pt1 | contig 21490 bp, 20 predicted proteins | sample Leawel138RmetaG_FD_122245 | JGI IMG/M metagenome (GOLD analysis project Ga0172382, IMG submission 122245) | Leachate microbial communities from a municipal landfill in Southern Ontario, Canada - Leachate well 138R metaG | ecosystem: Engineered > Solid waste > Landfill > Unclassified | place... | reverse complement strand
CGTTTCGCTTGCCTGTCAACCGCTAAATCATCCTGTCTTTTACTGCCACAACAAGGATAACCCTTTGATTGCACTGGAGTTTTGCAACCCCACCGCGACAAGCAAGGCGCGCATTATAGGCCGTTCAGATTTGCCGTCAAGCGGTTTTCACAGCAATCCTGGCAAACTTCTTCTTGCCCGCCTGGCAGACGTGCACCGAGCCGAGCTGGAATACGAAATCCCGGTCCACCACCTCGCCATCCACCTTCACCGAGCCAGCGCTGAGCAGATCCCGCGCCGCCGCGGCATTCTTCACCATCCCGGCCTGGTTCAGCACTGCCGAGATCGGCAGACTCGCTTCCGATTCAATGATCACTTCCGGCAGATCTTCCGGCAGCTCGCCATCCTTCAACCTGTTACCCGCCGAACGATGGGCGCTGGCCGCCGCTTCCTCGCCATGGAAGCGCGCCACCAGCTCCTCTGCCAGCTTGATCTTGATGTCCCGCGGATTGGCTCCCGCCTCGACATCGGCCCGCAGGCCATCAATCTCTTCCATGCTACGGAAGCTGAGCAGTTCGAAGTAGCGCCACATCAAGGTATCAGGCATGGATACGATCTTGTTGTACATTACCCCCGGCTGGTCATTGATCCCCACATAGTTGCCAAGGGATTTGGACATCTTCATCTCACCATCCAGGCCGACCAGCAGCGGCATGGTCAGGGTGATCTGTGGCTCCTGCCCATACTGACGCTGGAGCTCACGCCCCATCAGCAGGTTGAATTTCTGGTCGGTGCCGCCCAGCTCGATATCCGCACGCATCGCCACCGAGTCGTAACCCTGGATCAGCGGATAGAGGAATTCATGGATAGCGATCGATTGTCCGCCCTTGTAACGCTTGTCGAAATCATCCCGCTCCAGCATCCGCGCCACGGTGTATTTGCCGGCCAGCTGGATCATGTCGGCAGCGGAGAAGTCGTCCATCCACTGCGAGTTGAACACCACCTGGGTACGCTGCGGATCAAGAATCTTGAACACCTGCTCCTTATAGGTCTCGGCGTTGGCCAGAACCTGCTCGCGGGTCAGCGGCGGACGCGTGGCATTCTTGCCGCTGGGGTCACCGATCATGCCGGTGAAGTCGCCAATAAGGAAAAGTACATCGTGCCCGAGTTCCTGGAACTGACGCAGCTTGTTGATCAGTACGGTATGCCCCAGATGCAGATCAGGGGCCGTCGGATCGAAACCGGCCTTGACACGCAGTGGCGTGCCGCGCCCCAGCTTGGCTCGCAGCTCGGCTTCCACCAGAATTTCGTCCGCCCCACGCTTGATCAGCGCCAACTGCTCGTCAACCGGCTTCATGCTTGATTCCTGTTCAGTGAAGTTTGATAAAAGTCAAAGAAGAAAGGGGAGAAACGATACAACATTGACGACCAAGATTAAACTTGGCCCAGCGATACACCCGGCACCGCCCTAGCACAGGTCAAAAAATGACGCCGAAAACCTGACGGACGGGTACGCAAAAACTTGCCTTGAGGCACTTTCGGTTATAATTTAGCAAGTTACTTCACTTTTCACAGAATCAACCAGAAGAGCGCTTATGGGTCATCACAAGTCAAAGTCACCGCGCTACCCGAAAAGCCATCTGATGGCTGCCAGTGGTATCGCCGCCGCGCTGAGTATTTTTCTGCTCGTCATCCCCACAACCGAAGTCGAAGCCAAGAAAACCCTCGTCCAACTCGACCTGCAGGAGCTGCGCCTGGAAGGTTCGGAACCGGCACTCTCTGAAGAGTTGGATGCACTGATCAGCGAAACAGTCACAATCACCTCGCCATTGCAGCTGACCAGCACTTCCGAATCCATGAGTACCGCCGCCTCGCCGGAAGTCGTTCAGGCCGGCATCAGCTTGCAGCCCGTGGCCGCCGAACCTGCGGAAGCACCCGCCCCCGAGTGGAGCAGCGTGACCGTGGCCCCCGGCGACACCTTGTCCATCGTGTTCCAGAATGCCGGACTGTCCGCCAACACCCTGCACGCGGTAGTGAACAGCAGCAAGGATGCCAAGGCATTTACTCGCCTGCGCGTCGGCCAGGAGCTGGAACTCAAGCTGGATGACGAAGGCCAGCTACTCGGCATGCGCTCCAAGCTCAACAGCCTGGAAACCATTCGCGTCGACCGGGACGGTGACAGCTATGCATTCAGCAAGGATGTCATCGAACCTGATGTCAGCACCCGTTTTGCCAACGGCAGCATCGACAGCTCCCTGTTCGTCGCTGCGCAGAATGCCGGCCTGTCGCACAACCTGACCATGCAGATGGCGAACATCTTCGGCTATGACGTGGACTTCGCCCGTGAGATCCGCCAGGGCGATAGCTTCGAAGTGCTGTTCGAAGAAAAGCACATTGATGATCAGCGCGTCGGCACCGGCAATATCCTGGCTGCCCGGTTCACCAACCGGGGCAAGACCTATACCGCGGTGCGCTATACCGACCGTAACGGCCAGAGCAGCTACTATCGGGCAGACGGCACCAGCATGCGCAAGGCCTTCATCCGCACGCCGGTGGAGTTCGCGCGCATCAGCTCGCGCTTCAATCCCGGCCGTCGCCACCCGGTGCTGAACAAGATCCGCGCTCACAAGGGTGTGGACTATGCAGCCGCTACCGGCACGCCGATCAAGGCCACCGGTGATGGTCGCGTGGTACACGTTGGTCGCAAGGGTGGCTACGGCAACACCGTGGTGATCAAGCATGGCCAGACCTACCAGACCCTGTATGCGCACATGAGTCGCTACGCCTCCGGCCTCCGCGCCGGCAGCAATGTATCCCAGGGCCAGGTGATCGGCTACGTCGGCGCGACCGGTCTGGCGACCGGCCCGCACCTGCATTATGAGTTCCAGGTCAATGGCACCCATGTGGACCCCCTGAGCGTCAAGCTGCCGGCATCCGATCCCATTCCGCAGGGCGAGCGCACCGCCTTCATGGCGCTGAGCAATCAACTGATGGCCAGCCTGGATCAGCAAGGTGCGACCCAACTGGCTCAGCTGGACGAATAAGTGACAGCGTTCCATGTCGGCATCATGTCAGGCACCAGCCTGGATGGTGTCGACATCGCCCTGACCAGTTTTTCCCCGGCCTCACCACGCGCCACGCTCATTGGCGCTCTCTGTCTGCCACTTCCTCCAGACTTGCGCAGCGACTTGCTCGCCCTCTGCCAACCCGGAGCGGATGAAGTTCGTCGCGCAGGCATCGCCGGCCAGCAGTGGGCGCGTCTGGCCGCACAAGGCGTGAATCAGTTGTTGCAGCAACACGGCATCAGCGCCAACCAGGTGGCCGCCATCGGCAGCCATGGCCAGACCATCCGCCACCACCCCGAATCCGGCTTCAGCGTGCAGATCGGTGCGCCAGCGTTGCTGGCGGAGCTGTGCGGAATCGACGTCATCAGCGACTTCCGCAGCCGCGACCTGGCCGCCGGTGGCGAAGGCGCACCATTGGTACCTGCCTTTCATGCCTGGCTGTTGAGCGACCCGGAGCAGTCCAGGGTGCTGATCAATATCGGCGGCTTCGCCAACCTGACCCTGCTCAGCGGTGATGAGCAGGTTTGCGGCTTCGATAGCGGACCCGGTAATGTACTACTGGATTACTGGACGCAGCAGCATACCGGTCAGCTGTTCGATGCCGATGGCACCTGGGCACGCAGCGGCCAGGTGATCCCCGGTCTGCTGGACAGGCTATTGCAGGATCCCTATTTCAGCCGGAGGGCACCGAAAAGCACCGGTCGCGAGTACTTTCATCCCGCCTGGCTGCAACAACACCTCGACGGTCGCCATGACCGCCCCGCCGATGTGCAGGCAACCTTGCTGGAGCTGACCGCCCGCACTATTGCCGAGGCGCTCGCCGGCTGCCAGTCGCAGCCCGAAGCGGTATACATCTGTGGCGGCGGGGCCCGCAACGGTTTTCTGATGGAACGCCTGCAGCAGTTACTGGTTCCCCGGCCGGTGCAGAGCACCGCCGCGCTGGGAGTGGACCCGGACTGGATGGAAGCGATGGCCTTCGCCTGGCTGGCCTGGCGTTGCCAACTGCGCCAGAGTGGCAACCTCCCCGCGGTCACCGGGGCCAAAGGAAAGCGTATTCTAGGCGCGATCTACCCGGCCTGAAGCATCGACCAAAAAACTCAGATGGAGAACGACGAACCACAACCACAGGTAGTGGCGGCGTTCGGGTTGTTGATGACGAAACGCGAGCCTTCCAGGCCTTCCTGGTAGTCCACCTCGGAGCCGGCCAGATACTGGAAGCTCATCGGATCCACCACCAGACGCACACCGCCGCGCTCGATGATGGTGTCATCATCGGCCAGCTCGTCGTCGAAAGTGAAGCCATACTGGAACCCGGAGCAGCCCCCGCCGGTGACGAATACGCGCAAACTCAGGCGCTCGTTGCCCTCCTCCTCGATCAGCGCCCGGACCTTGCCCACCGCACTATCGGAAAACTGCATCGGAGCAGGGGTAAAAACTTCAGCACTAGACATACATCCTCCGGCGGCAGTGCCGCAGCACAACTAAGCCGGCTATTATCCGTTTATCCGACTCTTTTGGTCAACTACTCTTGAATTCACGACCGCCCGCCAACTCGCCGACAGCCGCCTCGGCACGCCCATCACCCAGATAATGCAGCTGGCCATTGATCTGCGCGCCGGACACCATCTCCATGAACCGATAGTACAGGTCGCCATCGACACGTGCCTCTGCATCCAGCTGCAGATGCTCGAAGGCATGCACGTCCCCGACGATCACGCCGTTGATCACAACGCTCGGCGCCTTGATGATGCCTTCGACGTAACCTTCCTGGGTGACGCTGACCAACCCTTCGTCCGCATCGATATTGCCGATCACCCGGCCATCCACCTGTACCGCACCGCTGAAACGCAGGTTGCCGCGCAATTCTGCTTCCCCGGCAATCACGGTAGTCTTGCCAGCATGCTGGCCAATGGTGGTTTTCTTGCCTCTGTCCAGTTTCAACATCAGGATCCGACTCCCGTCTCGGTCCACTCCACAGTCTGCTCCAGCAGCAGCTGGCCGTCATGCTCCACTTTCAAGTGCACCCGCTCAGGCTCGAAACCCACCGGCAGCATCAGCTCGGCCTCATTGCCGTTGGCCGGCACCACCTGGAAATAGCGGAAGTTCAGCGCCAGGCTCTCGGCACCATCAGTGGTGAGCTCCGCTAATGGAATCCGCACTTCCTGGCCCTCCTGCTTGCCCTGCACCTCGATACCCAGTGTCGCCTGCACCGTGTCGCTTTCATTACCGACACGGCTGACCATGACTTTGTACCGGAAAACCCCGGGCACGTCCGTGCGCTGCAGCTCAAAAGCCTGAATTCGCACCCCCGGCGCCATGGCATTGGGGGCCAACGCGCCCTGGTATTGCGCCAGGTCCTGCTGCAGGCGGAACAACTGCTGCTCCAGATCGGTGATTACCTCCTGGCCATCGCTGAGGGACTGGCGGGCGACCAGCAGGTCCACCTCCAGTTGCTGGTAGCGCAGGCGGGTGTCTTCCAGTTCGGCCTGGATGCCGGCCCGCTCCTCACGCAGATGCTGGTAATCCTGCATCTGCGCCGAATGCATCGCCGCGGCCCAGCCCAGCCATGCGCACACCGGCAAACCGGCCAATAACAGCCACGACAGCCATCGCGGGCGGCGCTGCTGCGGACTGGCTGGCGGCCGCTCAACGCTCTGCTCGGCTATGGGCTGGTCGATCTTTTCGCTATCCATCAAGGCATGAGCGCCGGCTGTTCCAGCCCCATGCGCTCATCCAGCCCCAGGGCGATATTCATATTCTGGATCGCCTGCCCGGATGCGCCCTTGACCAGGTTGTCGATCACCGACAGCACCACCACCAGGTCACCGCCCTGCGGCCGGTGTACCGCCAGGCGGCAGATATTGGCGCCGCGCACGCTGCGGGTTTCCGGATGGCTGCCGGCCGGCATGACATCGACGAACGGCTCACCGGCATAGCGCTGCATGAACAGCTCCTGCAGATCGATGCTGTGGTCCGGCACGTGGGCGTACAGGGTGGAATGGATACCGCGAATCATGGGTGTCAGGTGTGGCACGAAGGTCAGGCCAACCTCGCCACCGGCAGCACGCTGCAGCCCCTGCACGATCTCCGGCAGGTGCCGGTGTCCCGGCACACCATAGGCCTTCATGCTTTCGGTGGTCTCGCAGAACAGCGAAGCCACCTTGGCCCCACGCCCGGCACCGCTGACCCCGGACTTGCAGTCGGCGATCAGGTTGTGCGGCTGTGCCACGCCCGCCTCGAGCAAGGGGATCAGCCCCAGTTGCACCGAGGTCGGGTAGCAGCCGGGCACGGCAATCAGCCGGGCATTGCGGATCGCCTCGCGGTTGACCTCTGGCAGGCCGTAGACCGCCTCGCCCAGCAGCGCCGGCGCTCCGTGCGGCTGGCCATACCATTTGGCCCAGAGTTCGGCATCACGCAGGCGGAAATCCGCCGACAGGTCGATGATGCGGGTACCGGTGGCAAGCAGTTCGGCAGCCAGGCCGTGGGCGACACCGTGGGGCGTGGCGAAAAACACCACATCGCAGGCACCCAGGGCGGCAGTGTCCGGCACGCTGAAAGCCAGCCCGTCGTAATGGCCACGCAGGTTCGGATACATGTCCGCCACGTGCACGCCCTGCTCCGATCGTGAGGTGATGATCTCGACCTGGGCCTGCGGGTGTGCCGCAAGCAAACGCAGCAATTCGACACCGGTATAGCCGGTTCCCCCAACAATGCCTACCTTGACCATTTTACGCCTCATATCGATTAACATGGCTGACTAGCTCTCTATGATAAAAGCGCCGCTGGAAATTACCAGCACGGCTGCCAGTATCCGAGCCCCTATCTGCCGTTCAGGAGCCTAACGTGTATCTGTGGATCAAAGCCTTTCACATCATGGCCGTCGTTACCTGGTTCGCCGGGCTGTTCTACCTGCCCCGGCTGTTCGTCTATCACGCCATGAGCGAGGACCAGGTCAGCCGCGAGCGATTCAAGGTCATGGAGCGCAAGCTGTATCGCGGCATCATGACCCCTTCCATGCTGATCGCCGTCGGCCTTGGCATCGGCCTGCTGGTATTGATGCCGCAGTGGCTGCAGCAAGGCTGGCTGCATGCCAAGCTGACGCTGGTAGCGCTGTTGATCGTCTACCATTTCCTGTGTGGGGCCCAACTGCGGCGCTTCGCCAATGACAGCAATACCCGCTCCCACGTGTTCTACCGCTGGTTCAACGAAGCGCCGGTACTGATTCTGGTCGGCGCGGTGTTACTGGTAGTACTCAAGCCGTTCTGATCAGTCGGCCATCACCGCGCGGTGACGGGCCCAGTCGCGCAGCGCCTGGATGCGCTCGGCCATGACCACCGACAACGGCGACGTGTCATTGAGCGCTCCCAGCACATGACCGAGGCCCACCTCTTCCTGGCGGGCCGCGGCACTGTAGACCGCCGAAACCACCGCCTGTTCGATCTCGGCCCCGGCAAAACCATCGCTGGCAGCGGCCAGCGTCACCAGGTCGAAGCGCTCGATCGGCAACTCACGGCTGCCCAAGTGAATACGGAAGATATCCTCACGTACCCGCGCATCGGGGAGGTCGACGAAGAACAGCTCGTCCAGCCGCCCCTTGCGGATCAGCTCCGGCGGCAATTGCATCACATTATTGGCCGTCGCTACCAGGAATACCCGGCTCTTGCGCTCAGCCATCCAGGTCAGCAGGGTGCCAAGCACCCGCCGGGAAACACCCTGGTCGGCACTCTCCTGCGCCACGCCCTTCTCGATCTCGTCGATCCACAGCACACAGGGCGCCATGGCATCGGCCATGGCTAGCGCCTCGCGCAGGTTCTTCTCGGTTTCACCAATGTACTTGTCATACAACGCGCCGAAATCCATGCGTAGCAGCGGCAGCCCCCACAGCCCCGCCACGGCCCGTGCCGCCAGACTCTTGCCCGACCCCTGCACGCCGGCCAACAGCACCCCCTTGGGAATGTCAGCCGCGCTGGAACCAGTGAAGGCCGCCTGGCGATCCGCCAGCCAACGCTTGAACTGCGCCAGCCCGCCGACGTCGGCGAAGCGTGCGGTATCCTGCTCGAAGCTCAACACACCCTGCATGTCGAGCAGGCTGAACTTGGCGCGGTTCAGCACCGGCAGGTCTTCCTGGGTGATGGCGCCATCATCGACGATCAGCTTGCGTGCCAGCAGCCTGGCCTCCTCATGGGTCACCCCGCGCAGGTTGCGCACCACCTGTTCCAGCGTGCGGCTGTCGGTGCGCACGCGGCGGCCCTGGTTGCGCTCGGTCCAGCGCGCCGCCTCCTCACGGATGATCGCCGCCAGTTGCTCGTCCGAGGGCATGCTCAAGCTGATCCGCGCCGCCAGCCGCCGCAGCTCCGGCGGCAATGGCAATTCGTGGCTGACCAGCAACAGGGTCGGCGCCGGGTCGGCCGGCTCCATGGCGATCATCTTCAGCAGACGTACCAGGCGTGGCGACGACATGAACGGATGCAGGTCGCAGAACACGAACAGCGCCGGCTCGCGCTGGCGGCGGATGTACTCGAGCGCCTGTTCCGGGTCGGTCAGATCCTCGGCGGCATCGATTGCCGTGCCGAAGCCCAGGCGCTGCAGACCCTCGACCTGATTCCAGGTATACCAGCTCTGGCTGCGCTTGACCGCCAGGGTGGCGATCGCCTCGAGCACGCGCAGCTCTTCCCAGGATTCGATAACGATCAGGCGGGTCCGGGAATCCAGCATCAGCCCCAGATCATGGATATCATTCTTCATTGTGCTTCCCAGCGCTGTTCCATTCCATCGTCGGTTGGTTACACTGACGACACTACCACCGTTAACGAGGAGCACACAGTGGATTGTCTGTTCTGCAGCATTGCCCAAGGCAAGATCCCGTCAAAGAAGATCTTCGAGGATGACCGTGTCCTGGCCTTCCACGATATCAACCCCCAGGCTCCCGTGCATTTTCTGGTGATCCCGAAAAAGCATATCGCCACTCTGAACGACATGACAGAGGAAGATTGTGAACTGGTTGGCTACATGAACTACGTGGGCCAGCGCCTGGCCCTGGAGCTGGGCTGCGAGGGCGGTTTCCGTACCGTGTTCAATTGCAAGGAGATGGGCAGCCAGACGGTCTATCACATTCACCTGCACGTGCTGGGTCAGCGGCAAATGGGTTGGCCTCCGGGTTGATCCGCGACAACGCCTGCGGCTGAGTCAACCGCTATACTGGGAACAGTTTCAGGAGAGAATGCATGAGCACACGTGAATACAGCCTGTTCGACCGCCTGCTGAGCCAGTCCGAGCAGGCCATGCGCACCCTGGTCCCGGGTGCAGCCCAGGCCGGTCGGCCATCGCCGGCCCAGCATCTGCGCGCCGATGCGGTAACCGAAGAGCAGCGCCGGCATATAGCCGGGCTGATGCGCATCAATCATACCGGCGAGGTGTGCGCGCAGGCGCTGTACCAGGGCCAGGCGCTGACCGCCAAACTGCCGGATGTGCGTGACAAGATGGAACAGGCCGCCACCGAAGAGATCGATCATCTGGCCTGGTGCGAGCAACGCCTGAGCGAGCTGGACAGCCGCACCAGCCTGCTCAACCCGCTATTCTACGGTCTGTCTTTCGGCCTTGGCGCGGCCGCCGGCAAGATCAGTGACCGTATCAGTCTTGGCTTTGTCGCTGCCACCGAGCAGTTGGTGGAGCGCCATCTGGATGATCACCTGCGCCAGCTACCGGAGGATGACCTCAAGTCCCGGGCGATCCTCGAGCAGATGCGCGAAGATGAGATCGAGCACGGCAGCCAGGCACTGCAGGCCGGCGGCGTGGTCTTCCCCCGGCCGGTGAAAGCCGCGATGAAGCTGATGTCCAAGGTAATGACCAGCGCTACCTATCGCATCTGATCCAGCGCAGCCCGGCTTGCGGGCTGCGGCCAGTCGATTTCGACAATCTCGTAGTCGTGGGTGATTTCCACCCCGGCGCGGCCGAACATGATCGACGCCGAGCAGTATTTCTCGGCCGACAGCTCGACGGCACGCTTGACCTGCGCTTCCTTCAGCTGTTTGCCGGTCACCACGAAGTGGATATGAATCTTGGTGAATACCTTGGGCTCGCTCTCGGCACGCTCGGACTCCAGCACGGTGTGCACATCCCGAATGTCCTGACGGCCTTTTTTCAGAATGCTGACCACATCATAGCTGGCACAGCCGCCGAGACCGATCAGCACCGTTTCCATGGGACGCACGCCCATGTTGCGCCCACCGGACTCCGACGGCCCGTCCATGACGATGGTGTGCCCGCTGCCCGACTCGCCGAGAAACATGACGCCGTCTACCCACTTGATATGCGCTTTCATTCCGCTCTCCCGCTGCAATGAGTTTTTCGCTGGCGGCGGAGAATAGCACACCGCCGGTACAGCCGCCGATGCTGGTCATTCCACGTGAAACTGGACATAATCGCGATTGGTCTCATGAAGAGGCTGCAAGGATGCCCATGTTTGCATGGTCTGCCCGATCATATCTGACAGGATGACAAAAATGGTTGCTCTTTCCCTGACACCCAAAATAAAGAATATCGATGCGTTTCTGGGACAGTGTTATCGCCGTCGCTTCGCCCCGCGCAGCACCATCATTCACGCCGGAGACGTTTCCGATCGTCTCTACTATATCGTCAAGGGGTCGGTCACCATCCTGATCGAGGATGATCAGGGCCGCGACATGATCATCGCCTATCTCAACCAGGGCGACTTCTTCGGCGAGATGGGCCTGTTCGAGGAAGATCAGGTCGAGCAGGACCGCAGCGCCTGGGTCAAGGCCAAGAGCGAATGCGAAGTGGCCGAGCTGACCTATGCCAAGTTCCGCGAGATCACCGAACGCGACCCCGAGCTGCTATATGCCGTGGGCCGGCAGATGGCCGACCGCCTGCGCCGCACCACCCGCAAGGTCGGCGACCTGGCGTTTCTCGATGTGACTGGCCGCGTCGCCGGCACCCTGCTGGAACTGTGCAAACAGCCCGACGCCATGACCCATCCCGACGGCATGCAGATCAAGATCACCCGCCAGGAAATCGGCCGCATCGTCGGCTGCTCCCGGGAGATGGTCGGGCGCGTACTCAAGACCCTCGAGGAGCAGGGCCTGATCAGCGTCAAGGGCAAGACCATGGTGGTGTACGGCACCCGCTAGGGCCTGTTGCCGTTTCATTAGCCATCGCCTGAGGTACAATCGCTGGATACTTTTTTTCCGGCGAGGCTGTCATGGGGCTGAACAACGAGTGGATGCAGCGGGACATTTCGGTGCTCTGGCACCCCTGCACCCAGATGAAGGATCACGAACACATGCCCATCATCCCGATCCAGCGGGGCGAAGGCGTGTGGTTGCATGATTTCGATGGCAATCGTTATCTGGATGCGGTCAGCTCCTGGTGGGTGAATGTCTTCGGCCACGCCAACCCCTACATCAATCAGCGCGTCAAACAGCAGCTCGATACCCTCGAACACGTCATTCTCGGCGGCTTCTCGCATCCGGCGGTGATCGAACTCTCGGAGCGTCTGGTGGCGCTGACGCCTGCCCCCCTGACCCGCTGCTTCTATGCCGACAACGGCTCCTCCTGTATCGAGGTGGCGCTGAAGATGAGCTTTCACTACTGGCTCAATACCGGCAAACCCCAGAAGAAGCGCTTCATCACCCTGTCCAACAGCTACCATGGGGAAACCCTGGCGGCCCTGGCAGTAGGTGACGTGGCGCTGTACAAGGAAACCTACGAGCCGCTGCTGATGGACGTGATCACCGTGCCGTCACCGGACTGCTATGAACGCGAGCCTGGCAGCAGTTGGGAAGAGCACAGCCGTCTGATGTTCGAGCATATGGAGCGCGCACTGGCGGAACACCATGAGCAGGTCGCCGCGGTGATCGTCGAGCCGCTGATCCAGTGCGCTGGCGGCATGCGCATGTACCATCCGGTCTACCTCAAGCTGCTGCGCGAGGCCTGCGACCGTTATGGCGTGCACCTGATCCACGATGAAATCGCGGTCGGCTTCGGTCGCACCGGCAGCATGTTCGCCTGCGAGCAGGCCGATATCAGCCCGGATTTCCTGTGCCTGTCCAAGGCCCTGACCGGCGGCTATCTGCCGATGTCCGTGTGCCTGACCACCGACCGCATCTACGAAGCCTTCTACGACGACTACGAAACCCTGCGCGCCTTCCTGCATTCGCATAGCTACACCGGCAACCCGCTGGCCTGTGCCGCGGCGCTGGCCACGCTGGATCTGTTCGAGCAGAACGACGTCATTGAAAGCAACAAGGCGCTGGCCGCGCACATGGCCAAGGCCACCGCGCATTTCACCGAGCATCCGCACGTGGCCGAGGTACGCCAGACCGGCATGGTGCTGGCCATCGAGATGGTACAGGACAAGGCCAACCGCACCCCCTACCCCTGGCAGGAGCGCCGTGGCATCCGCGTCTATGAATATGGCCTGCGGCATGAAGCCCTGCTGCGGCCGCTGGGCAGCGTGGTGTACTTCATGCCACCCTACGTGATCACCCCCGAGCAGATCGACCACCTGGCCAGCGTCGCCTGGGAAGGGATCGAACGGGCCACCAGGAACTGACCGATGCGTGTCTCCCGCTTCTACCTGGATGCACCGCTGGCCGAAGGTGAACAGTTGCTGGACGGCGATCTGGCCCATTATGTCGGCCGGGTATTGCGCCTGGGCCCCGGCGCGCCGGTGCAGATCTTCAACGGCTCCGGGCAGGAATGGCCGGGCGAGGTGCTGGAGGCGGGCAAGCGCCAGGTGCGCATCGCCCTCGCCGCCCCGGTGGCGGGCCTGGCCGAATCACCACTGCAGGTTCATCTGGGCCAGGCCATGTCCCGGGGCGAGCGCATGGACTGGGCGATCCAGAAGGCCGTGGAACTGGGCGTGGCGCAGATCACCCCGCTGGTCACCGAACGCTGCGAGGTGCGGCTGCAGGGCGAGCGTGCGGACAAGCGCCAGCAGCACTGGCAACAGGTCGCCATCAGCGCCTGCGAGCAATGCGGCCGCAGCCGGGTGCCGGTGGTGAACGCGCCCATGGCGCTGACTGACTGGATGAGCAACCTGCAGGCCGAACTGAAGCTGGTGCTGCACCACCGCACCGAGCAGGAGCTGGGCAGCCTGGCGCGGCCCACCAGTCTGGGGCTGCTGATCGGCCCGGAAGGCGGCCTCAGTGCAGCGGAGATCAGCCAGGCCGAAGCGGCAGGCTTCCAGGCCGCCCGCTTTGGCCCACGGGTATTGCGCACCGAGACCGCTCCCGTGGTGGCCCTGAGCATCGCCCAGCAATTGTGGGGTGATTTCTGAACCTGCGGTATTTTGCATCGGCTGCGGTTGATTGACCGTGTCCATCGGCTTGGGTAATGTTCAGCCGTTTTTCCATCCACTATCACCACCGAGGTAGCTCCCATGGCCCGAAAAAAAACTGCAGTCGATTTCGAGCAATCGCTGGGTGCTCTGCAAACCCTGGTTGAACGGCTGGAAAGCGGCGACCTGAGCCTGGAAGAATCACTCAGCGCCTTCGAGCAGGGCGTGGCCCTGACCCGCGAGTGCCAGCAGGCGCTGACCCAGGCCGAACAGAAGGTATCGCAACTGCTGGAGCAGGATGGCCAGTTGAGTACAGCGCCCTTTGAGGGCGATGACCAATGACCGACTTCGAGCAGTATCTCAAGACCTGCCAGGCACGCATCGATCACTACCTCGAACAGCAACTGGGCAATGGCCTGCCACGGCTGGAACGGCTGTACGCCGCCATGCGCTACAGCGTCACCGGTGGCGGCAAGCGCATTCGCCCGATCCTCACCTACGCCAGTTGCGAGGCGTTCGGCGCCAGCGACACACCGGTGGATGTGGCCGCCAGCGCAGTGGAGCTGATCCATGCCTACTCGCTGATTCATGACGACCTGCCGGCGATGGACGATGATGACCTGCGCCGCGGTCGTCCGACCTGTCACCGCGCCTTCGACGAGGCCACGGCGATCCTCGCCGGTGATGCACTGCAGGCACTGGCCTTCGAGTGGATCAGCCAGACCAGCAGTTGGCAGGCAGATACCCGGCTGCGCATGACTACCCTTCTGGCCCGGGCAGCCGGCCCGCAGGGCATGGTCGGCGGCCAGGCCATAGACCTCGGCGCGGTGGGCGAGCAACTGGACCAGAGCACCCTGCAGGACATGCACCAGCGCAAGACCGGCGCACTGATCCGCGCCAGCGTACAGCTCGGCGCGCTGGCCAGCGAGCGGGCCGACACCGACCAACTGGCGGCCCTGGAAAGATATGCAGACTGCATCGGCCTGGCCTTCCAGGTGCAGGACGACATTCTCGATGTGGAAAGCGACACCAGTGTGCTGGGCAAGCAGCAGGGCGCCGACCTGGCCCGCGACAAGCCCACCTACCCCGCCATGCTCGGGCTGGATGGCGCCCACCGGTTGGCGCATTCGTTATGCGACCAGGCGACCGCCGCCCTTGAGCCGTTCGGTGACGATGCCCAGCGCCTGCGACAGATGGCCCGCTACATAGTGGAACGCCGATTCTGAGCACCAGTTCGTCTTGTCGGTACAGGCGGTGTTGGGCTAATCACCCTCATCGGTTAAACTGCGCCCTTGTTTCCTGCCGCCCCCAGCGGCAATCAGAGCCCTTGTTCGATGCCTAGCACCTTCCACGAAATACCCCTTGAACGTCCGTGCACACCTCTGCTGGACAGCCTCGACAGCACCGCACAGCTGCGTGAACTCGATGCGGCGCAGTTGCCGGAGCTGGCCGATGAGCTGCGCCTGTTCCTGCTCTGGAGCGTTGGTCAGACCGGCGGCCACTTCGGTGCCGGACTCGGGGTAATCGAACTGACCATCGCCCTGCACTACATCTATCACACGCCGGAAGACCGGCTGCTGTGGGACGTCGGTCACCAGGCCTATCCGCACAAGATTCTCACCGGGCGCCGCGAGCAGATGGCCACCCTGCGCCAGAAAGATGGTATTTCCGCCTTCCCCCGGCGCAGTGAAAGCCCCTACGACACCTTCGGCGTTGGGCATTCCAGCACCTCGATCAGCGCCGGCCTGGGCATGGCCATCGCCTCCCGCCTGCAGGGCCTGGACCGGCGTACCGTGGCGGTCATCGGCGATGGCGCCATGACCGCCGGCATGGCCTTCGAAGCGCTCAACCACGCCGGTGAGGTGGATGCCGACATGCTGGTGGTGCTGAACGACAACGACATGTCGATCTCGCACAATGTTGGCGGGCTGTCCAATTACCTGGCCAAGATTCTCTCCAGCCGCACCTACTCGCACATGCGCGAAGGCAGCAAGAAAGTGCTGTCGAAGATTCCGCCAGCCTGGGAACTGGCACGCAAGACCGAGGAGACCGCCAAGGCCATGCTCGCCCCCGGCGTGCTGTTCGAGGAACTGGGCTGGAACTACATCGGCCCGATCGACGGCCACGACCTGCCGACCCTGGTCACCACCCTGCGCAACATGCGCCAGCTCAAGGGCCCGCAGTTCCTGCATGTGGTCACCCGCAAGGGCAAGGGCTTTTCCCCGGCCGAGGCCGACCCGATCGGCTACCACGCGATCACCAAGCTCGAGCCCAAGCCGAGCAGCAACGGCCAGAGCAAACCGCGCTACTCGAACATCTTCGGCCAGTGGCTGTGCGACATGGCCGAGGCCGACGCACGACTGGTCGGCATCACTCCGGCAATGAAGGAAGGCTCCGACCTGATCGCCTTCAGTGAACGCTTTCCGCAGCGCTATTTCGATGTCGCCATCGCCGAACAACACGCCGTCACCCTGGCCGCCGGCATGGCCTGCGAAGGCGCCAAGCCAGTGGTCGCCATCTACTCGACCTTCCTGCAGCGCGCCTATGACCAGCTGATCCATGATGTCGCGGTACAGGATCTGGACGTGCTGTTCGCCATCGACCGTGCCGGGCTGGTTGGCGAGGACGGACCGACCCATGCCGGCAGCTTCGACCTGAGTTACCTGCGCTGCATCCCCAACATGCTGATCATGGCACCGGCGGACGAGAACGAGACCCGGCAGATGCTCACTACCGGCTTCCTGCACAACGGCCCCGCCGCCGTGCGCTACCCGCGCGGCACCGGGCCGGGTGTGCCGGTCGATCCGGCCTTGCAACCCCTGCCGATCGGCAAGGGCGTGATCACCCGCCAGGGCGAGCACGTGGCGATTCTCAACTTCGGCACCCTGCATGCAGACGCCCTGACCGCTGCCGAGTCGCTGAACGCCACGGTGGCCAACATGCGCTTCGTCAAGCCGCTGGATACCGAGCTGCTGCAACAACTGGCCGACAGCCACAGCCTGCTGGTGACCCTGGAAGAAAACGCCATCATGGGCGGTGCCGGCAGCGCGGTGAACGAATGGCTGCTGGCCCAGGGCATCCAGCTCCAGGTACTCAACCTCGGCCTGCCCGACCTGTACATCGAGCATGACAAGCCGGCCCGCATGCTCGCCGAGTGCGGCCTGGATGCCGCCGGCATCGAGCGCGCCATTCGTCAGCGGCTGTCCGCCGACCACTAATAGCGGTCAGGCGCAACGTGGGTGGCTACCTCAGCGCCCCGTTGCAGCACTGGATTGCCGCGCCACTACGTGGCTCGCAATGACGAGTGCCTGGCTTGTCCATGGCGTTTCCATGCCACCTCATCCGTCATTGCGAGGACGAAGGACGAAGCAATCCGCCGGCACGGAGCCTGTATCCGCACGGGTTCCCACTCCGGCATAATACCCCTTTGAATTTTCCGGGCATAAGCCATGTTCTTCAGCAACGAGCGCCTGCAATTCTTCAGGCCGCTGACCAGCAAGTACCGTGAGCAGATCGTCGAATGCCTGCGCCTGCTGCACACGCGGCTGTACAGCGCCAGCGCCGACTACGGCGAGTCACTCAAACGCGAGCAGGTAGTGGATGTGTTCTGCGAAGCACTGCAGCGCGCACCCTTGCTCGAGGGTGACGACGAGGAGCATGGGCGCTTTCGCAACAGCCGCGAGCAGGCAGGCTGGATTCTCAACAATCTGGTCGAGCATGGCTGGCTGGAACGCCAGGTCGACCAGGCCACCTTCCAGTCCACCTACCCGTTCAGTCGGCTGGGGCGATTGTTCACCCAGTCGCTGACCGAGGCGGTCAACCACAGTGTGCGTACCCGCCACCGCAATACCCGCAACACCCTGAATGCGCTGTCAGCATTCGCCGAGCGTGGCGAAGTCTATGACCTGCTGGATGCCCACGAGTATTCCGAGCGCATCATTGCCGATTTCACCGATATCATCGCCGAACTGGAAGAGCGCAAGCGCCAGCTGGTACGCGAGGTGGAGGACCGGCAACTGGTACAGGAAGCCAGCGATCAGTTCTTCGAGTTCATGGAAAAGCGCTTCCAGCCCGACCTGGCCATCCGCCTGTCCGCCGATAGCGTCGAACGCCACCGCGAGCACTTGCTGCAGCAGATCGAGCGCATCCGCCGCATGCCCGACACCTGGAAGGCCCAGGCCGAACGCGAACTGCGACGCCTGGCCCCGGATATGGTGATCGACCAGCGCAGCTCGGTGCTCTGGCGGCTGCTCGACAGCATCGACAGCCGCCTGCGCAACGCCGCCGACATCATGCTGCCGGCACTGCGCAAGACCCTGCAGAGCTTCACCCAGCGCGCCGACATCATCATCCGCCAGCTCAGCTACCTGCATAGCCAGCAGCACACCGATATCGTCGGTCTGTGCCGCGAGCTGGCCGGCCTGCCGCAGGAGCAGTTGAATGCCCGCCTGGATGCCGCTGGCCAGAACATGGCCAGTGTCAACCTGACCCTGGTCGATCCCGGCCAGGTGCGCCTGCGCGAGCGCCAGCAGCGCCCACCGGTGCATAGCCTGATGCAGGACCCCGGCATCCCCGATGACGACACCCTGCATGACCTGGCCGTGCAACGCCTGCTGGACCAGGCGTTCAACATCAATGCCGGCAGCCTGCGCGACTATCTGCATGCGGCGCTGGGCGAGAAGCGCCGGATCGACAGCCGCGACCTGCCGATCAACAGCGCCGGCGACCTGCTGGCGGCCAGCCACCTGATCGAACTGGCCGGCGCCGAGCATGCCGCCCGCGGCCTGCGGGTACGCATCGAGCGCAGCGGCGAGATCCTGCGCGACGAACCCTACTTCAGCCGCCGCGACGGCTTCATTATCGAACTGGAACCCAACGACCATGCGTGACGCAATGGAAGCCCGACTGGGCGAACTCGGTGTCAACAGTGCCGACTTTTCCGAGCTGATGATCCGCCTGCTGGACCGCGGCGTGCTGTGCCGCGACGAGAGCAAGCGCGAGGCCGAGCTGTATGACCGCTTCCTGCAGGTCCGCGAGCTGGTGGAGGACTACCTGGCAGTGCTGCGTATCCGCCTGCTGCATGAGCCCCGCTTCAACCTGCTGCGCATCTTCCCGCCCGGTGCCGAAGTGCCTGGTATGCCCGATGCCGACGACGAGCCGGGCAGCGGCCTGCGCCAGCGCCTGAACCAGCAGGAAGTAGCACTGATCCTGGTGCTGCGCGCCGAATACGACAAGGCCCTGCGCGAAGGCCAGCTCGACGAGCAGGGCCAGGCGATGCTGTCGCTGGAAGCACTCAACCTGAGCAGCCGCAACCTGCTCGGTCGCAGCCTGCCGGAAAGCCTCACCGAACGTCAGACCCTGCTGCGCCGCCTGCGCCAACTGCGCCTGATCCGCAGCCCCAGCGATGCCGAGCTGGACAATGGCGAAGCCTGGCTGACCATCCGCCCCGGCATCATCAGCCTGGTGACCGACAGCGTGCTGAGCCAGCTGAGCCGCCAGGACGCCGATCACGATTCCGCACAAGAGACGCCCTGATGTACCTGAAACGTTCGATTACCGTCAACTGGGGCAACCTGCCGGTCGAAGAGCTGGAATACGGCCCGGTCAACCTGTTCTCCGGAGGCAACGGCTCCGGCAAGACCACCGCCGCCGATGCCCTGCAGACGCTGATGACCGCCGCCCATGACAACCTGTTCAACTACAACCCGGGGCAGGACGAAACCACCCAGCGCGGGCGCGGCGGCAAGCAGGTGCGTACCCTCGCCTCCTATGTACTGGGCTGCGACGATGGCGCCTATGCCCGGCCCTGGGATACCGATGGTTATATCGCCGGCGTGTTCCACCCGACCCGGGGTGAAACCGGCGAACCCTTCACCGCGGTGATCGGTGTGCGCGCCCATCTGGACAACGCCGGTAGCAGCCGTCAGGCGCGGCAGCACGAATTGCTGCTGATGATAGTGCCCGACGAGATGCTATCGCTGTCGCACTTCGTGCGCGACGGCGAAGACGGTCGCCATGTGGTCCCGGTGACCGAACTGCCGACCCTGCTGCGCCGCCAGTTCGGCAAGACCGGGGTCGAGGTCTATGAGCGCAAGAGCGCCTATCTCGCCCGGTTGTATGGCGCCCTGCGCGGGCGCAGCGATGCCGTGCCGGTACGCGAGGCCAAGAATGCCGCACGTACCTTCGCCAACTTCATGGCCTACAAGCCAGTTCGCTCGATCGACCAGTTCGTCGCCGAGGAAGTGCTGGAAGCCCGCGACTTCGGCGACACCATCCGCCGCATCCGCGACCTGCTGCGCACCGTGCACGGCATGGAGCAGGAAGCCAGCCGCGTACGCAACGCAGTCGAGCAACTGCAGCAGGCCCGCGGTCAAGCCGACCAGTACCTGGATATCTGGCTGGAGCGTACCGGGCTGGAATACGCCGCCGCCGCCCAGAGCTGGCGGCACAACCAGCAGCAGTACCTCGGCGCCAAGGAAGAACAGCAACAGCTGGCGGCGCAGCTGGCCGCCAGCACCGATGAGCAACACCTGACCAGCGAGCGCCTGGAGCAGGCCCACCATGAGCTGGTGCAACTGGAAGCCCGGCGCCAGGGTATCCCGGCGCTGCATTCCCGGGACCAGTTGCAGAGCCGGCAACAGCAATTGCACGGGCAGCTGCAGGCCGGGGTGACCCCGCTGCTGGAGCAGGCCCGACAGCGCGACCGCAACGTCGAGGCGCTGCAGCAACTGCAGCAGTTGCTGACCCAGCACAGCCTCGGCATGGAGCTACCGCAGCTCACCGGTCGCAGCTGGCGCGACCTGAGCCAGGCGGTACTCGCCGCCGAGCAGAAACCCGTGGCCGACCTCAACCAGTTGCTGGCCCGCGACTGGATCGACCTGGCCCCGCTGGATGCCGGGCTGGATGCCATTCATGCCCAGCAGCACTGCCACAACCAGTTGGCCACCCGCCTGCAGGAAGCGCTGCCCGAGGGTATCAGCCTGTTGCAGAAAGTCGATCGCCTGGGCCAGGAGCGCAGTGCCAGCCTGACTCAGGCCGAGCGCCAGATCAGTCATATCGAGCAGCAGATCAAGGGCCTGCAAGCCAGTCGGGTAAGCTATCCCGGTTACGTGGAAGACGCCCTGCGCGCCATCCGCCAGCAATGCCCGCAGGCCGACCCACGGGTACTCTGCGACTATGTCGACGTACTCGATCCCGACTGGCAGATGGCGATCGAGGGCTATATCGGCGGCAGCCGTTTCGCCATCCTGGTCGAACCGCCATTCGAGGCCGAGGCCATCCGCATCGTTCGCCAGCTGAGCAGCCGCGAACGCAACCGCGCCCGGGTCATCCAGGGTGACAAGGCACGCCAGGATGCCGAACGGATCAGCCTGCCGGAAGACTCCATCCTCAAGGTCATGGGCTTCGGCCACAAGATCGCCGAATACTATCTTCGCGCCTCCTATGCCAGCGTGCTGCGCGTCGAGGACGCCGAAGCCCTGCGCCGCACCCGGCGCGGCATCACCCGGGAAGGGCTCGGCTCAGGCAATTACGCCCTGTTCCGCTGCGATATCGACGATGCCCAGCTGGTCTTCGGTGCCGGCGCCCGCGAGCGCAACCTGCAGGCCCAGCAGAAGCAATTGGAACAGCTGCAGGTCCAGCGCCACAGCCTGCGTCAGCAACAGCAGGGGCTGCAGCAACTGGCGCAGCTGCTGGCCCAGATCCGCCCGCTCGACTACGCCGCCTGCGCTGGCAACCTGCTCGAACAACAGCGCCAGCTGCGTGAGGTGGAACAGCAGCTGAGCAGCCTGGACCTGGGCGAGCACCATGACCTGGAAGATGAGCAGCAGCGGGTCAGCGAACGCCACCGCCAGCTTCAGCAACGCCAGCGGGAGCTGGTGGAGCAGCAGGGCCGGCTGGATGAAAAGCATCATCAGGTCAGCCAGCGCATCAAGCAACTGGCCGACCAGAGCGATACCCTGCTGGAACGCAAGGATCAGGCCGAACAGCATCTGCTGGAGGCCGCCGGCAAGCTGGTGGGCCAGGATCCACAGGCGCGTCTGGAACAGCTCGACGACATGCTCGATCAGAGCCATGGCAAGTTCGATTTCGCCGCCGACAGTGCCGCCCTCACCGCCCGCCTGCATCAGCAGGCGATCGCCCTGGAGCG
>Ga0172382_10004430_pt1 | contig 21492 bp, 11 predicted proteins | sample Leawel138RmetaG_FD_122245 | JGI IMG/M metagenome (GOLD analysis project Ga0172382, IMG submission 122245) | Leachate microbial communities from a municipal landfill in Southern Ontario, Canada - Leachate well 138R metaG | ecosystem: Engineered > Solid waste > Landfill > Unclassified | place... | reverse complement strand
CTCGCCGCGACGCTTTGGGCACAAGGCGACCGCGCCGGGGCGCGGGCGCTGCTGGAGCAGGTCGTGGAGGCGCGGCGCCGGGTCCTGGGGGCGGAGCATCCGGACACCGTGACCAGCATGAACATTCTCGCCTCGACGCTTGGGCCGCAAGGAGTTCGTGCCAGAGTGCGGGCGCTTCTGGAGCAGGTCCTGAAGGCGCTACGCCGCATCCCGGGGTGAACTATCTCAATGGATTCCCATGGCAGCGGGCAGACCCCGTCAACGTGTGATGAGGGTTAGGAGCGAACTGGCGAAGGCCAAGCCCGCCATAGCCCGCCACGCCGCTGTTCACCCCGGGAAGTCTCGGCTTGCAAGCCCCCGGCGAAAGCGGTCGATGATGGCCTTTCCGTCGGCATCCGCCGTGGGTTCGACAGCGTCCAGGCGCGCCAAAAGGCGGTCGAAGTCCACCAGGGGTTCCAAGTTTTTCCGGTTTACCCGCGGGTTTTCATGCCATGTCGGATCGTCACCGGCCTTATGCAGGTCCGTTGAGGTCAGGGCACGTGCGACGCGCACGACATCATGGTCTGTCTCCAGGTGGCTGTTCAGCCATTCCCGAACCACGTCAGTCCCGGCCAAATCAGACCAAGTGACCATGTGGCTAATCGGCGTTGGCAACTCCAGCAGGCGACCCTCCCGCGCCTCGGAAGACAGGCGTTCAACCAACACGGCCTCCAACGCGATCACCTCATCCTCGGACAGCGTCGGGGGTCTGTTGCGCTCAGGTTCTTCAGTGTGGCGCCCATATTGCCGTGACAGGGCCATAACCACCCAGGCCATCGACCGCAGACTGGGCGAGCCTTGCACCGCCTCCGCAAGCAGGCTGTACCGGTGCTCCGGCTCCACACGCTCCAGGAGTTCCTGAATCAGGAAGCCCACGAACCAAACCTGAGGCACGGGAAGCATGCCCTTGCTCTCATCCTCGGGCGTCAGAAACCCGTCACCGGCATGAAGAACACTCCGCACGATGCCTTGCGCCTGACTTGCGGCCATGCCCGCCGCCGCCGTGCGTAATTCCTCCAGGAGCAGGGAGGCCCTTGTGCCCCCGGCGCGCAGGGGACATGAGGCATATTCCATGATAATCGCCTCGGCACGCCCCGAGTCATTGAGGGCCGCCAGGACCTGCTGCAGATCGCCCCTGGGAATGACCTCCTCGCCTATGCTGAAGGTGAAGTACGCCGGGAACCGTCGCGGGACACAGCAGCGACGCTGCTGATCCCAGCCCCTCATAAAATCACCGCTGTAGGAGCGGTTCCCCCAAACGCCCTCCAGTCGGGGAAACAACACCTCCAGTCCGCTCTTCAGTGTCGAGCGCCGGCTTTCCTGCATGGCCCCCAGAAGGCGGTCACCAATGCTGGTGTCCTGCCTGTCCCGCCGGTCGCTCTGGAGGCCGGTAATCTCGGTCGCGCTGTCGCGGATGACTGCATACAGGGCCGGTTCAAAAATCCGCAGCGTCTCCAGGGCCAGGAAGTCCGCGAAATCGACTTCGTCGGCGACGGCCGGGTAGGAGACTGACAGGACATTCACCAGCCGGACGACATCCCTCGGCGTTCGGAGGCACGGGTCAATGATGTTCAAAAACAATCGGCTCCACCTCCCCTGGTCGGGGATATCCACCTGCCCCAGCGCCCCGGTCAACGCCGCAAACAGCATCTCCCGCAATGCCAGTCGGTTGACCGGCGGCAGGTCGAAGGATGCCTGGACGATCTTTTCGAGCCACTCCGGCCCCTCGGCGGTCTGCTCGCTCTGGAAGGCGCGGGCGGCCACGGCGCGATCAAAAATCAGGAGGTAAGTGACGTTGGGCAGGTCGGCGACGGACTTGACCAGACGAAAAATCTGGCGCGCCTCGTCGGCGGGCAGGCGGTCGATATCGTCGATGAGGACCAGGATGCGCCGCCCCTGTTCCTTCAGGGCCTTGCACAGGTCGTTGCGGTCGTCATCCAGGCTGCGGTTTTCGTCGAGGCCCTTTCCGGCCAGGGCCACAACCTCCCCCAGCACCGTGTTTGCAAGCTCACCGGCGGGCAGTAGGCTCAGTAGTCCCCCGACCAGATCCGTCGCGCCACTGACGTGACGCGCCACGGCCTTCAAGCCATTGCGGATTTTGTCGGGGACATCGCCGCCCAGGGACGCTGAAAGCTCCATGAAGAACGTCCGCGCAAGATCCTGGCGTTCGGAGAACCACCACGGATTAAAGCGCACCACAATGATGCGGCTGTCCACCGGAACGCCCTTCTGGTGCTCGGGCAACGCCTGTTCGATCAGATTGACCGCGCTAGTCTTGCCGCTCCCCCAGGGACCATGCAGTGCGAGCACCAACCCCTCGCCGGACTTGCCGAACGCAATGGCCTTGGCAATCGCACGGGCAAAGGGTGCGTATCCCAGCCGGTCCTGCTCCAGCGACGTGATGGGGTGATCACCGCTGAGCGGCTGAGATTCTGCGGTGCTGGACATTGTTCCCCCTGCTGCGTCGCCACGACTCTACTCCACACAGGCTACTACACGCCGGCCGGGAAACCACATAGCGGAACATTCCGAGTCAGAAGGTGTGCCATGCCCAGTCGGCCAACTTCCTCCCTTCCCGAGAACGACTAACCGCAATCTGGTCGTCCAACCGCTAGAAAAATGGCGTCACCCCATCAGCTTCCGACGCTGATAACCAGGGATTATCGATGCACATCCTGTTGATTACCCTCATCGACGATCCGTTCGACCCGCCAGGTCTTGGGCGATTTGGGGGTGGTCACTACTTTGTGTTTGATCTTGCTCGCCATCTGGTGAGGCAGGGGGATGCCGTAACGGTTCTGACGCGCCTCAACCGACCGGACAAGCCTCTTCGGCAAAGGGTTTCTGACCGCCTCCATGTCGTTCGCCTACCGATTGGACCGGCGGAGGATCTTGCTGGCGAGGCTGTCGGTGGCCTGCTGTCTGACCTCAGGATCGGTTTTGAGGCTGCCCTCGGGGATGCCGCTTTTGATGCGGTGCACAGCCAGTATTGGGTGTCCGGCATGCTTGGTCTGGACTGGGCTCAGAGGCATGGCGGCATCCATGTCCATGCTCCCCTGTCCTTCGGGCGCCGTAAGCGTGCCGAGAACCTGCCGTCAACCGCCTTCAGCGACCTGCGCGACACCTGCGAACTGGCGATCTTCCGCCGCGCAGACTGGCTGGTTGTCACGTCACCCGACGAGCATCAGCGCATCATCGAACTGTATCCTGAGATTGAGGCCCGCAATGTCACTCTTGTTCCCTATGGACTCGACACAGGCACATTCTACCGGCGTCCAGGCTCCGCCGATCATTACCTTCGTCGGCAGGCCGGCAGCGCGGGAGAAGGGACTTGACGTCCTCCTTGATGCCCTGGAACTGCTGGAGCAGCGTGTTGCGCGGTCGTTTCTGTGCTGGATAATCGGTGGGCAGGACGGCGACATGACGCCCGCCCTGCAGATTATCAACGAGCGCCCCGCGCTGGCGGGCTTGGTGCGGCAAGGTCGGCTGCAGTTCTGGGGAAGGGTCGAGCCAGAGGCACTGCCGGAACTGTACTCCCGCTCCACCGTCACCGTCATGCCGTCGCGTTACGAACCCTTTGGTATCGCGGGCCTTATGGCTATGGCATGCGGATCGCCGCTCATTGCCTCCGCTGTCGGGGGCCTGCAGCATGTCGTGGTCCACAAGGTCACCGGCTATGCCATACCGCCCGACGACCCGCTGGCACTGGCGTGGGCCATAAGCGGCTTCCTGCGGCCCAATGGCCAGCGCCAGCCACTCTCGCGCAACGGGGAAGTCTGGGCCCAGGCGTTTTCCATGGACCGTGTGGCGGCGGAGTTCAGGCGCCTGTACCGGGGTGAGCGCGAACCCGCCTTTTCCGCTTTCCAAAACCCACTGGAAACGATTGCCGAGGCCTGCCTCGCCGGAATGAAGCCTACCTATGCAGCGGCGGGGCCGGTGACCGCGCGCCTGCGCCACCGCCATGCAACCGAATGGCACGAGACGCCGACGGGTCACAAGGTCCGGAAGACGCTCGACACGTGGCCGACGGCAGATGCATCGATGTTCGACTTGCCTCAAGCGCTTCGGACTCCCTCAGACGCGGAGCACATCGCACGCGTCCTGTTTCATCGCGATGCGCCCTGGGCTGTTCCTGTGGAAGACGTAGATATTTTGTCACGAACCCTGACGTTCCCGGCATTGGAGGGGGCCGACCCGGGGGCACGGGGGCTGCGCGCGATATCTGGTCTTCTCGAAGCCATGCGCCAACACCGCCCCGTGCCGGATGCCTTGACGCAGGAAATAGACGGCGCCTGGAGGACAATCAAAACCAACAGGCGCCGCGCGGAACTCGATGCTTTCGACATGCTCGCGGCGACGCTGCAAACGCCGGTTCTCGGTGCCGCGGACGTTTTTCAGCGGGCTCATCCGGGGGTAGAACTTGTTAGGCTCGCGCTCCACGCCCTGGAGGGTGCCTGGCCGCTGGACCCGAGGCAGAAAAAGGCCATTCCCGCCGTCTGCCAAAGCGCACTGGACATTTTGCCGGATGTTTTGCCGCCTCCCATGCTGTGCCACGGGGACGTGAAGCGGCGTCACGTCCTCAGGCTTGGCGACCGCCTGGTGCTCTGTGACTTCGAGGAAACCCATTACGCCATCGGCAGTTTTGACGAAGCTCAGTGGCTGACTTATGAGGTTCTTTTGACAGAGGGCGATGACGGGGTGGACTGGGCCGCGCAGGAGATCGCGGCGCTGTTCGACAAGAATGACTGGCAGGCCATGACCGTCGCTTGGTGCGTCTCCACGCTTGTGTACCGGGGCCTGTGGTGTGCCATGCGCGGCGACGTGCCGGTGCTGGACCATTGCCTGGGTCTGGCTGAGCGCCTGGTGAACCGCTACGTCATGACGTAGCGGGGCCGGTCGCCAAGCATCTTGCAGTGTTCGTGCGGAAACCCCGTGCCGTGCCCGGCGGCAACAGCATCAGCCGCGGCCGCCAGTTCCTGCGCCACCACCTGCCAATTTTCAGGCATCGTCGCCAGTAGCGCCGCGTGCGGCTTGGACGAGCGCGCCCGGAGAGCGATATTGCCCAGTATGATGGTGACACGCGTTTCTTGCCCTGTTGCAGCATTCGCCGCCAGAATGAATTGCAGGTCCGGAGCCCGTGCGAGGGTCTGCTTGTCGGCAAGATAGCATAGCTCGTGTTCGCCTCTGAGCTCATAGGCGGTTGCCATGTTGCCGCGGGCCTTCCACAGGCGGCGGTCAACTGAGTGAAGGATGGCCAGTTCCGCTGCCCGACGCAGGTGCCGCAGCGCGGTATCAGGGTTGCCTTCCAGCAGATCGACAACCGCCATCCTGTAGGATGCACGCAACATCATATTTTCCAGCCCCCGTTCTTCGGCGGCGTTCATGGCTTCGCGGGTGCGGGCGCGTGCCGCCCGCAGATCGTTCTCAAGAATATCCAGAGACGACAGGTCGAGAGCGGAGTGAATTTTCCCGTGAATGTGACCTGCCGTACAGGCCAACTGGTAGGCCTCTGCCCAGTACCTGCGCCGCTGCACGGCGTCCGAGTAGAAGTACAAGGCGCCAATATTGCAAAGAATATGGTGCTGTAGGCGGGGTTTATCTTTCGCCGGAATCATGGCCTCTTCCAGCAGAGTCCGGGACCTCTCTGCCTGTCCGGTCAGGCGTAGGGCGATGGCGCGTTCGATCATGGCTTCGGCACGTTCACCGTCTGAAAGGAGGCCTGGCGCGGCTTCCATCTCGCTCTGAATGTCGTCATGCGTCGCCAGGCTTTTGTCGGGGGCGCCGCGTTGAATCCACATCCTGGCGATGCTCGGCAGAACCCGCAGGCGGGCCTCCGTGTCGCCAAGAAAGGACGCAACAAGTAGAGCTTCCTGGGATGCCCTCTCGACAATTTCCGCACTGCCACTGCTGACCGCAGTTGCCTGGCTCACGAGGTCCTTCAGCAGGCGCAGAATGGCGCGTTCACGGTTCTGATGGCTGCCTGTCCAGCGGAAAGAGGGCGGCGGAACAAACATGAAGACATCATCCATGTTCCTGGGCCCATGCCCCTTGTCGAATGGAAGAGGGACGCGCTTCGGATCGACCGTCTCGATCGCCTTGAGGAGCAATGGCACGGCGTCCGCCGGGCGTCCCTGCTCCGCTTCAAGACGTGATGCGTCCTCCACCGCCTCAAGGAAGGCGTCGCCATTCCCGGCGGCATACGTGAGCATGGGACGTCGCCGCTCGGCTTCATTCGCAGGTTGCGCATCGAGAATCCTGCGCGCCACTCGCCTCAAGGCCGGCAACTTTTCCCGTTGGCTGAAGATCTGCAACACAGCGCGTCTGATGAGGTCATGGGAGAACTGCAGGCTGTCGTCGTCCATGATGAAGGGCGAACCGGCAACAACGCCTTCCCGTTCAAGAACACCCAGAACCTCATCCAGATCCGCATCCTCGTCCGGAAGAACGGGCCGCAGGTCGCGGCGGGCAAAGACGCGACCTTGCAAGGCGGCGGCCTGAAGTAGGATGCTGGACCAGTCGGGAAGCATGCTCAGGAGGGATTGCAGGCGACGCCCCGTGGGGTCGCGCAAGCCGTCGTCGAGGCCAGGATCGTGGAGGACTGCCGTGTCAACGAAGACGCCGCGCCCGAGGTGCGGGTCCATGATGATCGCCGCCCGCTTCGGTCCGGCAAGATAGCGGAGCGTTTCGACCAGGTTGAACGGCTCGCGCCCCACTTGACGTAGCAGTCCGGCGCAGTCCTCGGGGAGCAATTCAGGAAAAGTCTCCCTTAGCCGTGAAACCGCCCAGTCCTCGGTCACCTCGCCAAAGCTCAGATCGTGCACCCATTCGGCGCTGCGGAAGGCCTCCACTTCCTCTTCCCAGTGTGAGCGCGCCTCAACGTCCCCGTTCAGGGCGACATGGCGGCTGGTCGTGAGGAGGAAAACCGGAACATTCCGCTCAGCCAGTTGCTGGCATACGTCACGGAGGAGCCCGACCAGGCTCGCGGCGGCCTTGTGCAGATCATCAAGGACCAGGACGACAGGATCGCGTTCGGCCACCGCCGCAATTGTTACGGCGATCAGTTGGGCTTTCATCCCCGGCCCCATGGATTGGGGCATGTTCCGGGACTCGCAGAGCGCGGACGCCACCCTCGCCGCAACAGTGGCGCTTAGTCCCCGGCTTTCCAGCCAGTGTCTGACCAGACTCTCATTCTGTGTCGAAAGTTGATCAAGCTCCACCGGGAACAGGCGGCTCACCAGGGCGGCAAGAAGCTGATCGGGAGTCCGGCTGGTCTCACAGTCAAGCAGGATCTCAGTCCGCCCATCCTGGAGCCACACGCGTCGCCAACGCCTGAGAAGGAAGGATTTGCCATGCCCGGCCGGAGCCTGGACCAGCATGGTGGACACAACCGGCTGTTCGCTCCAGTCGCGGTAACAGCCCAAAACGGCTTCCGAGGCGCGCGCTTGGTCGTCGGTCAGACTTTCCGCCAGAACAGGCTGCGCAACGGTGCATATCTGCGCACCCTCCAGGGGCAGCCGATGGTCAGTTGTAGCGTCCCTGAAGGAAATCTGGAAATCTCCAAGCCCAGCAGACCCGGCAACTGGGGGGAACAGCGCGACCGTCAGTGGGATGTTGTCGCCCGCCGCGATGGTCCTTTTGTCGCGCCCACCGAGCAACCGGTATCTCCAACCTGCAGGGCAGGTCAACGATATCTCCATCTCCTGGGCTTCGTCCAGCAGGCCAGCATCGACCGAAACGGCTAAATATGCGGGCTCTCGGGGAGCAAGCTGGAAGGAGCGGGGCGCTGTTGTGGGATCGGGAAGCTGCCACCGGTTCAGCAGAAACTGGCCACCTGCCCTCCAACGGGACTCATCAGGCAGGGGGCGACGAGAACCACCTCCAGTTTCCCTCGCTCCTTCCGGCTTGCTCCCCTCGACTCCCTCGCCGTCCGAAAGGCTTAGAAATCGCGCAACGTCCAGAAGTCGCTCTCCGGCAAGGAATGTGCAGTCCAACCCAGCTTTCCGAGCAAACCGCTCTCCCTGCTGACGCGCACCAGAAGAAAACGGCCTGGAGGATACGAAGACGACCTTCGAGACGCGTTCAACCCAAGCGGCGGCGAGGTGCCCCAAGGCCCTGTTCGGGTCAACTCCCCTTGCCCAGTGCTTTGCTTCAAGCCAGATCCGGAAGGTGCCTCGCAGTTCTGGAAACAAGTCTGGCTCGCCAAATTTTAGCGTCCCCTCCCCATCCCGCCCGCCATCAGGCCGACACTTCCCCCCAACAATCTCAATGTCATAGCGAGCATAGTAGTGCTTCAACACTTCTACGACAAACTGCTCGAAGTCGCAGGAATCCATCTCCGAAAAATCATCGACACAGCGCGGAAACCTGCTCCCTGCGGGCCACCAAGAGTTCTCCATGGTGAGCGATAATCCCTGGTTATCATCCATTTTATCGACACAAGGCACCAAACCTCTAGCCATTAACCCCTTTTAGTTGCTTTCCCGAAAATTGCAACACACCATCCCACCTCCTCTGGCGTGGCAGAACAGAAATCAACTTCAGGAGAGAAGTCGGTCGCTGCCGTGCCCCGGTGGAGGGTTAAGGCGTGGGGGAGTTGGCACTATGAACGACGTGAGGGCTGACGGCCCGGGCAGGCGGGAAGAACTGGAAGGTCTCCAAGAGGTTCAGGATTTCATTAGCACCCTGGATAACGACGCCATTCACCACCCGTCGCTCGCCCCGGGATTATGGCCGTGGCAGCCCGGCGGTGGAAAATTGGCCATCGACTGGACGTTTGATGAGGTTTTGCCTCAGGATTTTGAATGGCTCTGCTATCGCCTAATCGCGGCCCGGCATGACATATTCGGCCGGAATCGGATGCTGACGGGTCGGCCGCAGCATGGCATGGACTTCTACGCCTGGGAGCGCAGCCCCCGCGGTGGGATGATTGCCTGTGAAGCCAAACACCGGACTTCCGCACAATGCCGCTCCTCCGGAACGGGGAAATTCGCGTGCGGCGACATCAGCAAAGCCGTCGACAAGTTTCTGAAAAGTGAACCGGCGCATTGGGTGCGACGGTTCATCATCATGACGTCAGCCGACCTGACCGAGCGTGCCAGCGCCACCAAGCAAGCTTGTACCGACGAACTGCGTCGGCGCGGCATCGAACTGGAAATCTGGAGCCGCGCAGAGTTGTGGCAGGAACTGGCGCGGACGCCCGATGTGGCCGCCGTTCTTTTCGGTGATGATCGCAGGCAGTTCGAAAGGCTCTGCGGCGGATACTACATCCATCTCAAACGCGCGAAGCTGGCGCTGGATGAAGCCGCCCAGGTCACCACTCCGCTGTCCCGCACAGTGCGCCCGCACCGTTTGCCTGAACAGCCGACCGTCTGTAGGACCGACCGAGACCTTACCTGGACCGACGGCGTGGTCACCCTCAACGCCCTCCTGCCCGATGCGGAACAGCCAGGTTCCCTGGCCATCATGCTCAACACGCCGGAACACACCGGCGTCACCATGACGCTGTCCCATCAGCAGATTCTGGGAAATCTCTGGCCGGGTCACAATACGGGGCGCCTGTGGACCCACCGGCGCTTCGCACAAGTCACTGTGTCCGCCACCACCATCATGGTGCCGCCTGGCGCCCTGCGCGTCGCCCCCGAGATCCTGGAGGGGTTCGCGGCGGGCGTGGATGCCCTCATTCCTGCCTACCTGGATGCCCTGCGCGCCCTGGAAACGGCGTGGGAGGCCGAGGGTATGCGCTTTCTCCACACCGAAGGTCATGGCCCCGAGGTGGTGCTGTGTTCCCTGCCGTGGTGGCTGTGGAGAGATATTGTCGCCTTCACGCGGGCCCATGATGTCGATGATGGGCGTGGACCCTGGTTCATGTTCGATCCCGCCGAAAGCCTTCTGCGCCCCTACCATCGAAAGAGCACCGAAGACTTCGACGCTGGCTATCATGCACACCTCCGGGTCCAGGCTGGCGACCTGAGCGGAGGCATGAAGGAGCCGATGGATGTGATGCTTGACCTTGTCTGGTCCGCCAGTTCAACCTCGTTTTCCCCCCGCAGCGCGTGGACCGCAGGGCATGCGGCCGACTGGGTCATGAAGCGCCTGATTCCTGAGGTTTTTCGCTGGCACCGCCGGAAGCCGCCACGCAGGCCACTATTTACCCGGTTCACGGACTGGCTGGACGGCGATGTCGATGCAGATGATGCGCCCTTCGTTGACCATCGTCGGGAGGCGACGGTGGGGCTGGTCGACCACCCGAGCGAAACAGAGCTGCGCCGCGCCATCGACCGGATGCAAGTGAACGCCTATGGCCTGCCGAGGCCCGAACCGTTCCTCATCACGCCCGAATGTTACCGGGCGGTGCTCGACCAGATGGCTTTGGTTTCCGCGACCGCGCGGAGACACGATTTTCATTATGCCGCCTCAAAGCTCTGCCTGAGCGCGCGGGCGGCCAACGACGGCCAGCAGTTCGGCAAGGAATTGCTTGATCGCAGCCGCTCCTGGGGTGATCAGCAAGTTACCGGCACGACCCTGGACATGATGCTGCGGGCGCTCGTCTCCATCGTGAAGGACACGCGCCCTATCCTCTCCGACCACGGTCGGCAGGATTTGGCGCAGGCCCTGCGCCCCATTGCCACGCACCTGGACCAAATGCTCCTGGTTGATCGCCACCTTCCTGTGGTGGAGTGAGGGCCGCGCGTTGCCAAAACAACATAATTCGCATTCAAACAAACGCTTGCGCCCAGAGACAGGGCTTGTAAAGGCTGGGGCTGAGTTTACCCCGGAGTTCCGCCCATGCCGCTACCCCTGTGCGATGTTGCCGAGCGTTTTCTTGACCACTGCCGCATCGCCAAAACGCTGTCCGACCACACCATGCGTGCCTACACGATCGACTTGGCCCATGCGGTGGCGCGCCTGGGGGCGGCGACGGACGTGGGGAGCATCGACCGCGAGGCTCTGCGGCGTTACATCGGCGCCATGCTGCGCGGCGAGGCCCTCAGCGCCGCCACGGTCAAGCGGCGCACCGCGACCCTGCGCCAGTTGTTCAAGTGGCTGGAGCGCGAGGACCTGGTGCCCCTGAGCCCCTTTCATCGCCTGGACGTCACCATCCGCCTGCCACGCCGTCTGCCCCGTGCGCTGTCGGTCGAGGAAGCGCGCGCCCTGCTGGTGCGGTCGCGCCACGAGATGGAGGCCGGAAGCTTTTCCACCCTGGCCCTGCATTTCGCGGTGGTGACGCTGTTTGTCAGCGGTCTGCGGGTCAGCGAACTGACGGACCTGCGCCTGACCGCCATCGTGCCCGGCGCCTCGGCGTTCGTGGTGCGCGGCAAGGGCAACCGGGAGCGCCAGGTGTTCCTGTCCGGCAAGGAGCCCAAGGCTCTGCTGCGGGCCTACCTCAAGGGCCGCGCCCGGCTGGCTCCGAACCGTGACGACCTGATGGTCACCGGCACCGGCAGCCCGCTGACCCCGCCCCTGCTACGCCGCCGCCTGGGCGCCCTGGCCAAGCGCGCCGGCATCGTCCGCCGCGTCACCCCCCACATGCTCCGCCACACCGCCGCGACGCAGCTTATCGAGGCTGGCGTGGACATTCGTTTTGTGCAGAAACTCCTGGGCCACGCCAGCATCGCCACCACCCAGATCTACACCCAGGTCAGCGACGCCAGCCTGCAAAGCACCCTGGAGCGGGCCAACACGCTGGAACGGGTGGTGACGGGGCGGCGGCGGTAGGAAGGAGGACCCGGTTCTACCAGCGCCCATTCTGATCCCCGGGTCATGGTCATGCCGCCAGTCCGGCCCGTTGATGACGATTGGCCGTTTTTCTGACCCGGAAGACTGGCAACTTGGCGGCTGACCTTCCTTTCTTGAGGTGGTAGCCTCGTGCGGTTGCGCGCTCGGGGGGTGTTGTCGTGGGGAAGCTGGCAGATCAAGAGAAAGACGTTTTCATCAGCTATGCGCGGAGTGACCGTGCGGCGGTGGAGCGGATCCATGTCGCGTTGGAAAACGTCGGCCTGTCGGTGTGGCGGGATGAACAGGAGATCGACGAGTTCGAGACGATCAGTCCCGGCCTGCGGAGGGGGCTGGCGGGTGCCAAGGTCTTGTTGGCCTACTACTCGCAAACCTATCCCACGCGCCGCGCCTGCCAGTGGGAACTGACCACCGCCGTCATCGCGGGGGAAGGCGAGGCCGCCGTCGGGGCGGATATCTGGGACGCCGTGCAGCGCCGGGTGCTGGTGGTCAATCCCCTATTGACGCCGGACCACATCGAGCCCGCCACCTTGCGCCATCGCCGGTTCTACAACCTCCCCAATGCTGCGGACGAAAACGCCCTGGCTGACCTTGCCCGCAAGGTGCAGGCGCATGTGGACGACATCCCCTCCGCCATGACCATCCGGCCGCCTGCCAAGCCGCAGCGGGTCGGGAGTGTATGGCAGCGGCCGCCCAACCGCTTTGTCGGCCGCCTGCCGGAAATGTGGCGCATCCACGCCGGGCTGCGCGGAGACACCGTGCTGCTGACGGCCGACGGCACTGCGCCCGGCGGCGGCCACGGGCTGGCGCAGGTCCAGGCCTGGGGCGGCATGGGCAAGTCCCTGCTGGCCGAGGAATACGGGCGGCGGTTCGAGCCCGCCTGGCCCGGCGGCCTGTTCTGGCTGAGTGCTGGCGGGGCCGATGCCTCCGCCGCCGCGTGGCAAGGCCAAGTCGAAACGCAGTTGATCGCTGTCATTATCGACCTGGACGATGAGGTCGATCTGCCGGAGCTGCGGCGTTCCCTGGCGGACGAGCCCACAGAAATGCGTATCCGCCTGCTCCGCAAGCGCGTCGGTCGGCTGCTGAAGGCCCGTGAGCAGCTTTACCTGTGGGTGGTCGATGACCTGCCCCACCACATGCCCACAGCAGCACTGGAGGCCTGGGGCGCGCCCAGCCCCAACGGGCACACGCTTTTCACCACCCGTGACCGAGGACTGTCGGCGGTGGGGCAGGTGATTGACCTGGGGGTGCTCGACCCGGATCAGGCCCTGCGCCTGCTGACCGCCGCCCGCACGCCGGTGGGCGTCGAGGAGGAAGAGGCCGCCCGGCAAATCGTCGAGTGCCTGGGCCGTTATCCGCTGGCCATTGACGTGGCGGGGCAGCTTGCCCCCGCCTTTGCGGATTTTGCCGCGCTGCTGGCCGTGGTGTCCTCGCCCGGCGAAGATGAAGAGATCCTCGACTGCGACCTTCAGGGGGAACTGCCCAACGGCCACGAATCCAATATCGTCGCCACCCTGCGCAGCAGCATCCATCATGCCGAAGTGAAGGATCCTCTGGCCCTGGCCGTCTTGCAAATCATGGCCTATCTGGCTCCGCAGGCGCCCATTCCTGTGGCGGTGGTGGAGGATATGGTCGGCAAGGGCACCCGTGGGGCGGTTGAATTGCTCCACCGCCTGTCCCTTCTGGACCGGGCGGATGGCGAGATTGCCATGCATCAGATCATCGCCCGCGCCGTCGCCCTGGACAGCCCGGCCGAGACCTTGGCGGCGGCGAAGGCGGCGGTGGTAGGGGTGCTGATGCAGCACATGAAGGCGGCGATCGATATCCGCCAGCACAAGGCCCTGATGCCCCTCCTTCCCCATGTCCAGGCCCTAACCGCGACCCCGGACACCGCAGAGGAGACCCGTCTGCTGTTATGGCTGGGGCTGTATTATTTTGAGGCAGGCCAAGCTGCACAGGCCGAGCCTCTGTTCCGCCAGTGTGGCAGGGTTCTGCACCGCATCCTGGGCGCGGAGCATCCCGATACCCTGACCAGCATGACCAATCTCGCCGAAACGCTTAGGGCGCAGGGGGACCATACCGGGGCGCGGGCGCTTCAGGAGGAGGTCCTGGAGATAGAACGTCGCATCCTGGGCGCGGAGCATCCCGCCACCATGACTAGCATGAACAATCTGGCCGGAACGCTCTGGGCGCAGGGGGACCATGCCGGGGCGCGGATGCTTCAGGAGGAGGCCCTGGAGGTGCGGCTCCGCATCCTGGGCGCGGCGCATCCCGACACCCTGATCAGCATGAGCAATCTGGCCGGAACAGTGTGGATGCAGGTGGACCATGCCGAGGCGCGGGCGCTTCAGGAGGAGGTGCTGGAGTTTCGGCGCCGCATCCTGGGAGCGGAGCATCCCGCCACCCTGATCAGCATGAGCAATCTGGCCGCAACGCTGTGGGCGCAAGGAGACCATGCCGAGGCGCGGATGCTTCAGGAGGGGGTGCTGGAGGTCCGGCGCCGCATCCTGGGAGCGGAGCATCCCGACACCCTGACCAGTATGAACAATTTGGCCGAAACGCTTTGGGCGCAGGGAGACCATGCCGGGGCGCGGGTGCCTCAGGAGGAGGTTTTGGAGGCCCGGCGCCGCATTCTGGGGGCGGAGCATCCCGACACCCTGACCGGCATGAACAATCTGGCATTGACGCTGGCGGTGCAGGGGGACCATGCCGGGGCGCGGGAGCTTGAGGAGGAGGTACTGGAGGTCCGGCGCCGTATCCTGGGCGCGGAGCATCCCGACACCCTGTCCAGCATGGTCATTCTGGGTGTGATGCTGCTCAAAGCGAAAGATGTCCAGGGCGTGTTCCTGCTGTGGGAGGCGCTGAAACTTCATAAGCGGGTCATGCCGGATCACCCGCATACACGGGAATTGGAAGCTTTCATCGCCCGTCATGCCGGAAACAATGCAACGCCTCCCGACTGACGATCTGTCCCCCACCCAATGGAAATCCATCCCATGCCCCATGCCACCACCACCGACGTCCACGATGTCTTCATCAGCTATCGCAACCACCCCTCCTCCGCCGATACCGTCACCGCGCTGAAGGAGGCGCTGGAGGCGCGGGGGCTGTCGGTGTGGGTGGACTCTGCCAACGTCATGCCGCTTGGCGACCTGCGAGCGGACCTGCACGAGGGGCTGAAGACATCGCGGGCGCTGTTGGCCGTCTACTGCGCCGACTACGCAGGCCGCCGGGTGTGCCAATGGGAACTGACCGCCGCCCTGCTCGCCGGTGCGCACGAGGTTTTTGCCGCCCCCGACCCCGCCGCCGTGCGGGGCCGGCGGCTGATGGTGGTGACACCGGGCACCAACCGGGGCCACATCCGGCCGCACAGCCTGGGGGGTCTGCATGTCGGTGTCGTCTCGCCCCTGACGGTCGAGGCTCTGGCGGACGCCGTGGCGGCGCGCCTGCACGGGGTGAAGACACCCATGGGCACCATTCCGCAGACCCGTCCGATTATCACCGTCGGCCTGGACGAACACAACCGCTCCCCCCGCTTCGTCGGTCGGCTGCGCGAGATGTGGGATATTTTCGATGCCCTGTCGGGCGATGTGGTGTTCCTGCGCCCCGAAGCGGCGGCGGCGCCGGGCAGCGATGGCGTCGGGCGGCTGCACGGGTCGGGCGGCGTCGGCAAGTCCCTGCTGGCGCTTGAGTATGCCCACCGTTACGCCCCGTTCTATCCGCGCGGCGTGTTCTGGATATCGGCGGCCCGCCAGTCGCCCGACTGGCTCAACCACGTCCGCACGGGGCTGCGGGCACCCGCCAAGGCGTTGGACGTCAACCTCCTGGCCCATGACGCCGCGGCCCGCGACATGGCGCCGAAGGATGCCCTTGCGGCCCTGCGGCGGATGCTGGCGGAGGCCCTGGGGGCGGAGGCCGACGCGCCGCCCTACCTGTGGGTGGTCGATGACCTGCCGGAGGACGCGGACCCCGCCGAACGCAATGCCTGGACGGCACCGACAGACGCCGGGCGCACCCTGTTCACCACGCGCAACGGGGGCCTGAGAGACCTGGGGATCACCATCCCCGTGGGGATGCTGGAGACCGACGAGGGCGTTGACCTCCTGACCGGCGGCGAAGGCGCTGCGGACGCCATTGAGGCCGCAGACATCGACGGTTTCCTGAAGGCCGTCGATTACTATCCCCTGGCGGTCGATGTGGGCGGGCAGCTTGTGTTGCATGGGCATTTCACCAGTTATGCCGATTTGCGGCAGGTGGCGGAGAACCCGAAGGAGGACAAGCTGATTATGGAGGTCGCGGAAGGGCTGCGCCTCGACCTCCCGAACGGGTACCAGTCGAACATCGTCGCCACACTTCTGAAGAGCTTCGACCATGTGCACAGCCGGTGCGGCGAGGCGGCCCTGGACATCCTGCGCCTGGCCGCCGTCCTGGCCCACAACCAGCCCATCCCCCACGACCTGATGGCGGAGATCCTGGACGGCGAGCACCGTGCCTCCCGAAGCGCCCTGGTCCAAAGCGCCCTGGCCACCGTCACGGAGGCTGGCGTCACCGTCCACCCGGTCATCTGCCGTGCCATTGCCCTGAGCAGCGGGGCTGCGACCCTTGCCCGCCTGAAGGCCCAGGCGGTAACGGTTCTGACACAGCGGATGAAGGCGGCGGCTGACATCCGGCGTCACAACGAACTTGCCAGCCTCCTTCCCCACGTCCAGGCCCTGACCGCGACACCGGACACTGCGGAAGAGGCCGATCTGCTGTCATGGCTGGGGCGGCTTTATATGGAGGCAGGCCAAGCGGCTCAGGCCAAGCCGCTATTCCGCCTGACTAGCGAGGTTCAACGCCGCATCCTAGGCGCAGAGCATTCCGACACCCTGACCAGCATGAACAATCTAGCGGTAACACTCTTGGCGGAGGGTGACCATGCCGGGGCGCTGATGCTTCAGGAGGAGGCCCTTGAACTCCAGCACCGTATCCTGGGCACGGAGCATCCCGACACCTTTATCAGCATGAACAATCTGGCGGCAACGCTTGAAGCGCAGGGGGACCATGTCAGGGCGCAGGTGCTTCACGAGCAGGTCCTGGAGGTCCGGCGCCGGGTCCTGGGCGCGGAGCATCCCGACACCCTAACCAGCATGAACAATCTGGCCGGAACGCTGGGAGCGCAGGGGAACCACGCCGGGGCGCGGGCGCTTCAGGAGAAGGTCCTGGAGGTCCGGCGCCGCATTCTAGGCGCAGAGCATACCGCCGCCCTGAACAGCATGAGCAATCTGGCCTTTACGCTCTGGGCGCAGGGGGACCATGCCGGAGCGCGGGCGCTTCAAGAGGAGGTCCTGGAGGTCCAACGCCGTACTCTGGGCGCGGAGCATCCCGTCACCCTGACTAGCATGAACAATCTGGCCGCGACGCTGGGATCGCAGGGGGAGCATGCCGGGGCGCGGGTGCTTGAGGAGGAGTCCCTGGAGGTTCGGCGGCGCGTGCTGGGCGCGAAGCATCCCGCCACGCTTAATAGCATGGCCAATTTGGCCGCAACGCTCTGGGAACAGGGGGACCATGCCGGGGCGCGGGTACTTGAGGATGAGTCCCTGGAGGTCCGGCGGCGCGTGCTGGGCGCGGAGCATCCCGCCACCCTGACTAGCATGAACAATCTGGCCGCGACGCTGGGATCGCAGGGAGACCATGCCGGGGCGCGGGTGCTTCAGGAGCAGGTCCTGGAGGTCCGGTGCCGCATCCTTGGCGCGGAGCATCCCGACACTCTGGCCAGCATGGCCAATCTGGGCGTGACGCTGCTCGAGGCGGGCGATCTCCAGGGCGTGTCCCTGCTGCTGGAGGCGCTGGAGGGTTACAAGCGGGTCATGCCGGACCACCCGGACACACGGCAATTGGAAGCCTTGCTCGCCCTTCTTGCCGGGTGATGGCGCCCTTGCCTTGGAGGAGTATGGGCCGTGTCCCGCGCTGCTCACCAGGGACGAGAGGTCGAGTGCTGGCCTCTGCCTCTGCCTCTGCTGTCAGGTTGGCACCGCTTCGCTCCGGAAGTTGACGCTCCTGCCCGCCCACGGCATTCTTGCACCATAGCTGAACGGCAAAATGCGTCCGCACCAATTGTGGCCGGACATCCGCCATGCCGACAAGATCGACCGGGGCATCCTCGACAAAAAGTTGGTTCTGCGCCCGCGTCCACCGGAGGATACGTGACCGGGAGGCATGATAATGAAGCGGGAGGGGGTAGGGGCCAGCGGCGGCGGCAAGCATCTGGTGGCGACGGCGCTGACCGCCAACGAGAGCAGCGGCGCGGGCGACGGTGTTCTGGAGCGCATCCGCCGCCACCTCCAGGGCAAGGGGACGGACGCCCTGGTCGAGATGATCCTCGACTTGGCCGAACGCGATGCCGCCCTGCTCCGCAGCCTCGACATGGCCGCCGTTTCAACCACGGACGACGATGACACCGTCTTTACCCGCATCCGCAAGGGGCTCGACGACGCCACCTACACCGGCGGCTTTGTGGAATACCGCGAGGCCGCCGCCTGGGCCAACGGGGTGGACGCCATCCTGGACCGCATCGCCGAACTGGTGGCCGACGGCCGTGGAACGGTGGCCCTGCGCCTGATCGACCATGCCTTTGACCGCATCGAAGCGGCCCTGAACGAAATCGACGATTCCAGCGGCCATGCCGGCGGCCTGCTGGAGCGGGCGCACGACATCCACTTGGCCGCCTGCCGCGCAACCCGCCCCGATGCCGCCACGCTGGCGGGCGACCTCTTTGCCTGTGAAGTCGAGGGGAACTGGGACACCTTCCACAATTCGGCCACGCTGTACGCCGATGTGCTGGGCGAACCCGGACTGGCCGAATTCCGTCGCCTTGCCACCGCCGCGTGGGAGAAAATCCCGCCCCTGGTCGGCAAAGACAAAACGAAGGATGATTACTCCACCGGCCGCATGAGGCTGGCGACGATGATGGATGCTTTTGCCGAACGCGACGGCGACATCGAGGCCCGCATCGCCATTCGCGCCCGCACCCTGACGTCGCCGTGGCATTACCTGGACTTGGCCCGCTTCTGCCTGTCCCAGGGCCGGGAGGCGGAGGCCTTGCGCCGTGCCCAGGAAGGATTGTGGCTGTTCGAGGATGGCCCGCCTGACGAACGGCTGGTCACGTTCGCCGCCGACCTTGCCCTGCGCAGCGGACAGACCGCCGAGGCCGAGGCTCTGTTGTGGCGGGCGTTCGAGCGGCAGCCGAGCCTGGGTCTATACCAGCACCTTCGCCAGCACGGCGGCGAGGCCGCCCGTGATCGCGCCATCGCTGCCTTGCGGGCACGGCTGACCACCTCCCCACCTGGGATGTGGTGCGCGCCCATGGCGCCAGCGACAAGGTGCAGGATTCGCTCGCCCTGGTCAGCCAAGCCAGCCACCCGCGCGAGGCGCTGGCCGTCTACGCCACGCGGGTCGATCAGTTGGTGACGGCTGGCGGCAACCCCAGCTATGAGGAAGCCTGTCGGCTGGTGGCCCGCATGGCCGGACTGCGCGAGGCGTCCGTGCAGGCGGCCTATGTCGCCCAACTGAAAGTGCGGTTCAAGCCGAAGCGCAATTTCATGAAACTGCTGGGGTCATGACGGCGCATCGATCTGCTGATTGCTTCGCCAAAGACGCTCCGATACTTTTCATGTTTGGCGTCGCAGCACGGGATTATTCGGGTGAGTTCCAAGACAACCCTCAACGCGAAGAACCTGGAGGCCCTCGGGGCTGAACGGCTGGCGGAACTGCTCATCGAGATCAGCACCGGGAACGCCGCCACCAAGCGGCGGCTGCGAATGGAACTGGCGGGTGCGCAGAGTCCGGGAGACCTGGCAAAGGAGGTGCGCAAGCGGTTGACGACGCTGGCCCGGTCCCGCGCATTTGTGGACTGGCAGACAGTCAAGCCCTTGGTCAAGGATCTTGAAACCCAGCGCCGGGCCATCGTCGAGCAGATCGCCACAGCGGACCCCGTCGAGGCGCTCGACCTGATATGGCGGTTCATGGGCTTGGCGACCACCGTGTTTGCGCGCTGTGACGACAGCAACGGCACGGTGATGGACATTTTCCGCGCCGCCCGCGACGACCTCGGCGTCCTCGCCAACAACGTCCAGGCGGACCCCGTGGCGCTCGCCGACCGGGCCTTCGACGCGTTGAACGCCAACGACTATGGGCAGTACGACCACTTGATCGCCGTTCTGGCCCCGGCGCTGGGGCAAGCGGGCCTCGACCATCTGAAACGGCGCATGATCGAACTGTCCAACCAGCCGGTGGAGAAGCCCGCCGACAAGGACCGCGTGAAAATCGGCTGGTCGTCCTCCGGACCGATTTTCCAGGATGAAATAGCCGAAAGCTCAAGGGTCAGCACAGTCCGCCTTGCCCTCAAGGACATCGCCGATGCTCTGGGGGATGTCGATGCCTTCATTGCCCAGTACACCGAGCAGACACGCAAGATGCCGCAAATCGCGGCGGATATTGCGCGGCGGCTTGTGTCGGCCGGGCGGGCCGAGGAGGCGTTGCGGACTCTTGAGGCTGCGGAAGGCAGAAGCGACACCAGTGCGGCCTGGCTGAATCTGGAATGGGAAGATGCCCGGATTGAGGCCCTGGAGGCCCTCGGCCGCGCCGCTGAGGCACAGGATGACCGCTGGTCGTGCTTTGAACACTTCCTGTCGGCGCCGCATCTGCGGGCCTACCTGAAGCGGCTTCCCGACTTCGACGATATCGAGGCCGAGGATCGCGCGCTTGATCTTGCGGCGGGGTTTGACAATGCCCTTCAGGCGTTGTCGTTCCTGACCTCCTGGTCCTCGCTGAATCGGGCCGCCGGGCTGGTTTTGCGCCGCGCGAACGACATGGATGGGAACCGCTACGACATCCTCACCCCGGCCGCCGATGCCCTGGCGGAAAAGCACCCCCTGGCGGCCACGCTCCTGTTGCGGGCGATGATTGACTTCACCCTGACCAGAAGCCGGACCACCCGCTACAAGCACGCGGCGCGTCACCTCATGGACTGCGCCGGGCTGGCATCGTCAATCACCGACTTCGGCGCCATCGAAAACCACGAGGCTTACGTGGCGCGACTGCGCCGGGAGCATGGGCGGAAAAGCTCCTTCTGGAGCTTTGCGGGGTGAGGGGCGCGCCAAAGACGCTGCGTCCCAAGGCTGCTCCACCGCAAAGAGTTCGCTGATCCGCACGAGCGGTACCCTGTTCAACACCGAATATTTCCCTGTTCATGGTTTTAATTGCAGCGGCGCCGCAGGCCGGAACTCCGCCAAAAAATAGGCCTCACGACCGTCCCCCGGCTCCATTTCGGGCTATTTCCCCAGTATTTTCCCTGATAACAGGGTATTTTTCAGAGACCGGTTCGCCCCTGACTGCCTCCACCGCCATTAACTTGTTGTTATTGTTGAGTTTTTTGGATTCCCGAAGGGGATTCGAAATTCTCCCGCAAGTACCGTCGGTTGAATAAGCCCCTCTTGCGGGCATGCTCTCCTGAGACGCCGGCGGTGCGGCCAAAGGCAGCAGAATACCCCACCCGTCTCCTACGGCGGTTTCGGTGGTACCGGTGCCAGCACCAGCCCGCCGCCATCACGGCAAGCAGATCACCCCTCGCCACGCTGACGAGGGGTTTTTGCTGTCAGGACGGACGATCCGTTACGCGAGCAGCAGGGCCCGCTGGTCGGTCCAGGCCTTGGGCAGATCGGCGCAGACCGCCAGCCGCTT
>Ga0172382_10004429_pt1 | contig 21494 bp, 40 predicted proteins | sample Leawel138RmetaG_FD_122245 | JGI IMG/M metagenome (GOLD analysis project Ga0172382, IMG submission 122245) | Leachate microbial communities from a municipal landfill in Southern Ontario, Canada - Leachate well 138R metaG | ecosystem: Engineered > Solid waste > Landfill > Unclassified | place... | reverse complement strand
AGCAAGCTCAAGAAAAACTCCATGCTTATTTTAGCTGTGGTTCTTCACAACTTCCCCGAGGGAATGGCAGTCGGTGTTGTTTATGCAGGCCTTGTAACTGGCAACGCCGCGGTGTCGGCAACGGGAGCACTCGCTCTATCACTCGGAATAGCAATTCAGAATCTTCCCGAGGGCGCAATTATTTCCATGCCGCTCGCCTCATCGGGTGAAAAAAATTAAAAGCCTTTTATCACGGAGCACTGTCAGGAATTGTAGAGCCTATCGGTGCTATCATAACCATCCTTTTCGCCTCGGTTCTTACTCATGTACTTCCCTATCTTTTAAGTTTTGCGGCAGGCGCAATGCTGTTTGTTGTCGTTGAAGAGCTTATTCCCGAAATGTCGGAGGGTGATCACTCAAACATCGGTACAATGATGTTTACCTTAGGCTTTACCCTTATGATGTCTCTTGATGTAGCGTTAGGATAAAACCCTACCGCCTTACTTAGGAGAAAAAAACAAATAGAAAAACGGAGCAAAGTAAGCTTTGCTCCGACGTGGTGTCCCGTGCAGGAATCGAACCCGCATCTGCAGAACCGGAATCTGCAATCTTATCCATTAGACCAACGAGACTTACTATATTATTTTAACATACTTTGATTTTAATGTAAATATACTGTAATCACTTTTTTTATTTTTTTAAAAAAACACTTGCATTTAGTAAAAAATTATGGTATAATACTAGCATATATCGAATCTAAGTTTTGCGAGGTGAGAATTGTGCCAAACATTAAATCAGCTAAAAAAAGAGTTAAGGTTATTGAAACAAAAACTCTAAGAAACCAGATGATTAAATCCGCTCTTAAAACAAGCATTAAAAAATTTGATGCTGCTGTTGTAAGTGGCGATGCTGAAAAGATTAAGGAAGCTTACACAGCTGCTATCAAGAAGATTGACCAGGCTACAGTTAAAGGTGTTCTTCATAAAAATACTGCTGCAAGAAAAAAATCCAGTCTTACAGTTGCACTTAATAAGATTTCTTAATTATTAAAACTTTCTGCCACGAAAGCTGCAGAGAGTTTTTTTAATTTTCGGGGGAAAAATGAAAAAATTTGAAAATATGCTGCTTATTTCCGACATTGACGGTACGCTGATAGGGCACAGCTGGGAAATCAGCAAAGAAAATATCCAAGCTGCTACATATTTCATGGAAAACGGCGGATTTTTTTCATACGCTACGGGCCGTCAGACCCATGTTGCACAAAAAATTATAGACCAGCTCAAACCAAATGCGCCCGTTATTTGTTATAACGGTGCCGCAATTTACGATTATTTAGATAAAAAATATCTGTGGTCTGCTCCGCTGGAAAATGATATTGCCCACATAATTACCGATATTGCGGAAAATTGTCCCAATGTAAATATTGAAATTAACACTGCTGATTACATTTATGTACTGAAACAATCGGCTTCCTCTTTCCCAAGGTATCAGAGATTGGTTCCTTTGTTTAAGATTGTCGATTCGGTAAATGAGGTGCCTTTACCGTGGCTTAAAATTGTTTTCGTGATGGAAAGTGATTATATGCCTGTTGTCAGAAGCTATGTTGAATCACAGCCATATTACAAAGACTTCCAGTTTGGCCAAAGTGCTTCGTTTCTATATGAGCTTTTAAGCTTCGGAATAAACAAAGGCTCCGCTCTTCCGCATCTGGTAAAGAATTTGGGGCATATAAATAAAACCATTGCGGTGGGTGACAACGAAAATGATATTGAACTGCTGAGAGCTGCTGATGTAGGATATGCTGTTGCAGATGCTTCACCCCTGCTGTTAAGTAATTTTACAAACATTGCGGCCGCGCGTGAGGATCATGTTTTGGCTGACATAATCGAAAGACTTGATAAAAACCTGATATAAAACAAAAAAACCTGTTGAAATCACAACAGGTTTTCTTTTTAATTACACAAGCTCAATGATAGCCATCGGAGCTGCATCACCGCGTCTGGGCGCTGCTTTGATTACTCTGGTGTAGCCGCCTTCTCTGTCAGCATATTTTGGTGCAATTTCAGAGAAAAGTTTGAAAGCTACATCTTTATCGGTAAGGTAAGCAATCGCCTGACGTTTTGAGTGCAAGGTGTTTTCTTTACCCAGTGTTATCATTTTATCCGCCATGCAGCGAATTTCTTTTGCCTTTGCTTCAGTAGTAGAAATTCTACCATGTTCGAAAAGTGATGTCACCATATTGCGGAGCAACATATTTCTATGTGCAGTCTGGCGACCTAATTTTCTTGTTCCGGGCATAATATAAGCCTCCCTTTCTGAACAAATTTTTGCTTAAAGGGGCAACGCCCCCCGTATTATATATCTTCCTCTTTGTGTAAAGATAATTTAAGTGCGTGAAGCTTGCCGATTACTTCATCAAGCGATTTGCGGCCAAGGTTTCTTACCTTTATCATATCACCTTCAGTTCTGCTGATAAGGTCTTCTACCGTGTTAATCCCCGCGCGCTTGAGACAGTTATACGCTCTAACCGACAGGTCAAGCTCTTCTATTGTCATCTCGAGAACTTTTTCTTTCTTGTCATTGTCCTTTTCTATAACTATCTCAGTAGTTTTAGCATTGTCGGACAGCTCAACAAAGAAGTTGAGATATTCTATCAGAAGCTTTGCGCTTGTCGAAATAGCTTCATCCGGACCTATAACTCCATTTGTCCAAACTTCCATCGTAAGTTTGTCTTTATTGTCAAGGGTTGTACCTACAGAGTAGTTAACCTTGTTTACCGGAGTATAGCTGGAATCCATATAAATGGTTCCGATTGCAGCTGTAGCTTTATTAAGCTTCTTATTCTGATCGTTTGTTACATAACCTCTGCCCTTATCGACAACAATATCCATATAGAGTCTGCCGTCTGAATTAAGTGTTGCGATATGAAGGTCAGGATTAAGAATTTCGACATCGCTGTCGATTTTTATGTCGCCGGCTTTAACTTCGCATTCGCCTGCCGCATCAAGTCTGAGGGTCTTGGGACCGTCAGAATGAAGCTTGATTATAAGCTTTTTGAGGTTCAGAACTATTTCGGTAACATCTTCTGTTACTCCGTCCATTTTTGAAATTTCGTGCTGAACACCATCAATTTTAATTGATGTAACCGCACAGCCTTCAAGCGAGGACAATAAAATTCTTCTCAGCGAGTTGCCAAGTGTTATACCATAACCGCGATCGAGCGGCTCAACAACAAACTTACCGTATTTTTTATCCGATCTAATCTCTACACATTCTATACTTGGTTTTGCCAATTCTATCATGCTGCACAAACCCTCCTCATTGTTTATTATTTCAATCTGCTTTTTTATACTATCGAGGGTAGACCTGTCTTATATAAAGACAAAGCATTATTAAAATTTTATTTTGAGTACAACTCGACAATAAAGTTTTCTTCCACTTCAAAATCAATATCATCTCTTTCAGCAAGTTTTAATACTGTGCCCGAAAGAGTGTTTTTGTCAGCATCCAACCATTTCGGAACAATTCTTGAAGAATTTCTTTCAACAATGCCCTTCATTCTGTCAGTGCTCTTCATTTTGTCAGCAACAGAAATAACTTCGCCGGGAGATACGAGATATGAAGCAATGTCAACCTTCTTGCCGTTAACAAGAATGTGACCGTGTGCTACAAGCTGTCTTGCTTCCCTTCTTGTGCTTGCATATCCGAGACGGTATACAACGTTGTCAAGTCTGGATTCAAGAACCTGTAAAAGCATTTCACCGGTAATGCCTTTTCTCTTTGTTGCCATATCGTAATATTTTCTAAACTGTTTTTCAAGAACTCCGTAGATAAATTTTACCTTCTGCTTTTCAGTAAGCTGAATGCCGTATTGGCTGGGCTTTCTTCTGCCGGGTCTAGGATTTCTTTTGCTTGTTTTATCTATACCCATAGCAGTAGGTGTAATACCTAAAGTTCTGCATCTTTTCAGTATAGGCTGCATATTTCTAGCCATGTACTTTCCCTCCTTACTTACTAAACTCTTCTTCTTTTCGGCGGTCTGCATCCATTGTGAGGAATTGGCGTAGTATCTTTAATCATACTAACTTCAAGACCTGCTGTCTGCAGTGCTCTGATTGCAGCTTCTCTGCCGGAACCAGGGCCGTTAACATAAACTTCAACAGTTTTAAGACCATGTTCCATGGCAGCTTTAGCTGCTGTTTCAGCTGCCATCTGTGCTGCGTAAGGAGTGCTTTTCCTTGATCCTCTAAAGCCAAGTCCACCGGAAGAAGCCCATGAAAGTGCATTGCCGGCAGTATCTGTAATAGTTACAATGGTATTGTTAAAGGTTGAACGGATGTGAGCCGCACCTTTATCAATATGCTTTTTCTCACGACGTTTTCTTGTCGCTTTTTTTGTTACTGTTTTTGCCATATTAATCCGTTCCCTCCTTTATTTCTTTTTGTTTGCAATAGTCTTTCTCGGACCTTTGCATGTTCTTGCATTTGTTTTGGTTTTCTGACCTCTTACCGGAAGACTTTTTCTATGTCTTACTCCACGGTATGAGCCGATTTCCATAAGTCTTTTAATGTTAAGAGCTACTTCACGGCGAAGGTCACCTTCAACCTTATATTCACCGTCAATTTTCTCTCTGAGTTTTGCCACTTCATCTTCTGTCAGATCTTTAACTCTTGTGTCGGGATTAATTCCTGTTTCTTCAAGAATCTTTTTAGCTGAGGAATTCCCTATGCCGAAAACATAAGTAAGTCCTATCTCAACGCGCTTTTCTCTTGGTAAATCCACGCCTGCTATTCTCGCCATTTGATTTTGCACCTCCTGCTTTTACATTTCTTTGGTTTCTATTTAATTTAGGGTACAAATCCTTTTCAGGTTTGCCAGCCGCTCCCTTTTAATTACCTTATAATAATTACTTACCCCTGTTTCTGTTTATGTTTGGGGTTCTCGCAGATAACCATTACTCTGCCTTTTCTTTTAATTATCTTGCATTTTTCACAAATAGGCTTTACTGATGGTTTAACCTTCATTTTTCGGTTCCTCCTTCTTTGCGAACGGACATCATTTTGCCCGCCATGTTATTCTTCCGCGGGTCAAATCGTACGGCGACAGCTCAATCGTTACCTTATCTCCCGGAAGAATTCTTATGAAATTCATTCTGAGTTTACCGGATATATGAGCAAGCACCTTGTGCCCGTTTGGTAATTCTACTTGAAACATCGCGTTCGGCAGTGCCTCAAGAACCGTTCCTTCAAATTCTATTACATCTTCTTTTGCCAAGGAAAATCACCTCCGTAGATTTAATGATTAATTCTTCTTCAACTATCTATCATTCGGTTAAGTTGTTTCCTTATGGCCTTGTCACTTAAGGACTCAACTTCCGGCATGTAATGCTGTAAAACCTTGATATGCTTCATGCTTTTCTTTTTCGGGTTATGCTTTTTCCGGTTTTTGCCGTCTACAAGGTAAACATAAGGCTCCTCGGATTTTATAATCACAAAAAGTTTTCCCTTATCATGCCCCTTTAAAGAGACTACCACCGTTCCCTGTGCATACTCCAAAATATCACCTCAGCACATTGTAATTATCTCACAGCCATCCTTTGTAACAACAATTGTATTTTCATAATGCGCAGACAATTTTCTGTCTGCTGTTACACAAGTCCAATCATCATCAAGGACTTCCATTTCATATGTCCCTACATTGACCATCGGCTCAACAGCCAATGTCATCCCTGCCTGCAATCTCAGGCCTTTGCCGGGCAAACCAAAGTTCGGGACATCGGGCTCCTCATGCAGACTGCTTCCTATTCCATGTCCGACGAGGTCCCTCACAACCGAATAGCCGCTTTCCTCAACAAACTTCTGTATTTCGCTGGAAATATCTCCGAGGCGGGCTCCCTCACGGGCTTTTTCTATCCCCTTGAAAAAGCTTTCCTTTGTTACGTATATAAGACGCTGCGCCTCTTTTGAAATCTCTCCAACCCCGTATGTTCTTGCGGCGTCCGCATGGTAGCCTGCAAGACATACGCCTATATCTATACCAATAATATCTCCTTCATTAAGCTTCCTCTTATCGGGTATTCCGTGAACTATTACTTCATTAACCGAAGCACATATGCTCGCGGGATACCCCAAGTACCCCTTAAATGAGGGATGTGCGTTATTCTTCTTGATGTAATCAAACACGAGTTTATCTAACGCTTTGGTTGTTACCCCCGGCTTAATGTTTTCTTCAATAAGCTCGAGTGTTTCAGCCAAAATTTTACCCGCCTTTTTCATCAATTCAATTTCCGCCTCAGACTTGACTGTTACCATACTCAGACTCCTAACTGCTTAAACATAAGCTCGGTTGTGTCCTGGATTTGCTCCTGTCCCACAACCTCCACCAGCAAGTTTTTCTTTGCATAGTACTCTACAAGGGGTTCTGTTTTTTCATGGTAAACACTAAGTCTGACTTTTACGGTTTCCTCCGTATCATCATCGCGACTGATAAGTTTGCCGCCGCATTTATCACAAACGCCTTCTTTTTTCGGCTTATCATAAACTATGTGGTAACCGTGTTTACAGTTTTCGCACAGTCTTCGGCCGGAAATCCGCTTAATTATTTCACTGTCCGGTACATTTATCGAGATAACCTTATCAACTTCTATGCCCATCTGTTCCGCCGCTTCAGCCTGTTTGGTCGTACGTGGAAACCCATCGAGAATATATCCGTTTTTGCAGTCATCTTTGGCGATTCTCGCCTTAATCATACTAATCATAATATCATCGGGAAGGAGGTTGCCCCCGTTAATAAGCCCGGCAGCCTCTTTACCCAATTCACTTCCGCTTGCAATTTCTTCACGAATCATTTCACCTGTTGAAATTGCGGGAATGTTAAATTTTTCAGACAGTTTTTCGGCTTGCGTTCCTTTTCCTGCAGCCGGCGGGCCAAGTAAAATGATTTTCATTTTCTATCCCCCCGCTTTGCGACAATTAATCAAGAAAACCTTTATAGTTTCTCATCAGCATCTGAGATTCAAGCTGACGGTAGGTTTCAATAGCAACACCTACAAGAATCAGGATTGAAGTTCCGCCGAAGGAAACTGACAAGTTTCCCTGAGCCATCAGCATAGGAAGAACTGCGATAAGAGCAATTGCTACCGCGCCGATGATTGTTACTTTATTCATTACTTTAGTAAGAAAATCCGAGGTAGGTTTACCCGGTCTGATACCAGGTACAAAACCGCCGTTATTTTTAATGTTATTCGCCATTTCTACAGGGTTGTAAACCATTGATGTGTAGAAGAAGGTAAAGAACAATATCAGTATGAAATAAAGTATTGCATATAGCCATGAACCTGTGAACCAGGAAATCCAAGCAGGTGTTGCCCCTGCCGAGAACATGGCGGAAATTGTTGCCGGGAAGGATAAAATGGAGCTTGCGAAGATGATGGGCATAACGCCTGCCATCGATACTTTAAAGGGCACGTGTGTGCTCTGTCCGCCGTACATTTTTCTTCCGACAACTCTTTTTGCGTATTGAACAGGTATTCTTCTCTCAGCGTCATTAAGCATTACAACGAATGCTATAACTGCGAGACCGAGAACTACAACGAAAATAGCCACCCACCAGTTGTTTTTGAGCATCTGCCAAAGCTGAGCCAAAAGCGCCGGCGCTCTTGTTACAATACCTGCGAAGATTATGATTGAAATACCGTTTCCGATACCTTTTTCAGTAATCTGCTCACCTAACCACATAAGGAATGCGGTTCCTGCTGTAAATGACAGGGTAATTGTTATAAAGCTGAAAAAGCTTGTCTGACCGAGTACACCGGTATTCGCCATACCGACATAAAGGCCTGCAGCCTGTATAAAAGCCAGGATAACAGTTACATAGCGAGTCCATTTAGCAATAATTTTCTTGCCTTCTTCGCCTTCTTTTGAAAGCTTTTCAAGGGCAGGAATAGCTACAGCCAAAAGCTGCATTATGATGGATGAATTGATATAAGGTGTAATGCTCATCGCAAATATTGAGGCATTCTGCATTGCGCCACCCGAAATAATATTTACGAGGTCAAAAAGTGTTCCTGAACCTTTGCCTACGCCAAGGAGCTGGCTAAGTGCATCTCTCTCAAGTCCAGGTACGGGCACTACTGTACCCAACTGGAAAATTATAAGCATAAAAAGAGTATATAAAATCTTTTTTCTAAGCTCGGGGATTCTCCACGCGTTGACCAATGTCTTTATCACCTTAAATCACCTCAGCCTTTCCACCTGCTGCTTCAATCTTTGATTTTGCAGACTGTGTGAATTTTGCCGCTTTAACCGTAAGTTTTTTGGTAATTTCACCGTTACCGAGAACGGTAATACCGTCATTTATCTTTTTAATAACACCTGCATCCTTGAGAGCCTGTGCTGTTACTTCAGCGCCGTCATCAAAGATGTTGAGTGCTGACACTTTAACTTCAGTGTATGTTTTTCCGAAAATGTTAACAAAACCTCTTTTGGGAAGTCTTCTGTATAAAGGCATCTGTCCGCCTTCAAAACCGGGTCTTACACCGCCGCCTGAGCGAGCGTTCTGACCTTTATGACCCCTGCCGGCTGTTTTGCCGTTTCCGCTGCCGTGTCCTCTTCCCTTTCTCTTCGCCTCTTTTGTAGAGCCGGGAACGGGTGATAGTTCATGCAAACGCATAATCACACCTCCTTCAATTATAATTCTGTTACTTCTACAAGGTGTATAACCTTTTTAACCATGCCATTGATCTGAGCTGTGTTCTCATGCTCAACAACATCTCTGATTTTTTTAAGACCAAGCGCCTTTAAAGTATCTATCTGGTCCTTTTTACAGCCTATGGAGCTTTTCACCTGTGTGACTTTAATTTTTGCCATCTCTTAGCCCCTCCTTAACCTAAAAGTTCCTGCACAGATTTGCCGCGTCTTTCAGCAACATCACTGGCGCTACTTAATCCTGCAAGTCCCTCAATAGTAGCACTTACAACATTGCGATGATTGTTGGAACGAAGACATTTTGTTCTGATGTCTTTAATTCCAGCAAGTTCAACAACTGCACGTACTGCTCCGCCTGCAATAATACCGGTACCGGGGCCGGCCGGTTTAAGTAAAACTTCGCCTGCACCTGATTTACCGATTGTTTCATGAGGGATGGTTGTTCCGAGCAGCGGAACGGTTACCAAATTTTTCTTTGCATCTTCTATAGCTTTTCTTACTGCTTCAGGAATTTCGGCTGCTTTACCGTTACCGTAGCCAACATGACCGTTTTCATCGCCGACAACTACAAGTGCGCTAAAACGCATTGTACGTCCGCCTTTAACAGTTTTGGCAACTCTTCTGATGTCAACCACTTTTTCCTGCAGCTCTAAGCTGTTTATATCAAAATTTTCCTGCATAGTGTCCCCTCCTCCATATTAGAATTCCAGGCCGCCTTCACGCGCACCGTCTGCGAGACTTGCAACACGTCCGTGATAAATATAGCCGCCGCGGTCAAATACAACTTTTTTAATCCCAGCTGCGATTGCCTTTTCTGCTACCATTTTACCAACCTTGTTTGCTGCCTCTTTATTTCCACCGTTACCTTCAAAGCCACCTTCAAGAGAGGAGGCTGCCACTAAAGTTTTGCCTGCTACATCATCTATAATCTGAGCATAGATATGTTTAGCACTGCGGAACACGCAAAGTCTGGGACATGCTGCTGTACCGCTTAAATTTTTACGCACACGTTTATGACGTCTGAGTCTTGCAACGTTGCTTACGGGTTTGTTTATCATTTATGCCGCTCTCCTTTCATTATTTCTTAGCTTTGCCGGCTTTACCTTCTTTGCGTCTGATATGTTCATCAACATATTTGATACCTTTACCTTTATAGGGTTCAGGCGGTCTTTTTTCTCTGACCACAGCTGCAAACTGACCGACTTTCTGCTTATCTATACCGCTAACAATTATTTTGTTGGGGCTGGGCACTTCAACGGTTATTCCGTCTTCCTCGGGCATTTCAACAGGATGAGAATAACCTACATTCAGTACTAATACCTTACCTTGTTTCTGTGCTCTGTAACCTACGCCGTTAACATCAAGCTCTTTCTTAAAGCCGTTTGTTACGCCTTCAACCATATTGTTAAGCAATGTTCTTGTAAGACCGTGAAGGGATTTGTGAACCTTCTCCTCAGAAGGTCTTTCTACTGTCAAAACGCCATCCGCCAATGTGATTTTCATTTCAGGATGAAGTTCTTTTGTAAGAGTACCTTTGGGTCCTTTTACAGTTACTAAGTTTCCGTCACCGATTTTTACTTCAACTCCTGCCGGAACTGAAATCGGCATTCTACCAATTCGTGACAATTCTTTCACCTCCGCGGGGTGATTGAGTGCATGCCTTTTCGGCACCACGTTTCCCCCAAATTCGTATATTGTTTATTACCAAACGTATGCTAATACTTCGCCACCGACACCGGCAAGTCTTGCCTCTTTGTCAGTCATTATGCCTTTAGATGTGGAAATTATTGCAATGCCGAGGCCTCTTATAACCTTCGGAAGCTCATCCTTGCCGGCATAAATTCTAAGACCGGGTTTACTAACTCTTTTAATACCGGAAATAGTCTTTGATTTACCTGCACCGTACTTCAGGGTGATTCTGATGATACCCTGTTTGTTATCTTCGATTAACTGATAACTTTTTATATAACCTTCCGCATAGAGAATTTCAGCGATGGCCTTTTTCTCTTTAGATGCGGGAATATCTACACTTTCATGCTTTACAGAAGCAGCATTTCTGATTCTGGTCAGCATATCTGCGATAGGGTCCGTTATATGCATTTAATTTACCTCCTTCCGTATGGTAAAGCTTTTTACCAGCTTGCTTTTTTAACGCCGGGGATCTGACCCTTATAAGCCAATTCTCTGAAGCAGATACGGCAAATACCGAACTTTCTGAGATAAGCATGAGGTCTTCCACATACTTTACATCTGTTGTAGTGTCTGGTGCTGAATTTAGGCGTTTTCTGCTGTTTTAACACCATAGCCTTTTTTGCCATTTTTCTTATCCCCCTCTCAGTTTGCCGCGAATGGAGCGCCCATTAAGCTAAGTAGCTCGCGAGCCTCCTCGTCGGTTTTAGCGGTGGTTACCATTATGATATCCATACCTCTGATTTTATCAATCTTATCATATTCGATTTCAGGGAATATAAGCTGTTCTTTAATTCCTAATGCATAGTTACCTCTTCCGTCAAAGGAATTGGCATTAATGCCGCGGAAGTCTCTTACTCGGGGCAATGCTACGTTGAATAGTCTGTCGACAAATTCATACATTTTATCAGCTCTTAAAGTAACTTTAAGACCGATGTTCATGCCTTCTCTGAGTTTGAAGTTCGCAACTGAATGTTTTGCTTTTGTTATTACGGGTTTCTGGCCTGTAATAGCTGCAAGGTCAGCTGCCGCTGCATCAATCGCTTTAGGATTTTCTTTAGCTTCTCCCATGCCTATGTTAATAACTACTTTTTCAAGCTTAGGAATCTGCATTATGCTCTTGTATCCGAATTTTTCCATAAGAGCAGGTGCGATTTCACTTGCATATTTATCCTTAAGTCTGGCCATGCTCTGGTCCTCCTTTCAACGGTTTTTAGTCAATAATCTCCTGACAGTTCTTGCAGATTCTTGAGATCTGGCCATTTTCCAGAACTTTTCTGCCTATGCGAGTTGCTTTTCCGCATTTGGGGCAAACGCGCATTACTTTTGAACCGTAAATAGGAGTTTCTTTTTCAAGTCTTCCGCCGGTTTCACCCTGGCGACGAGGTTTGGTGTGACGGATTGCCACATTAACCTTTTCCACTATTACTTTGCCTGTCTTCGGGTCTGCGGAAAGCACTTTGCCTTTTTTTCCTTTATCTTTGCCGGTAATTACAACTACTGTATCGCCGGATTTTAAATGAAATTTACTCATCTGTATGCCTTCCTTTCTTACAGCACTTCAGGAGCAAGAGAGAGTATCTTCATATACTCTTTTTCTCTGAGCTCTCTGGCAACTGGCCCGAAAATACGGGTTCCTCTGGGGTTTTTATCATCTCTGATTATAACCGCAGCGTTATCATCAAATCTTATATATGAACCGTCAGCGCGACGCGCTCCTTTTACAGAACGAACTATTACGGCTTTTACTACATCGCCCTTTTTCGCTGTTCCGCCCGGTGTGCTCTTCTTTACAGACGCAATTACTACATCGCCGATGCTTGCATATTTTCTTCCGCTTCCGCCGAGTACCCTTATGCACATAAGCTCTTTGGCACCTGTATTATCAGCAACCTTAAGAAGTGTTTGCTGTTGAATCACGGTAGGTCCACTCCTTCCTTTTCGATCAATTTATTGTGCTTTTTCAACAATCTCAACAAGTCTCCATCTCTTATCTTTTGAAAGAGGTCTTGTCTCCATAATTTTTACTTTATCACCAATTCCGCAAGCATTATTTTCATCATGAGCTTTAAGCTTATAAGTTCTTTTAACAATCTTGCCGTATAAGGGGTGCTTTACATGGTCAGCTATGGCAACTACGATTGTTTTTTCCATTTTATTGCTGACAACCATGCCTATTTTTGTTTTTCTGTGATTTCGTTCCATAGTCTACAGCTTCCTCCTTTCCCTTACCTCCGTCATTATACCGACTTTTTGAGTTCGGCTTCACGGATAATGGTTTTTACTCTGGCAATTGTTTTCTTTACTTCAACCATTTTCATAGGGTTATCTAACTGGTTGGTGGCATGCTGAAATCTCAAATTGAATAGTTCTTCCTTCAGGTCTTTTAACTTGAGCTCAAGCTCTTCAATCGTTAATTCACGAAGTTTTTCGTTTTTCATTCTTTGTCACCCTCCGTTTTCTCATTTTCGCGGATAACAAAGTTACATTTAATCGGGAGTTTGTGCATTGCACGGCTCATAGCCGCTCTTGCAATTTCTTCACTTACGCCTGCAACCTCGAACAGAATTCTGCCGGGTTTAACAACCGCTACCCAATATTCAGGAGAACCTTTACCGCTACCCATACGTGTTTCTGCCGGTTTCTCCGTTACAGGTTTATCCGGGAAAATCTTAATCCAAACCTGACCGCCTCTTTTAATGTATCTTGTCATTGCGATACGGGCAGCCTCAATCTGGTTGCTTGTGATCCAGCCGGGCTCTAAAGCCTGAATACCGAAATCACCGTATACTACTGTATTACCGCGAAGTGCCTTACCTTTCATACGTCCTCTGTGCACTCTGCGATATTTAACTCTTTTAGGCATTAACATTATTTGTTTCCTCCTTTCGACACCTTTTTGCTCTCGGGAAGAATTTCACCTTTGTAAATCCAAACTTTAACGCCGATTTTACCATAAGTGGTATTTGCTTCTGCAAAACCATAGTCAATGTCAGCTCTTAATGTCTGCAAAGGAATAGTTCCTTCATGATAGTGCTCGGTACGCGCGATTTCTGCACCGCCAAGACGACCTGAAACGGAGGTTTTTATACCTTTCGCACCCAATTTCATTGCTCTACCCATAACAGATTTCATAGCTCTTCTGAAGGAAATTCTTTTTTCAAGCTGAGCTGCAATGTTTTCTGCAACAAGCTGTGCGTTAAGATCGGGGCTTTTAACCTCTACGATATTTATAGCAACATCTTTGCCTATCATAGCAATTATGTCTTTTCTAAGCTTTTCAATCTCCTGACCGCCTCTGCCGATTACAATACCCGGTTTAGCTGTGTGGATTGTGATGAACACTTTACCGACTTTACGTTCGATTCCAAGCTTTGCAATACCTGATAAGAAGAGTCTCTTCTTGAGGTAAACTCTGATTTTATTGTCTTCAACAAGATTGGTGCCGAATTCGCTTTTGTTTGCGAACCATTTTGAATCCCAATCCTTGATTATACCAACTCTAAGTCCGTGTGGATGTACTTTCTGACCCAAATCTTACACCTCCTTTATTCTTTTTCTTTTAATACGATTGTAATATGACTTGTTCTTTTGTTAATTCTGAATGCTCTACCCTGTGCTCTGGGCATAATCCTCTTTAAAATAGGGCCGGGATTTGCATATATTTCTGCAATATACAGACTGTCTACGTTCATATCGTGGTTATTTTCTGCGTTTGCAATTGCTGAATTTAATAATTTTAGCAATAACTCTGAAGCAGCCTTAGGAGTGTTTTTCAGAATACCTACTGCCACACCTACCGGCTTGTTTCTTATCAGGTCATTTACTATTTTTACCTTGCGCGGTGAAATACGAGCATACCTAAGTGTTGCGCGTGCTTCCATTCCTCGCTCCTCCTTTCGTAAGAAACAAAGTTTCCTTCTTATTTTACTGCTGTTTTTGAACCGGAATGGCCTTTAAAGGTTCTGGTCGGTGCAAATTCACCGAGCTTATGCCCTACCATGTCTTCTGTAATATATACAGGCACATGTTTGCGACCATCGTGTACTGCTATTGTATGTCCTACCATTTCAGGGAAGATGGTAGATGCTCTTGACCATGTCTTTAAAACGGTCTTATTACCTGACTCGTTAAGTTCGATAACTCTTTTAAGGAGTTTTTCATGGACAAAAGGACCTTTTTTTAGTGATCTGCTCATTATCCTTCCTCCTTATTACTTTTGATTTCTTGTCTTTACAATATATTTATTGCTTGCTTTTTGCCTGGATCTGGTCTTAAGGCCAAGCGCAGGTTTACCCCAAGGAGTAACAGGACTCGGACGACCGATAGGCGATTTACCTTCACCACCACCGTGCGGGTGATCGTTCGGGTTCATTACAACACCGCGGACTGTAGGTCTGATGCCCATGTGGCGTTTACGACCTGCTTTACCGATGGAAATATTTTCGTGATCAATGTTTCCAACCTGTCCGATAGTTGCTTTACAATCCATTCTTACCATTCTAACTTCACCGGAGGGAAGTCTTACCTGAGCGAATTTGTCTTCTTTCGCCATAAGCTGTGCAGAGTTGCCCGCACTTCTTACAAGCTGACCGCCTTTTCCGGGAACAAGCTCGATGTTGTGAATGAGTGTACCAAGAGGAATATCTTTAATCTGAAGAGCATTACCAACCTTAATGTCGGCATTTGCACCCGATTCGATTTTTGTACCTACTTTAAGTCCGAGCGGAGCGAGAATATATCTCTTTTCGCCGTCCTCATACTGAACGAGAGCGATGTTGGCGCTTCTGTTCGGGTCATACTCGATTGTGAGTACTGTTGCAGGTATATTATCTTTATTTCTCTTGAAGTCGATAATTCTGTATTTTCTTCTTTCACCGCCGCCTCTGTGACGAACAGTGATTCTACCATAGCTATTTCTGCCGGCATTCTTCTTAATAGGTTCAAGAAGTGATTTTTCAGGCACATTTGTTGTAATTTCCTCAAATGTGGAAACCGTCATAAATCTTCTTGCCGGAGAGGTAGGATTATATTTTCTTATAGCCATTTCTTTCTCCCTCCCTATTCTTAAGCCATGCCGTCAAAGAATTCGATAGTCTTGCTGTTTTCCGTAAGTGTAACAATAGCCTTTTTCCAATCAGGTCTTTTACCTTCGTTTTTGCCCATTCTCTTGAATTTACCGAGAACGTTAATGGTATTTACACTCGCAACTTTTACGCCGAAGATTTCTTCAACAGCCTGTCTGATCTGAATTTTGTTAGCACGTTTGTCAACCTCAAAGGTGTATTTTCTTTCCTGCATCTGAGCCATGCTCTGTTCGGTTACTACCGGTTTTTTAATGATGTCATGTGCTGTCATTATGCATACACCTCCTCAATCTTCTTTACTGCATCCTTAGTTGTGACCATTACATCATACTTAAGAATTTCATAAACATTCATTTCATTAACGAATGTTGCTTTAACATCTTTAATGTTTCTTGCGGATTTGTAAACGTTTTCGTTTTTCTCAGCTGTTACGATGAGAGCCTTTTCCGCATTTATTGTTTTAAGAACTTTTGCCATTTCGGTTGTTTTGACAGCCTCCATTTTAAGTTCGTCTAAAACGATGAATTCTTTATTCAGAACTTTTGAAGTAAGAGCAGATTTCATTGCAAGAAGTCTGACCTTCTTATTGATTCTGTATCTGTAATCGCGGGGTTTGGGACCGAGAGCTACGCCGCCGCCTGTCCACTGCGGAGCACGGATACTACCCTGTCTTGCACGGCCTGTACCTTTCTGTCTCCAAGGTTTTCTGCCTCCGCCTCTAACCTCGGTACGAGTTTTTGTACTCTGTGTACCTTGTCTTTGATTTGCTAAATAATTAACTACTACCTGGTGAAGTGCAGAATTATTAACTTCTACTGCAAAAATATCGTCGGAAAGTTTCATTTTTCCAACCTCTTCACCTGCCATATTTAATACAGCTATGTTAGGCATTTAATATTCCTCCTTTCGGTAAAACTTATATTATTTACCCGATTTGATTGCTTCCTTAACAATAAGCAGTCCGCCTTTAGGGCCGGGAACGCCGCCTTTTACAAGGATAAGGTTTCTTTCGCCGTCAACTTTTGCAACCAAAAGATTCTGAATTGTCTTTCTAACGTTGCCATAGTGACCGGGAAGCTTCTTGCCTTTGTAAACTCTTGACGGGGACGAGCAAGCACCCATGGAGCCTACTCCTCTGTGATAACCGGAACCGTGGGACATAGGACCTCTGTGAGTTCCCCATCTTTTAACCGTACCGGCATATCCGTGACCCTTGCTTGTGCCTGTAACATCAACTGTTTCGCCTTCTGCGAAAACATCAGCCTTAATTACATCACCAATGTTAAAGGAAGATATGTCATCAAGTCTGAATTCTCTTAAAATCCTCTTGTAAGCTACCTTCGCCTTGTCGAAATGACCCTTCATGGGTTTATTCATTTTTCTTTCAGCTTTGTCGTCAAAGCCTACCTGAATTGCTTCGTAGCCGTCAGTTTCATTAGTTTTCTTCTGAACTACTACGCACGGACCTGCTTCGATAACCGTTACCGGAATCATTATGCCGTCCTCGTTAAAAAGCTGTGTCATTCCAAGCTTTTTACCTAAAATTGCCTTTTTCATTTCCTTTACACCTCCATTTGGTTATTGGTTGACTTTTTCGTCAACATGACCGGATCTCAAACTCATGACCGAATGATTTCCTTATTTAATAGTGTCTTATACCAGCTTGATTTCGATTTCCACACCTGCGGGAAGGTCAAGTCTTTTTAAAGCCTCAACAGTCTTGGGTGTAGGAGCAATGATATCAACCAGTCTTTTGTGGGTGCGCTGTTCAAACTGTTCTCTTGAATCTTTGTACTTGTGCACCGCTCTTAAGATAGTGATTATCTCCTTCTTTGTGGGAAGTGGAATAGGTCCCGATACCTTGGAACCTGTTCTTTTTGCCGTATCAACAATCTTTGCTGCCGCCTGGTCAATCAAAGTGTGTTCATACGCCTTGAGTCTGATTCTCATTTTTGGTGTAGCTGCCATACATGTCGCCTCCTGAATTTATTTCGCTGCTAAAGTAAATATACCCTTCGGTATGCGACAACAAAATTCTGCACACGAATCCGGGCGTGTCATGTCGCCCTTCAAAATTACCCGGAAAAGCCTGGGCTTTCCGGGCACACATTGCATAAATACGCATAGGGGCATAAATATCCCCCAAGTGTTTACTTTCTGTGTACAGTGACTCTGCCGCCCGGTTTAAAATCGGACAAATCTCCACGGAAATTCCGGTTTTTCGCACTTTTTGCGAACCCGGTGCAACCTCCCGCTTCTACGATCGCCTTTAGTCACAGCAAGAATATTATATACTAATCCGTTATTCATTACAAGCTTTTTCGCGTAGAAATTTATCTAATATTTCTGGTATTTTTTATGCATAATGCACAAAGATACTCTATTTACATACTTTTCGAAGTATGATATACTATTTTTATTGAGTTTTTGAGGTGATAATATGGTGTTATTAAAAGAAGTAGCCGAAATATTGGAAAAGTCCTACCCCCTGTCCTACGCTTGCAGCTGGGATAATGTCGGTCTTATCATTGGAAACAGAGATAAAACCGTAAACAAAGTGCTTGTCGCACTTGATTTTGACATTGAGGTTGCAAAAGAAGCGAAAAAAGCGGGCGCCCAGCTTATTATAACTCACCATCCAATTTTGTTTTCACCTGTAAATAAAATAAATTCGGATACGCCCGAGGGCAGGTCGATTCTCTTTTTAATCGAAAACGGCATTGCGCTTTATTCTGCCCATACAAATCTCGACTGCGCGCCCGGAGGAATCAATGACTTTTTAGTTGAGCTGTACGGGTTTAAAAATATGCGCCATACTGATGTTGAACCTGATAAAACGTATGGTCTTGGCAGAATCTCCGACCTTGAGCGTCCGATGACCTTAAAGGAGCTTTCTCTGCATATTGCAAAAAAACTGAATTTAAGCTATATTAATTATATAGGTAGAGATGATGCAATCATCAAAACTGCGTTCACCTGCAGCGGCAGCGGTGCAAGTCTTATTTCCCCCGAAAAGGATGCCGATGTATTTATAACCGGCGACATAAAATATTCGGGCGCAAGAGATTTTCACCAGCAGGGACTAAATGTTATTTACGTCGGTCATTTTGAAACAGAAATTCACGCCATGAAGCTTTTTGAAAAGACTTTGTCGGTGCTTAACGTGGAAATTATTAAATCTACCTCTAACAAAAACATTGTGAAAACACAGGAGCTTTAAAAATGCCAAACGAAAATCCTGAAAACGGACATAGGCAAAGAGTCCGTGAAAAATACCAAAAGCTTTGTTCCTTTGAGTCCTACGCGCCCTATGAGGTGTTGGAATTTTTGCTGTTTCACGCAATTCCGCGCAGGGACACAAAGACTACGGCGAAGAATTTAATTTCAACCTTCGGGTCGCTTGAAGCTGTTCTCAGAGCAGATATTGACCTGCTGAAAAAACAATCGGGAATCGGCTCAAACGCCGCAGTTTTCCTTCACTCACTCGGTCAGCTGATGCTATATCTGCCTCAGCAGGAATCAAAGGTGATAAAAGGCTCGGGCGACGTTGGCGCATACGCTGTGAATCTTATGAAGGGCAAAACAGTCGAAGAATTTTTTGCCCTTGCGATAACCCCTAAAAACGAAATTGTAAACACTAAAAATATTGCAACAGGCAGGTTTTCCTCCGTCTCGGCAGACGTGCGCGAGCTTGTCAGGTTTGCAATAAACTCAGATGTTGACAAAATCATAATTATTCATAACCATACCAACGGCTCTCCTCTTCCGTCCTGCGCCGATGTAAAGGTTACAAGGCATTTGATTGACATTACCGCCTCCCTCGGCATAACGATTGCCGACCATATAATTACAGGGCATGACAGCTATTATTCCATGGCAGACAGCGGAATCATTAAAAAGGGGGACCCAAGATGATTTTTATATTTTTAACCTTAGTTTTTATTGCCTCCGACATTCTGACAAAATTTATTGTTTCCTCCAATATGTCCCTTGGCGTGTCAATTCCGCTGTGGAAAGATGTTTTTCACCTGACCTATGTACGAAACACGGGTGCCGCTTTCAGTCTTTTATCAGGCCAGCGCTTTTTTCTTATTTTACTGCCCATGATTGTAATTGCGGCTATAATTATTTATATAATAAGAAAAAAACCTCAAAATCGGGTTCTCATGCTTTCCTTTTCAATGATAGTCTCGGGCGGTCTCGGTAATCTTTTGGACCGTATAAGGCTTGGCTATGTAGTCGACTTTTTCGACTTTTGTCTTATAAATTTTCCTGTTTTTAACGTTGCCGATATTTGGGTTACTCTGGGGGCAACTATTTTTATATGCCTTGTTCACTTTTCAAAGGAGGATGTTATATGATTTTTACCGTCGATGAAAGCTTCTCGGGTATCAGGCTGGATAAATATTTGTCCGAGGTGTCGGGGTTTTCCCGCTCATATATTTCAAAGCTTGTCGATGATGGGCTGGTCTTGGTAAATGACCGTCCTCAGAAGGTCAGCTTTAAACTTGACGTCGGTGATTCGGTTTCACTCGAAATTCCCGAATCACCATCCGCAGAGCCTAAACCCGAAAACATTCCGCTTGATATTGTATATGAGGACGAGTGTATGCTCATTGTGAACAAGCCGCAGGGAATGGTTGTTCATCCCGCAGCGGGAAACTTCAGCGGTACGCTTGTAAACGCCCTGCTTTATCACTACGGCGAAAATCTTTCAGGTGTGGGCAGCGAATCCCGACCGGGAATCCTTCACCGAATAGACAAGGATACGAGCGGTCTATTGCTGGTTGCAAAAACTGACGAAGCACATATTTCTCTTGCCGCACAAATAAAGGCGCACAGACTTACGCGAAAGTATATCGCCCTTGTCCACGGGCATTTTAAGGAGCCCGAAGGAACTGTGGACGCGCCTATCGGCAGAAGTCCCAAGGACAGAAAGAAAATGTGCATAAATTATGATAACGGAAGGGATGCAATCACACATTATCGGGTAATAACGGAGTTTGAAAAATACTCCCTGCTTGAATTGAGACTTGAAACCGGCAGAACTCACCAAATCAGAGTCCACATGGCAAGTCTTGGCCATCCTGTTGCCTGCGACCCTGTTTACGGTGTAAAAAAGGAACAGCTCTCCGCAGACGGACAGCTTCTTCATGCTGCAGCAATCGGTTTTATCCACCCTCTGTCAGGAGAATATATGGAGTTTTCCGCTCCCCTGCCCGACTATTTTGAAGCCATATTGAAAAAATTAAAGTGAGACCTCCACGAAAAAATACAGGTGCAATATCATCAAAAGGATATTGCACCTTTTTATATATTTCCCCTCATCAATAAGGTTCGCCTACTCCTATAATGTGAATACCCCTCACTTTCTGATACTCATACGTTGAGAGTGAGCGGTTTCTGGCATCGTTGCTGTGGGCGGAAATCAAAATCCGTCTGTCACCTGAAAAGAAAGGTCTTAGCCTTGTAATTATTCCGCCATGCGTAAAAGTATCTCCGTAAAAGTTAAACTGAACAACATCACCAAGCTGCAGCTCATCCAGCTCCACTTCCTCGCCAAACGGCCCCGGTCCCTTGTTGGTGGTCATGAAATTATAAAAATACTCCACACCCGTCCATGCGGGAGCCCTGTCGTTCACTGAAATATAATACCAGCCGAAAGTCGGCGTAAAGTTCATAACTCCGCTTCCGGCATATACGCTTTGGGATATAAAATTTGTACAATCTCCGCCTATACCGGTAAAATTATAGTATTGCGGATTTCTGTCCAATGCCCAGTAGAGGGCATAAAGCACCGCCTGGTCGCGGTTATATTCAAGCATATTTTTCTCCTTTCACAAATAAAAAGTCCCCGCTACATTATATGCAGCGGGGATGATATATGATTTTGTTACATGAACATGCAAAGCAAAATAGGCAGAAAAATCGCGGGGACATAGTTCATAATCTTGAGTTTCGTAACTCCGAGAAGATTAAGCCCCAGTCCTATCAGCAAAATGGAGCCAACGCAGGTCATCTCTGCAATGACGGT